>Ga0164318_10002310_pt1 | contig 17647 bp, 11 predicted proteins | sample GuaBasSedimGuay9_FD_113734 | JGI IMG/M metagenome (GOLD analysis project Ga0164318, IMG submission 113734) | Subseafloor sediment microbial communities from Guaymas Basin, Gulf of California, Mexico - Guay9, Core 4571-4, 0-3 cm | ecosystem: Environmental > Aquatic > Marine > Hydrothermal vents...
ATTGATGCCGCCGATGGTGGGTTCGAGCAGCTGACACGTGCGGATGATCTCCTCGGGATCCTCGGTGTCCAGCTCGATGTCGAACACGTCGATCTGACCAAAGCGCTTGAACAGAACGCCCTTGCCCTCCATGACCGGCTTACCGGCCAGGGCGCCGATGTTGCCCAGGCCCAGAACGGCCGTACCGTTGGACACCACGGCCACCAGGTTGCCCCTGTTGGTGAAGCGGTAGGCGGCCGAGGGATCGTCGGCGATGACCAGACAGGGCACGGCGACGCCCGGAGTGTAAGCCAGGGACAGGTCCCGTGAGGTCAGACAAGGTTTGGTGGGTACGACTTCAGTCTTTCCCGGGCGCCCCTGCTCGTGATATTCGAGAGCGTCCTGATCCTGGATGGCCATGACTTGCGTCCTTTCGTCAGGTTACCAACCATAAATCCGGAATTTGTTAGCGGAACAACAATCATGCACGGATTGGTCGGTGTAAAGCGGCAAGGGCACGAATTTTCATGCTCCCGGACTCGGGGCCGGCGTGGTTTTCCTTGTGTGAAAATCGATAACCCCTTAGAATCCCTTGCCGACGCTTGATTATCTTACCGTACCGGGAGGAGAAGACCATGTCCATGACCCGACGGACGAGCCTGATGGTGATCCTGATGCTGGCGGCCATGCCGACGATTGTGCTGGGAATCACGGAAAAGAAGACGGGCACCGAATATCCCGATCAGGTCACGGTAACGGTGGGAGACCAGGAAGTCACCCTGGACGCCACTGGTGTGGGGCTGCGGGAAAAGACCTTCCTGAAGGTGGATGTCTATACCATCGTTTCCTACGTCGCTTCCGGCGCCGATCTGGAAGGGGATGACCTGGGTCTGGCCCTATGCAGGCTCCAGCAGCCCAAGCGTCTGCAGATGGATTTACGACGGAGCTTCAGCCGCGAGAAGCTGATCCATGCCTTCGTCGAGGTCATCGAGAAGAACTACGAGGACCTCTCGGGTATCGCCGATGACCTGCAGATCTTCAAGGGGTATTTCACCAGGGACGCCCGGGACGGCGACGTCATCATCTTCGATTACGAGCCGGGTATGGGCCTGACGACGACCCTGAACGGGGAAGTCAAGGGTGTGATCCGCAACCCGGACTTCGCCGAGGCCCTGTGGTCGGTCTGGTTCGGCAAGAAACCGGCCAACAACGGTCTCAAGCGCGACCTGCTGGCTGCGCTGGGTTCCTGAACGGCCATGTAAAAGGATAATCCGGTCGTGAAATCATGGATGATTTCCCTGCTTGCGGCAATCATGGTCCTGGGTGTTTCCGGGGCCGGGGGGCAGGATGGGGAGCGGGGCGACGGCCGGATCGTCAAGGTGGGGGTCTTCCCCGTCGATCCCATCGTGTCGGTGACCCCCGGGCATGAGCCCCGGGGGTTTTACGTGGATCTCGTCAAAGAGGTCGCGCGCCGGGAACACTGGCGCCTGGTGTACGTGCCGGGGACCTGGAACGCGGGCCTGGAGCGTCTCGAGGCCGGGCGCATCGACCTGATGACCGGCGTGGCGCGGGTCCCCGCACGGCTGGACCGCATGCGGTTCGGCTCGCAAACGGTCCTGACGGTGTGGGGCCAGGTTTTTTCGAGACCGGATAACCAGCCCCACACCATCCTGGACCTCCAGGGCAAGCTGGTGGCGGTGGCCGTAGGCGACATCAACGGGATCAACTTCAGGGAGAATGCGCGCAAGTTCGGTGTCTTCTGCCGCTTCAGGGAAGTCCCTACCCACGAGGATATCTTCAGGCTGATCCATGATGGGGCTGTGGACGCGGGGGTGGGGCCCAACGTTTACGGCGTGGCCCATGCCTCGGATTTCGAGGTCGTCGGGACGGCCATCATCTTCAACCCCCTCGAATCCTGTTTCGCTTCCCCCCGGAACAGCGACGGTTCGCTGCTGCAGACCATCGACGAGTACCTGGCCCGCTGGAAGGGCGACAAGAATTCCGTCTACCATCGCAGCCTGGATAATTGGCTCGGCAACCGCGGCCGGGAGCAGGCGGCCGTTCCCCGCTGGATCTACTGGACCGGGGGTGCCGCCGTCCTGCTGGCGCTGATCATGTTCCTGTGGAACCGGACCCTGAACCGCAGAATCCGGTCCCGGACCCGGGAGCTGCAGGCCAGCGAGGCCAAGCAGCGCGCCATCTTCGACCAGTCCTTCCAGTTCATCGGTCTGCTCGACCCGGAGGGCACGTTGCTGGATGTGAACCAGACCGCGCTGGAGTTCATCGGCGCGCCCAAGGAGGAAGTCGTCGGCAAGCCCTTCTGGGAGGCGCCCTGGTGGTCCCATTCCGCCGAGGCTCAGGAGGAACTGCGACGCGGCATCCGCGTCGCCGCCGCCGGGGGGGTTTTCAAGTCACAGGCCACTCATCCGGCGGCCGACGGGACCCTGCACTTCGTGGAGTTCTCCCTCAAGGGGATCCGGGATGATTCCGGGCAGGTGCGCTGGCTGGTGCCCGAGGGCCAGGACGTGACCCACTACAAGGAGACCCGGGAACAGCTGGCCCGCCTGGCCCAGGCCGTGGAGCAGACGGCCGACATGATCATCATCACCGATACCGACGGAGCCGTCGATTACGTCAATACGGCCTTTACCCGCACCACCGGTCACAACGAGGAGGATGTGCGCGGTCGCAGCCTGCGGTTCCTGTGCTCTCCCACCGAGGACAGCAGCCTGTACACCAGAGCCTGGTTCACGCGCCTGGGCACAGCGTCCTGGCGCGGGAGGGCGACCACCGTCAAGCATGACGGGACCACCCTGGAGGTGGATGTCTCGGTATCCCCGCTCATGGCCGAGCAGGGAGGGGTCCTGGCCTATGTGGTGGTGCAAAGGGACGTGACCCAGGTCGAGGAGCTGGAACGGAGCCTGCGTCAGGCCCAGCGTCTGGAGGCGGTGGGGACCCTGGCGGCGGGCATCGCCCACGACTTCAACAACATCCTGGCCGCCATCTTCGGTTACACGGAGCTGGCCCAGCTGACCCTGGGCGAGGACAGCCCAGCCGCCGAGTACCTCGACGAGGTCATCATCGGCGCCGAGAGGGCGCGGGCCCTGGTCAGACAGATCCTGGTCTTCGGGCGGCGCACCGAACACGAATGGCAGCTCATCGCCCTGGGGGACCTGGTGCGGGAGGTCCTGGAACTGCTGAGGTCGACCCTGCCGGCGACGATCACGGTGGAGGACAACCTGGAGGTCGACGGGGCGGTGATGGGAGACAGCGGGCAGATCCACCAGGTATTGATGAACCTGTGCACCAACGCCTTCCAGGCCCTGGAGGACCGGGGCGGGGTCTTGAGCGTGTCCCTGTCCAGGACCGTGATCTCGACCGCCGACGACATGGCGGGGGACCGCCTGGCAGCAGGGTCGTACATGGTGGTGGAGGTATCGGATAACGGTCCCGGCATAGACAAGGAAATGCTGGACAAGATCTTCGAGCCGTACTTCACGACCAAGGAGCCCGGCAAGGGCACGGGCCTGGGTCTGGCGGTGGTGCATGGGATCGTCCAGGCCCATCATGGAGCCGTGAGGGTCGAGAGCCGCCCCGGGAAGGGATCCCATTTCCGGGTTTTGTTGCCCGAGTTCGTCGCCCCGCAGGAGAAGGATCCCCAGGCAGGTGACGCCGACCGTAGGGGGGGAGACGGCGAGCACATCATGTTCGTGGACGACGAGGAGGTCCTCGGGCGGCTGGCCGTGCACTTCTTCACGGAGCAGGGATATCGAGTCACCGCCTTCAGCGACAGCGGGGAGGCCCTGGCGTCCTTCAAGGCAGACCCGGGCGACTGGGACATGGTCATCTCCGACCAGACCATGCCGGGCATGACCGGCATCGATCTGGCGGCCCAGGTCCTGGCCCTCAGACCGGGCCTGCCCTTCGTGCTGTGCACCGGATACAGCACGGACATCAGCCAGGATTCGGCCATCACCCTCGGTATCGGTCGTTTCGTCCAGAAGCCCATCGAGATGGAGAAGCTGGGGGCGATCGTCAAGGAGCTGCTGGACCGGCGCGGGCAGGAACCCCGGACGTAGCCCGGCCTGCCGTTTATTCGGTTCGGTCCCGGTTGTGGCGGGCCAGGGCCTGGGCCACGATTTCCGCCGCTTCCCGGGGCATGCGGTCCACCTGTTCCTGATCCAGGGAGATGAACAGGCCCGTACCCCGGCTGAATTCGACCTCGCCCGCGGAATCTGTCAGACTGGCCCTGGTCAGGATCTTGCGTCCCTCGATGCCGGTCACCTCGGCGCGAACCAGGGCCGGGGTGCCCAGGGGCAGCATGTTGACGAAGGTGATGTTCAACTGGGCTGCCACCACGGGATAGCCGGCCAGCCAGGCCGCTCCGCCCATGGCCTCGTCCAGGATGGCGGCCATGCCGCCGCCGTGGGCGTGGCCGGGAGGCCCCTGGGACAGGGGGCCGAACAGGATCTTGGCACACAGGGATCGCTCGCCGCCGCAGTGGTAGTAGCGCACCTGCAGGCGCCGGCCCGAATCGTCTCCCGAGACGAAGGTGTCCTTGAGGGCGAGGAAAGGCAGGGACGCCGGCCGCCAGCCGGGCTCGGCCGTTTCCAGCCAGCGCAGGTCGTCGGTTTTCATGTGGTCTGACTCCGGGAACCCTTGGCAGTCCCTGCTAGCGATAAAGGATCTTGGCCGTACCCCAGGAGGCGTTCTCCAGGGGAGGGCCGCCGGAGTTGATGTAGAACACCGGCCGCTGGATGTCGCCCGAAACAGGTTCCATGGGCATCAGGTTGAAATCCTGATCGATGACCGCCAGGTATCCCGGTATGCTGGCCGGTTCGCTGGGGCCGAGGAAGATATTGGATTCGGGCTGCCCGTTAGTGTAGACAACGACCGTGGCCAGGACAACCGCGGATCCGGGCAGGGGCAGGGGCGAACCGAAGCCCACGATGAGGTTGTCCAGGGTGCCCACGTTGATCACGGACACGGGAAACGAGACATCCATGACGAAATCGGAAGCGGACTGGAACGTCACGAGGCATTCGAACCCCTGCAGGCTGCCGGGGACGGAGCCGGAGTCGTCGACGGGATCCATGGCCACCAGGTAGAGAGGCAGCTGTCCCCCCGAGGCTTCGACCTGTGTGATGGTGGCATCCTGGTCGGCGTACAGGCCCATGCTGCCGTATCCGACGCCGGACCGTGGACAAGCCAGGATCATGATCAACACGACGGGGACTACGAGCGAGGTTTTCATGGCGGGCGCCTCCTTGGAGCGGACGGGCGAACTGTACCATGAATCTAGGGAATTGATAATTCCCCGCCAAATATCCGGGTGGACGATCCCAGGCCCGCGGGTTTCGTGAAAACCTGTCGCTGATCGAGAATTTCGGCGGGGTGGTGCTGGGCGTGAGTCCGGATCCCGTGGAGAAGATCAAGAAGTGGCACGACAAGGAGGGCTTTTGACCATCCGCAGTAGGTCCTTCATGAATAATCCGGGTTAGAACCTGCCGATGCCCAGTTTTTCGATGGCCTCCAGGACCGCGTCGTGCACCAGGCCGTTGGTCACGATGACCCCCGAGTTCTCTTCCAGCCGGTAGCCCAGGCTGAAGTCGAGGTCGCGTCCGCGGATATCCGTGACGCGGCCTCCGGCCTCGGTCACCACCAGCACACCTCCTGCGTGGTCCCAGATCTTTTCCCTGTATCTTCCGTCCCGGGGCAACCGCAGATAGGCTTCGGCCTCGCCGCGGGCGACCACGGCGTACTTGGTCTGGCTGTCCAGGCGCGCCGGCTCGGCGGCGATGGCCAGGGCCTCGGCGATCCGGGCGGCGTCGCCGTGGGAGGAGTGGGCGGCCTCCACGGATTCGCAGAACCTGATCCGGGTCGTGTCAGCCTGAGCGCTCACCTTCAGGGGAGAGGCCTGGCCCCCGCTCATCAGGGGCATGCTCCAGGCACCTGCGCCGCGGACGGCGACGCAGAGGGTACCTTCCCCACGATCGGCGGCCAGGGAAGAGCCCAGGTTGGGGCAGCCCAGCAGGGCCGCGGTCACGTGCCCGTCGAGGACCAGGGCCAGGGCGATGGCGTACTGCTGGCCGCGCAGGAAGCCCTTTGTGCCGTCGATGGGGTCGAGGGTCCAGAAACGGGGGGAATAGGTCTTCGTCCCTCCCCGGTCGATCCAGGCGCAGATGCTTTGGGCATCGGCATCCGGCTCGACTTCCTGGACGTGACCGACGACCCGTTCCAGCAGGGCCTCGTTCTCGGGCTCGCGCAGGGCCCGGGAATCCTCCTCGCCGATGACGGGATCGTCGGGGAAGGCATCGCCCAGGATGCGGCATATCACGGCCTGGCTGCCGAAGTCGGCCACCGTAACGGGGCTGCGGTCCTTTTTCTGCAGTTCCCCGGGGTCGATGCCGGCCTGCACGGTCCGGCACACCACGGCCGCCTTGCGAACAGCGCTGACGGCGGTGTCGATTTCTCGGGATAAGGGGTGGTCAAACCAGGGTGAAGACATTATCATGGCTCCCGATTCGGGGTAGAGGACTGGACCGGCCGGAAAAAGTGCTGGATCCGGGCCCGGGAATTGGGTCAGTATACCCAAGATCGATTCGGGCCACCAAGGGGTTTGTAAAAAAGGGAGAGAGCAATGAAGCGTTGGACATTGTTCATGGCCATCCTGCTGACCTTCGTGGTCTGCAGTTCCGTCATGGCCACGGATCTGACTGATCGCTGGGGCGTCGGGTTGACCGGCGGACTCATGAAGCCCGTCGGAGGCGGCAATGATTACGCGAGAGTCGATCCCTTCATCGGCATGTGGGCGCGGCGCGGTTTGACCCCCCGCTGGTGCTTCGACGCGGGCTTCAAGTACGGTCGTTTCCACCAGGGCGCGGAGTTTCCCGGCGACGAGGCCGACCTGACCTTCGACGACAACGGCAACGACTACACCAACTTCTTCCAGGCCATGCTCGGCATCAGGTACAACCTGAATCCCGACAGCAAGTTCAACCCCTACGCGGGTATTCATTTCGGCGCCGCCAAGTGGCGGGTCGTCGATGACGACGGCAGCAACGACCTGGGTTACGCCATCGATGACGACACGGTGGTGGGTTACCAGGACGGCCATCCCCAGAAGCTGGATACCACCAACCTGACCGCTTCCCTGACCCTGGGTATGGAGTACTTCCTGAGCGACAACTCCAGCTTCGACTTGGGCGCCCGTTACAACTGGCTGATCGACAACGATCTGGACAACATCGGCACCAGCGCCGTCTGGGGCCCGGGCGAGGGCGACACCAACGATGGTCTGGTCGAGGTCTTCGCCGGTCTGACCTACTACTGGGGCGGCAACGGGGACTCCGATCATGACGGGATCCTCAACGCCGACGACAACTGTCCCAAGATGGCCGAGGACAAGGACGGGTTCCAGGATTACGACGGCTGCCCCGATCCCGACAACGACGGCGACGGGATCCTCGACGCCAACGACAAGTGCCCGGACCAGGCCGAGGATGTGGACGGATTCGAGGACAGCGACGGCTGCCCGGACCTGGACAACGACGGCGACGGCATCCTCGATGCCAAGGACAAGTGCCCCGATGATCCCGAGGACATCGACGGTTACATGGATCGCGACGGCTGCCCCGACGTGGACAACGACGGCGACGGCGTCCTGGACGCAGTGGACCAGTGCCCCGACACCGCCGAGGGCGCCGAGGTCGATGCCAACGGCTGCTCCAAGGCCAAGAAGCGCGACCTGATCCTCAAGGGCGTGAACTTCAAGCTGAACTCCGCCGAGCTGACCCCCGAGTCCTCGGCGACCCTGGACCAGGTGGCCGAGTCCATGACCATCTGGGACACCATCACCATCGAGGTCGCCGGTCACACCGACAGCACAGGCAGCGCCGCCTACAACAAGCGCCTGTCCCAGGCCCGGGCCGAGACGGTGCTGAACTACCTGGCCAGCAAGGGCATCGCGCGCGAGCGCATGCGGGCCGTGGGCTACGGCGAAGAGAAGCCCATCGCCGACAACGCCACGGCCGAAGGCCGAGCCAAGAACCGCCGCGTGGAGCTGAACCGGACCGACTGATCCGGACTCCGGGAAGCGACGTACGACAAAGGCCCCGGGAGCATCCCGGGGCCTTGTCTTGTCGAGCCGGCGGTCGGTCGACCGGCGGTCATTCCCACTCTATGGTTCCGGGAGGCTTGCTGGTTAGATCATACATCAGGCCGCTGATGTCCGGCAGGTCCAGGATGTCCCGGCGCAGGTCGTCCAGCAGTTCCTGGGGCAGTTCGGCGGCCGTGGCGGTCATGGCCCGCTCGCTCAGCACGGGCCTTATGATGCACAGCTCCCGGCCCCGACCGTCGATCTCCAGGGGCGCCAGGACGGTGGGGCACTGCCAGATCCGGTCGTACAATCCGTGGCGGCGCAGGCCCGCCATCACCAGGTGATCGCACTCGCGCAGCAGGTCCAAGCGGTCGCGGGTCATCTCCGCCGGCAACAGGCGAAAGGTTTCGGGGTGGCCGGGGGCGAGGTTCCACAGGGCGCGGTTCAGGCCCCCGACGGACTTGAAGATCAGCCCGGCGGTCTTCTTCAGGGTTCCGTAGTCCGCATCCCCGCTCAGCAGCACCGGATGCTCGTAACTGCGCAGGTCGGCCTTGACGCCCACCGAGCGGATGGGCAGGGGCACGGCCCGCAGGCCGAAGGTATCCGCGATGGCATCCGCCGCGGGGGCGATCTCCGCCAGCTGATCCCCGCTCTCGGTGCGGCCGTCCGAACACAGCAGGCGCACGCCGAGGCCGGGACCGGGGAAGGGGTGGCGCCAGATCAGTTCCCGGGGGATCCCCAGCATCTCGCCCAGCTCGCGCACCTCGACCTTGTACAGGTCCGCCAGCGGTTCGATGACCCTGCCGGCGGCGATCATCTCCTCGATGACGGGCACACGGTTGTGATGGGTCTTGATGGTGTCGGCGCGCTTGGTGCCGCCGGTCTCGATTGTGTCGGGGTAGATGGTGCCCTGACCCAGCAGGTGATCGGCGATGCCCAGGCGGCGGGCCTCACTCTCGAACACCTCGATGAAGGTGTCGCCGATGGCGCGGCGCTTGGCCTCGGGTTCGATCTTGCCCTCCAGGGCCCGCAGGAAGGTCTCGCCCGCGTCGATGAAGTGGAAGTTGTCGCCCAGTCCCAGGTCCCGGAACATCTGCACGACCTGAGTCGACTCGTCCTTGCGCATCAGGCCGTTGTCCACGTGCAGCAGCTGGAGCCGGTCCGGCCCGAGGGCCTCGGCGAAGAGCCGTGCGGCCACGGTGGAGTCCACGCCGCCGGACGCCAGCAGGAACACCGAACCGTCGCCGACCTGTTCCCTGATGCGTGCGACCTGTTCGGCGACGTAGCTGTCCATGGTCCAGGTAGGGCGGCAGCCGCAGATTCCCAGCACGAAGTTGGCGATCATCTCGTCCCCGTGCAGGGTGTCGTCCACCTCGGGATGGAACTGGAAGCCGTAGCGCCTGAGCTTGTCGCTGCCGATGGCCGCGAACCGGTGCGGCCGACCTTCGGGATCCAGCAACGTGTAGCCCAGTTCCTCGAAATCGGGCCCCACCGAGGTCACCGAATCGAAATGGCTCATCCAGACCTGCTCGACCCTGTCCAGGCCCTCGAACAGCGGGTGCTCGCGCAGGAGGTGCAGGTCGGCATGGCCCCATTCCTGTTTCCCGTTGATCACCGTGCCGCCGTAGTGCTTGGCGATCTCCTGGTGTCCGAAGCAGAAGCCCAGGACCGGAACGTCCAGGTCCAGGACGGCCTTGTTCCAGTCGGAGTCTTCCCCGAAGGAGGCCAGGGAGGGGCTGCCGGACAGGATGATTCCCTTGTAGCCCCGGAACATTTCGAGGGGGTCTTCCGGTTGCCTGATCTCGGCCAGCACCCGGTTGCGGCGCACCTTGGTGGCGATCAGGTGGGCATACTGGCCGCCGAAATCGATGACGGCGATGGCGTCGTGGCTCATGGCACCTGCCTGGTCGAAGGAGGACGGGCCGGGTCACCGGTGCGGCCCGCATGGGCCATAGTTAACAAAGAAGGCGCCGTTTCTCAACCGGGAAGCTCCGGGTCGTGAATTCGCCTCTCCCGGTGGCCGGCGGGGACGGGGGTTCCTAACTTGTGCATCTTGTCACGACAAACGAAACGAGGTACACGATGAGCAAGTTCCTGATCCTGACCGCGGCGTTGGCCGTGGCCTGGGGCATGACCATAGGAGGTGAAGCCATGGCGAAGGGGGATGCGGAATCCCGCCTGGAACAGGCTACCCTGGGCGGCGGCTGCTTCTGGTGCATGGAGGCGATTTTCGAGCAGTTGAACGGCGTCGAGAAGGTCGTCTCCGGCTTTGCCGGCGGCAACGGCCACGCCTCTTACAAGGAGGTCTGTACCGGCCGGACGGGTCATGCCGAGGTCATCCAGATCACGCTCGACCCCGACGTGATCTCCTACCGCCAGATCCTGGGCGTGTTCTTCTCCTCCCACGATCCGACCACCTTGAACCGGCAGGGCGCCGACGTGGGCACCCAGTACCGTTCGGTGATCTTCTGCCACGACGAGGACCAGCAGCGGATCGCCCGGGAGGCCATCGCCAAGCTGGAACAGGACAAGGTCTGGAGCAAGCCGGTGGTCACCCGGGTCCAGCCCCTGCAGGGTTTCTTCAGGGCCGAGGATCATCACCAGGACTACTACCGCCGGAACCGGACCCAGGGGTACTGCCAGGCGGTGATCAACCCCAAGCTGGCGAAGTTCCGCAGGGAGTTCGCGGGGATGCTGAAACAGTAAGCGGAGAGTTTGCGCACCTGTTGTCGAAACCGAAGCCCGCGACCTTCAAGTCGTGGGCTTCGGTGCGCCACGGGTCAGAACAATCGGGGCGCCTCGATGCGCGCCGATTCCCCCAGGGTGTGTCCTTCCAGGCGCAGCAGGCGGGCCTTGGTACTCACGCCGGCGGCGAATCCCACCAGCGATCCCCCCTTGCCGACGAGGCGGTGGCAGGGGATGAGAATGGGCAGGGGGTTGCGGCCGGCGGCCTGGCCCACCGCTCGGGTGGCGTTGGGCTTGCGCAGGGCGCGGGCGACCTGGCCGTAGGTGCGGGTCTTCCCGTAGGGGATGGCCAGCAAGCGGCGCCAGACCCGCATCTGGAACGGGGTGCCGCGGGGGTCGAGTTCCACCTCGAAGGTCGTGCGGCCGGCGGTGAAGTACTCGGCCAGCTGGAGCCTCAGATCTCTGAACGCCCGGGGATCCTCATGGATCTCCAGGGGGGGCGAATCGGGTTCGGGGGGAAAATAGCCCCGGGCCAGGGCGTGGGCTTGGGTATGGTATTCCCAGGCGCGGGGCAGGAACTCCAGGCGCACGAGCCCGGCCGGGCCTGCCAAGACCAGCAGGGGATCCAGAACCGTGCGCAGCAGGGCATAGCGGATCATCTTTGTTGCCTCCGGCGATGATCATACCAGAGACCCGGGCCCGACGGCACGAAAAAGGGGCGCACCGGAAGTGCGCCCCCTGATTTCCCACGTGGGGAAGATCCTACCGGAACAGCGACTTCACGCTGCCGAAGCTCTGGGCTTCGTTGTCTACGGCGGGATCGCAGGCGAAGTTGTCGAGGGGGAAGGGCGTCGCCGCGGTGGCGTTGCTCGTCTCGCCGTCGAAAGCATTCTTGCCGCTGAAGTACCAGGAATTGATGTTGAACACGTTGCCGTCCGGGCCCGTCGCGGTGACACGCTTGGCCCAGCCGTCCATGTATTCCCAGGGCTGGCCGGTACCGTCGGTGTTGATGTCGCCGAAGACATCCACGACCACGGGGTCGACGCCGCCGAGGTAGAACAGCTCGACCGCGTCATCGCCGTTGATGGACAGGGCGTAGCCGGTGTCGAAGTACTCGGGCACGAAACCGAAGAAGTCGTAGAATCCGGCGCTGTCGGAGGCTGCGTAGAAGGTGGTGCCGGCAGGGATGAAGTCGGCGGGGAAGGTGTACTCCACGCCATCGGTGCCGCCGCCGTTGTTGGCCGAACCGACGCCGTACACCGACAGGTCGGCGATGTCGTCGCAGGCGTAGAGCTCGATGCCCTTGGGCAGGCCGCCGCTCAGGGGACCGTCGTAAAGGCCGGTGATGATGAGCTGCGCCGCCGCCGGGCTGGCCATGAGTATGACCGCGAAGATCAAGAGCAGTTTCTTCATTGTGTATCTCCCCATTTGTCTTGGCTGCCGGTAGGCAACCGCTCAGGATTGACTTTTCCTGCCCCATAACCAGCATAAAGGCCGCTCTGGGTGGAATCACTGGCATGATTGTACCACACGACAGTCTAAATGCAAAAGTTTTCTGATTCGGTTTACAATAAAATTACCATAATAGTGTGGAATTAGGAATTTCATATGAGAGTGGCGGATCAAAACGAGATACACGGGAATGGGGGAATTCCACCGAAACCCGCAAAATGATCATGTTGAAGTGAGTCCTTTCCGTGGAAAACGCGGACAGGTAGTCGAAAAAGCCCCGCTTTCCTCAGGGAAGCGGGGCTTGCGCTAGCCATAGATGTTGGGTGTGAGCCGGCAGTCTACCAGCGGCCGCCGCCGCCACCGCCGTAACCGCCGCCACCGCCGCCGCCGCGACGGGGGCGCTCCTGGGCCTCGTTGACGCGCAGGGCGCGGCCGCCCATCTCCTGGCCGTCGAGGGCCTGGATGGCGGCCATGGCGGCGTCGTCGTCCATTTCCACGAAACCAAATCCCCGAGGACGACCGGTCTCACGATCATTGATCAGGGCAACGGAGTGGACAGTGCCATGCTGGCTGAACAGCTGGGTGACTTCCTCGTCGGTGGCACTGAAAGGCAGGTTGCCCACATACAGTTTCTTCACGATTCTTCCTCCAAATCGGCCTGAGGGCCGACACAAACAAAAGCGCGGATGGCGGCCGGCGAAATCCGGCAGAGCCGCTGCGCCTCAAGACCAGCCCGGGCCTTTCCCGGACCCGTTCCCCCCCAGGGGAACCTGGGCCAACTATAACATACCGGGTTCCTGTTTGCCAAAGGCAGTTTCTGGCGGTCTGTCACCGGCTCCGGAGGGAATCGAAACCTGCCGTTTCGGAGGGTAGGGAAAGCGGGAACGGCCTACGGTTTCACACCTGCGAAACCAGGTCGCACTCGGGTGGTGGAATCGAGGAAGAATTTGGAGAACCGATCCTATTAAATAGTTGACAGCCTTTGGGCTTTCTGCTTATTTAGGGCGACTGAAAAACTTGCAAAAGAATGCTTGGCAGATTGCTTCCGGTGGTAGAAAATGCCGCTGGTAGAAGATTAAGCCACTTTAAAACTCTTCCTTGAATCACGGAGGTGCTCCCGAGACAATCCAGCACGACATTGGGAAGGATCGAGTCCTGGTTGCCGTCAGGTTGTTTCGGCGGAGCGGAAAAAGGAGGATTGACTAGGCGCAGATGAACTGTTTGCAGTGTTGTTGAGACCCTAGTTTGGAGAGAGTTCGGAGATCAATCCGACGAACTGGTGGAGGAAAAGCCAAATGAGAAAACTCGTTTTGTTCGCGGCCATTCTGGCCATCCTCGGCGCCTACGGGTGTAACGAGGACAACGTCTACAATCCTGACGTGAACACCGATGGCCGCGTGATCGGGACCATCCAGGGTGTCGTCACCGACGGTGCAGACGCGACGTTGCTGGCGGGTATCGAAGTCAGCACCACGGTTCGGGGCGAGCACGTGACCACGGTCACCGACGCCACCGGCCACTACGCTTTCACCAACCTCGATCCCGGCGCCTATCTCCTGACCTTCGTGGAGACTGCCAAGGGTGCCGATGATCCCCACACCACCATGTACGGCCATGCCCAGATTCCTACTCTGGAAGACCTGTCCGGCATCATGGATGTGCCCACCGACGCGGACTTCCCGTACGAGGTCGAGGCGAACATGGAGATGTTCCCCTTGATCGGCACTGTTGAAGGCTATGTCTATGTTCAGAGCGACGCCCAGACCAAGGTGCCCGCCGCGGGTTGTACGGTTGTCGCCGATTTCCTCGATCCCGGCTTCAACACCAGCCACACCTGGGGCACGGTCCAGATCGCCGATAACGAGTGGACCACCACCACCGACGAGACGGGCCACTACAGCTTCACCGGGCTGCCTGCCGGCGCCACGGGTGAAGCCCGGACCCTTAGCTACAGCTACGACGGTGTCACCTACCAGCCCCTGACAGGCTGGGATCTGGACCTGAGTGGCGGGGACTACGCCGTCGACGATTTCGTCTTCGATGAAGTCGCCAGCTTCTACCTTATTACCAAGAACTGGGATAGCGATGTTTACTTCCCCCCCACCGGATCGTTCGTGGGGACTTTCAGCAAGGCCGTGAATTCCGCTACATCCACTGCGGTGTTGTACGAGGACGGCTACACCATCCTGCCTACGACCGTTACCTGGGATGGCAGTACCGTGACCGTCGATCCCCAGGACGATCTGGTGCCCGATACCAGTTACACCCTGGAGATCACGGCGTGGTCCACCGATGGTGATACTTACACCAACGATTGGTATATTTATACCGTCGGTACCGTGGAACCCGCGGTGGCCAGTACGAACTTCGAGGACTCCCAGACCTTCCCCATCGATGGGAACCTGGAGTTCACCTTCAACATGCCCATGGATCCGGCCAGCGTCGTGGTCAGGTTCAACTATGACAAGATCGGCGACATCGTGTTCGACACCAGCTGGAACGAAGACTACACCATGCTGACGGTCGATCCGGATGTCGATCTGGACTTCGGTGAATACTACCAGGTGCGTGTGGAGGGTAACAGTGCCAGTGGCATGCCACTGGACTCGAGCTGGTTCTACTTCCAGACCCTTGAGCTGCAGGATGTCCAGGTCAACGACACGAACTTCGTGGACAACTTCGACAACACGGCCGACCTGTGGTTCGTCTTCAGCGAGGCCATGGATCCCGCATCCATGACCATCGGCATGGAGATGTGGCCTTCCGGTACGCCCGTGGCCCTGGAGGACCCCGTGTGGTCCGAGGGCAACACCAAGCTGACCCTGAACCCGGTCCTGGACCTGGACAAGGGTGTTTATTATGAAGTGAACATGGAAGGCATGGCTGCCGGCGGTAAGGACTTCTCCTACAGCCAGCACTACAAGACCTCCATCGGCGATGATGCCTTCGTCGTGACCACCAACGTGGTCGACCACGAGTTCCCCGTGGACGGGAACATCGAGGTGCGCTTCAGCAAGCCCATGGACACCGAGACCGTGGAAGTCGCCTTCAGCGGTGTCGATGACCTGTACGGCACCATCACCTGGACCGACGACATGAACATGGTCTTCGATCCGGATCCCGAGTTGCTGCCCTCGACCCAGTACACCCTGGACCTCACGGGCTTCGCTCAGGACGGCGGCGCTTTGGCACACGATGCCAACAACCCCATCGTTTTCTACACCATCGGCGGCATCGAAGCCACGTGGGACAACATCCGTCAGATCGACGGCAGCTACGACGAGTTCCCGGTGGCCAGCGACATCCAGATCAGGTTCAGCCTGGCTGTGAACCTGGATGCTCCCGGTACCAGCATCGAGTTGGAGCGTTACTTCTCCGCCATCGACGACTGGGTCGCGGTGTTGATCGAAACTCCCGCCCTCGAGGAAGATGGCCACTTGCTGGTCGTCAACCCCCACGAGGACCTGCAGAAGGACACCGATTACCGGATCGCCTACACCGTGGGCTCCTTCCTGCTGGGTGATACCACCAGCGACGTGATCACGTTCCACACCCAGGTCATTCCGCCCCAGCCGGTCGCTCCGGTGGTGGCGTTCACCCTGGATCCCGCCTGGGACGGCGATTACGACACCAGCAACGTGACCTTCAGCTGGGTGCGTGATCCCAACGCTGACGGGTACTACATCTACGCGCGTCCGGCCGATGCGGCCAAGGACGATTACCTGCGTCTGGCCGAGGTGCCGCAGGCGGCGACCGACACGATCACCGCCACCGTGCCTCTGCCCGCCTACTTCGACACCAGGTCGGATGATACCGTCCAGACCCCGTTCGAGGGCAACCCGGTCATGTTCCGGATCGCCGCCGTCAACACCCTGGGCGAAGGCACCGTCAGCGATGACATCGCTGTCTATGACGTGACCGGTCCCGAGGGTATCTTCACCGGCCAGGATGTTTCCGCCGATGATTCCGCCACCGCCGACGGCGTGGACGGAAGCGTCATCGTGGACTTCCGTGCCAACGAGTACCTCGATCCCAACGTCGCCCCCGTGGTGACCGTCACCGAGAACGACGGTTCGGACAACGACTGGGGCGACCCGGACTACACTCCGACCGTGGGTGACATCACCTTCGAGGACATGGACGGCTACACGGTCATCCACGTTCAGATCGTGGTTGCCGACGGCAGGAACGGTGCCGGCGATTACGTCGCCATCAGCGGGTTCAAGGATACCTCCGGCAACGACGTGCCGGTGGACTTCGACATCCTGCCGTACCAGCTGACCGACAGCACCATTCCCACCGGTACCTTCGCGGATCCCGGTGTTTCGGCCGACAACTCCACCGGCACCGACGCCGTGGACTTCACCCTCACGTTCACGGCCACCGAGCTGCTGGACGAGACGGTGACGCCGGTCGTGGCCATCATCGATGGCGGCATCAGCGATGTGCTCCCCAGTCCCACCGGCTTCACCTACAGCGTCGTTGACGGCGTCTCGGTGGTCGAGTTGGACATGAGCATTCCCGCCTTCTTCAACGTTGCCGAGGACACCGTGGGTATCTTCGGTCTGACCGATCTGGCCGGGAACAACATGGCTGTCGCCAACGCCGTTCCCTACGTGATGGTCGACACCACCGCCCCCGGCGGCGAGTGGACCGCGCAGAGCGCCAGCGGACAGAACGATACGGCCGGCGATGTCGATATCGAGGTCACCTTCACGGCCAGCGAGTACCTGGACACCACCGCGGAGCCGACCTTCGAGATCACTGATGGCGGTTACACGGGCGTGGCCGTGGCCGGCGACCTGGTCGGTTACGTGAACGATGCTGTGAACGAGGTGACGGAAGTCACCTTCACGGTGACCGTTCCCGCCGAGTACAACGCCATGGACGACGTCCTGTCCGTCAACGGGCTGACCGACATCTACGGCAACGTCCAGGATGTGGCCATCGAAGGCGTGATCATCGATGCCACGGCGCCGGCCGACCCCACGGGTCTGGTTGCCACCGCCGGTACCGATTCGCCTGCTACGGTGTCTCTGATCTGGGATGCCAACCACGAGCCTGACCTGGGCGGGTACAACATCTATCGTACCGACGGTGTCGATACCGTGATGTTCTTCGTTGCCGAGCCCGACACCGAGTACGTCGATGACGACGCTGCCTTGGTGCTCGGAACCACGTATAGTTACGTGGTCATGGCTGTCGACGTGGCTGATCCCGTCAACGAGTCCGATCCCAGCAACCAGGTCACGGCTACGCCGGACGATACCACCGCGCCTGCGATCCCCTCGGGGCTGATCGCTACCGGTGGCGAGGGTTCGCCTGCCTACGTGGATCTGGTCTGGGATAACAACGATCCCCAGGAGCCGGACCTTGCCGGTTTCAACGTGTATCGTTCCACGACCAACAACTTCGGTACCGCTGCCCAGATCA
>Ga0164318_10002311_pt1 | contig 17647 bp, 16 predicted proteins | sample GuaBasSedimGuay9_FD_113734 | JGI IMG/M metagenome (GOLD analysis project Ga0164318, IMG submission 113734) | Subseafloor sediment microbial communities from Guaymas Basin, Gulf of California, Mexico - Guay9, Core 4571-4, 0-3 cm | ecosystem: Environmental > Aquatic > Marine > Hydrothermal vents...
AATGTAAATACAGGAACTTGGTTTATGAACCGTTGTGATTATCTTGACCCTCAATTAGCATGGGTAGGTGTAAAAGATTCAGGCAGAGGATGCTCTTTATCCAAAGTTGGTTTTGAACACTTGACCCGACCGAAGTCTTATCATTTAAAAGTGAAGCACTAATTAAAAAATGAACGTCATTGTGACGAAGAATGAGAAAGCAATCTCTAAACTTTGGGAGATGGCTTTCCCGCTTTGGCGTGACAAGTTGCTCCTACTAATGACGTATTAAATTTGAAGACTATTTATTTGAATTTGAACAATCTAAAATAAAAAGATATGCCTTTATTAAAACACTCTTACAGTTTCCCTACCCGAATGGAATATGGTTCGGGTGCAATTGCCGATTTACCAAAAATCATTAAAGAAGCAGGCTTTTCTAAAGGCCTGATTGTTACTGATCAAGGTATTGAAAAAGTTGGTTTAGCAGATAAATTGCGTAATTACTTTTCAGATGCAGGCATTACTATATATAGCTATAGTGATGTAGTTTCAAACCCAACCGAGCAAAATGTTATTGATGGTACAAAAATATACAAAGAAAATAACTGTGAATTTATTGTCGGTCTTGGAGGTGGCTCACCTATTGATGTAGGCAAAACAATAAAAGTTACTGCTGTACATGATGAACCCCTTGAGAAGTTGGATGACACTAAAGGCGGTGATAAATATATTGTTAATAAAATGCCACCCTTCTACGCTGTACCCACAACTGCCGGAACGGGTAGTGAAGTTGGACGAAGTAGTGTTATTACCGTAGCATCAACCAACAAAAAAACAATTATTTTTTCACCGGATATGATGCCGGATATTGCAGTACTTGATCCGGAGATTACCTTATCGCTTCCAAAGAAGTTAACAGCAGCCACTGGTGTAGATGCTTTTGTGCATAATTTAGAAGCCTACATTATGGACACTTTCCATCCATTTGCTGACGGTTTGGCAAAAGAAGGTATTTACCGAGCATTTAAATATTTGCCAATTGCATTTGAAAATGGCAATGATGTTGCCGCCAGAGGAGAAATGCTTATGGCATCAGCAATGGGAGCCACAGCTTTCCAAAAAGGTCTTGGAATTAACCATTCAATAGCACATGCACTTAGTGTATATTATGATACACATCATGGACTTGCAAATGCCGCAGTACTTATTGAGGTAATGAAATATAATATTACAGATAAAAAAGTAAATGAGAAAATGGCTGCATTAGGCGACTTACTTAATACTGAAAATGATGCATTGGCTGTAATATCAGCAATTGAAAAATGGTTAATAAAACTTGACATGCCAACTAATTTAAAAGGCATAGGTATTAAAGAAGAAGATATTGATGGTATTGAAGAGTATGCTATGGGTGATCCTTGCAGACCATTAAACCCTAAAACAGTGTTAAAGGGTGATGTTACACAAATAATTAAAAATTTATTATAAACTGACGGATTAACCCGTCAGTTCGTAATATTACACAGCTATTATACCAAGAAAAGATATAAATTATGATAAAAGCAATAACATTTGACCTTTGGGATACCGTATTTATTGACGATACAGATGAACCAAAAAGAAAAGCTGCCGGCAGACCTTCTAAAAAACTTGAAAGAAGACAATTGGTTAAACGTTTTGTAGATAAACACAAACATGTTTCACAAGAAATTGTAAATGCTGCTTATAATGCACAGGATGCTGCATTCAGAAAAGCGTGGCATGACCAGCATATAACATGGAGTGTTAAAGAACGACTCGAAATTGTATTAAAAGGCTTAGCTGTTAGCCTAGCTGAAAATGAGCTTTCAGAATTAGTGAAACTACACGAAGAAATGGAACTGGAGTTCCGTCCAGATTTTGTGGATGGTGTACACGAAGCTATAAAGACATTGAGCAAAGACTATAAACTTGCTGTAATTTCTGATACTATTTTTAGTCCGGGTACTTCATTAAGGAAACTACTTGAAGGTGAAGATTTATTACAATATTTCAGTGCGTTTGTTTTTTCGGATGAGGCTGGATGTTCAAAACCTGCTGAATGTGTTTTTAATACAGCACAAAAGGCTTTAGGTATTGAGTTTGATGAGATAGTACATATTGGCGATAGGGAGCATAATGATATTTTTGGCCCTAAAAAAATGGGGATGAAATCAATTCTTTGCCTTGCTGCAATTGATAGAGGAAGTGACAAGAATAATGCGGATGCATTTTTTGAAAAATATAATGAATTACCAGCTGTGATAAAAAAACTTAATGAACGTAAATGAAAGAATTAAAATTTATAATACTTGACGGTTATCCAAAAACAAGCCGCGAGCAGTTTGATACAGTAGGAATGAGAAAAGCGGGTGTATTGTATGCTGATATGCTATTACAACATATGCCTGATGCAAAATACGATATTTTTTATTCAAGTGATGAAGGTGTTGAACTTCCAAATGCTGAAGAATTAAAACAATATGACGGTGTGCTTTGGCCAGGATGTAATCTAACAGTATATCATGATGATGATGAACGAGTTACCAAATTAGTAGATCTCTGTAAGCGGGCTTATGAAGTTGGTGTTCCACAGTTTGGGAGCTGCTGGGCTGCACAAATTGCTGTTTATGCAGCAGGTGGCGAGATAAAACCAAATCCGAAAGGAAGAGAAATTGGTTTGGCAAGAAAAGTTTATTTAACACCTGAAGGGCTTAAGCACCCAATGTATGAAGGTAAACCCCCCGTTTTTGATGGTTTTATAAGTCATGATGATGAAATAACCAAATTACCTGAAGGTGGTGAATCGCTGGCATCAAATGAATTTACAAAAATTCAATCTGTATCAATAAAGCATAAAAAAGGTGTTTTTTGGGCACCACAATATCATCCGGAATATGACCTACATGAAGTTGCCAGATTAATAATTGCGAGAGAGGAGAAATTAACAAAACAGAATTATTTTAAAGGTCATGATGATTTAATGACGTATGTAGAAGACCTTGAAAAGATTTTTGATGACAATTCAAGAAAAGATCTTCGTTGGAAATATGGAATTGACGACGATGTTTTATCTGATGATATAAGGCAATTAGAGTTTAAAAACTGGCTTAATAAACTTGTAATACCACATTCTGAAAAATCAAAATAAGTAAATCAACAAGCATATTATGTTAGAAAAACTTTTCGGCAAAAAAACGATATTTCGTAGCTATCAGATTAAAATATTTAGTGCTACCTGGTTAGCTTATGTGGGGTATTATTTCGCACGAAAAGCATTTTATGTAGTAAAAAGTCCTCTTGCTGATTCTTTGGGATTCTCAGCTCTTGATTTAGCTCATTTGGGAACAACCTACCTAGTTGGTTACATGATAGGGCAATATTCAAGTGCTTATTTTGGAAGAAAAGTAGGCCCTAAATTATTACTTCTCATAGGTATGGCGATATCTTTATCCTGTAACTTCATCTTTGGGATTTCTAATAGTTTTTGGACAATCTTTTTATTCCTTACTATAAATGGCCTGGCTCAAGGAACGGGGTGGCCGGGTAGTATTGGTTCACTCGCCTACTGGTTTAAAAGAAAAAAAAGAGGTACGATATTAGGCTTTTGGGCAACTTGTTATCAAGTAGGCTCAGTAGTTGCAACATCATTTGCAGCCTACATGCTTGGTGAGTTTGGCTGGCGTTGGTCATTCTTTGGTGCATCAATGGTTTTATTAGTAATTTGGACTATTGTTTTGTTTATGCATCCAAACCGCCCTGAGGACGTTGGGTTAAAACCAATTGAAGATGAGGACGAGGATGAGAATAATGAAGAAGATTCAGACAAGTTAGGATGGTCAAAAGATGTCTGGACTACTGTTATTATGATGGGGCTCATCTATTTCACCATAAAGTTTTTGCGGTATGCACTTTGGAGCTGGGTACCTTTCTTCTTCAATAAAAATTTTAATATGGATGTAAGCGATGCCGGATATCTTTCAACAGTATTTGATATGGCAGGCTTTGCTGGTGTTTTATTTGCAGGCTATGCATCTGACAAATTGTTTAAAGGAAAGCGTTCCTTAATTTCTGCAATTATGCTAAGTTTAATGGCTCTTGCTTTTATGCTGATGTATTTTAAAGGTGCTACAAGCCTAATGTTTTTTACCGTATCAATGGGTATGGCTGGATTTATGTTATACGGCCCCGACTCTTTAATATCAGGGGTAGGCGCAATTGATGTAGGTTCAAAACGTGGTGCTTTGGTTGCTGCCGGTATAATTAACGGAACAGGATCAATTGGCCCTATTTTTCAGGAAGAGATAATAGGCTGGCTTTATACAAAATACGATCAGGCATTAGCCCCAATATTAATATTACTACTGTTTATGGCAATTTTGAGTGCCTCACTTACTTTTTATCTATGGTGGAAATCAAAACAAGGAAAAGCAAATTTATAGATGATAATTGTTACTTTTGAGATCATAAAACAAAGGTGTTCTCTAAAAAATTAAAATCGTGCAAATAGATTTTCACTATAATACAATTAGGGTTTTAATGGAAAAAACAGGTTTTTCGCCTGAAGATGCCCAAATTATTGCCTATGCATCACAATTTGTTGATGATGCTGTTGACCACAAAAAAATGAAAGTTAACGGACATCTGGAAATTCTATCTAAAAGATTTTCAGGTGATACTTTTAACCCAGTTTGTTCTGCACACCGAGGACTCCAGTTTTTAAAAGGCTTTAAAGAAGATGTTCAAAATAAAATTTATATCCCTTTCCATTTTCTACCTGATTTAGAAGCAAATAAAGATAAATCAGGCTCATACCTTGTAAAATAAAATGGAAAACTAGCCAAAAGACTAGTATTACTGGCACTAACTGAATTAAGCAAAAGTACTGGTGAGAAGAGAGTTTTAGGTCTGGTAAAATTAGGCATCGCTTTACATGTTTATTCTGATACCTGGGCACATCAGAATTTTTCAGGAAGACATAATCCGAAAGAAAATGATATTGACAATATTGAAATATTTGAAGAAGGGAAATGGAAACGAATATCACGATTCAGCCAATTAGAGTACAACGCTTTACCAGATATTGGTCATGCTGAAGCGGCATCCTTTCCTGATCAATCTCATTTAAAATGGCGTTACAAAAAACTTAGTACCGACAAAACTCACGAACGTAATAATACACAATTATTCATTGAAGCTGCCGAAAATATTTTCAATTTATTTATTGGTGTTCAAACAGATATAAGCTGGGCTAATATTCGAGTTAAGTTATTTGAATGTTTTTCTTTTGAAACAGATTCTATTGATAATAAGTTTAAGAAGTTTCAAAAGATTTTTCCTGAAATTGGATTTTTTTACGATGAAACTCAATGGCGAAATGAAGCATTACATGTTGCAAATTCATCCAAATTAGTTAAAATACTTAAAGAAGATAATCAATCTTATATATTAGGTAGTGATAAAAAATGGTTTTACTTCCATTTAGCTGCTTTAGAACAACGAGAATACATTATGAATTTACTTATTCGTTGAATAAAATAAATGAATAAACAAATGATTAGAACATTAGTATCTATTCAGTTTAAGAGGACAGGTTCACGCAAAGAACACTAAAAAATGAATGCAAAGCATTCATTAACTTTGCGAACTTAGCGTCTTTTTTAGCAATATTGTAAATATATACATAATAAACTTTGTGTTCTTTGCGTGAAAATAAGCCAACTGTATAGTTACAAACATTATAATCAAAAAACACCAAGCATTTTTGCACATTAGCTTGAAAGTAAAATGTTTTTTTAGCTTTCAGAGCATGTAATTTTTATAAATTATCTCCCTGCCAAAGTTTTTCTATTTCTTCCAGTGATTTTCCTTTTGTTTCGGGCACTTTTTTCCAAACAAAAATTGCAGCCAAAAATCCCATTATTCCATAAACCCAATAAGCAAAACCATGATGAAAATTATCAGTCAGGTAACTTGAGTTATTCATAATTGGGAAAGACCATGAAACTAAATAATTAGCAACCCATTGAGCTGCAACGGCAATAGCCAGTGCTTTACCCCTAATTTTATTCGGGAAAATTTCAGCTAAAAGTACCCATGTTACCGGGCCCCATGATAAAGCAAAAGCAGCAACATAAGTAAGCATAAATATCAATGCTATTGTTCCAACATTATCAAAGAAAAAAGCAAAACCAAGAGCAAACATACTAAATCCCATAACAAGTGCACCGATTATTTGCAAAGGTTTCCTTCCAAACTTATCAACTGTTTTAATAGCGACAACAGTAAACGATAAATTAATAATACCTACAATAATAGTTTGAAGAAGTGCGGTATTGGTTCCAGAGCCCATAGTCTTAAATATTTCCGGTGCGTAGTATAACACTACATTAATTCCGACAAATTGTTGAAAAACAGAAAGCAATATTCCAATAACAATCAACAATACTCCATAGGACAATACCTTTGGTGATACATGTTGGGATACAGAGTTCTTAATATCATCAAAAATTATCTTAGCTTTTTCCTTACCGTTTATTTTTTCCAAAACGGCCAGTCCTTGCTCCTCTCTGTTATTTATTATTAACCACCTTGAACTTTTGGGTGCAAAATACAGAAAAAATAAAAATGTTAATGCAGGAATTGTTTCAGAAGCAAACATCCATCTCCATCCAATAGTATAAAGCCAGGTCTGATCTCCTAGAGTTGCGATAATATAATTTACAAAATAGACAATCAACATACCAAAAATTATGGCAAACTGATTCCATGATACTAATGCACCACGTTTTTCAGCAGGAGCCATTTCAGCAATATACATAGGTGATAACATTGAGGCAAGACCGACACCAACTCCTCCGATTATTCTGTAAATTATAAAAGATGTGAGGTGAATATGAGAACCACTTCCGATTTCAGCAAAACCAATTTCAGGAATAGCAGAACCAATTGCTGATATTAAAAACAATGTCGCAGCGAGTACCATACCATTTTTTCTACCAAGTTTTTTAGCAACCAAGCCACCACTTATTCCACCAATAATACAACCAATTAATGCACCCGAGACAGTAAAACCTAAAAGAGAATTCGCCGCAAATTCATCTAAGCCTCTCGGTATAATAAAAAATGATTCTAAAGCACCAACAGTTCCTGAAACAACAGCAGTGTCGTAACCAAAAAGCAGGCCACCAAGCGTAGCAATTAATGTAATTTTTGTGATAAAATTTTTGTCATACTTTCCCATGTCTTTTCTATATTTAGATAAATTAATTACAAGTGTTTGTCCAACACATCGCCAATAGCTTCCATTTTAAATCGTTCAATATCAGATTGTGTATGTTCTTCTTTCATTATTTCTTCTATTTTTTTTACTATATCAGGATATTGTTCTGCCAAATTATTTAGTTCTTTAATATCTTTTTCCAGATTATATAATTCTATTTCAGTATTCCCTTTTTTAATATTATTACGAATACCTTTCCATTTACCCATCCTAACAGCTTGTTGGCCACCATAGCTTGGGAATTCCCAATAAAGGTGATCGTGTTCTTTTTGTTCTTCGCCCAACAAAACTGGTAAAAAGCTAATACCATCGGTATAATCAGGTGGTAAAATATCAGCTAAATCACAAAATGTAGGCATAACATCCCAAAAAGCTGAAATATGATCTGTTTGAGTTCCTTTCTTAATTTTTTCAGGCCATGAAGCAATCATTGGCACCCTGATTCCGCCTTCATACAAATAACCTTTTAATCGTTTTCTGTCAACATTTAAAGAGCCGACACTTTTAAACCATTCTACCTCAACTTCTATATAAGTTGGTCCATTATCACTTGTAAATATTATCAGTGTATTTTCATAAATACCCAGTTCTTTTAATCTAGAAACGATTTCGCCCACCTGTTCATCTAAATAAGAAATCATGGCAGCATAAGCAGCACGTGGATAACGCTGCGGATAATAATATACTTTTTCCAATGGTTTTTCATCACCAAATTTATTTACATAATAATCTACCCACTTTTTTGGTGCCTGTAATGGCAAGTGAGGAATGGGTGTTGCATAATACAAAAAGAAGGGCTTATCTTTATTTTCTGCTATAAAATTAAGAGCCTCTTTATGCATTACATCCGGTGCATATTCTTTAAGGTTAAACTTGTTGTAACTTTTAATATCATAGGGGTTTGCATCATCTTCAATTGTTCTAATATGAGGCTTTACGGTATCATTATTCAAATATACCCTATGTTCATTTTTATATAAAAAAACAGGGTAGTAGGTGTGTGCAATTCGCTGACAATTGTATCCGGAAAAGAAATCGAAACCCATTTTATTGGGTATTGAGTTTGTGTGCGGTGCGCCCAAACCCCATTTGCCAATCATTCCGGTTACATAACCACCTTCTTTTAAAAGCTGAGCAATAATAAGTGTAGTATCGGGCATTGGGTATTGCCCCTCAAGTGTAGAATCCTTAATCATTGCCTCATAAGACCAAACATCGCCCCTGCTGCCCCATTCATGATTCCCACGAACCATTGCATGACCAGCATGCAGCCCTGTCAACATCATACAACGTGATGGTGCACAAACTGCTGATCCTGAATAGTGTTGGGTAAACTTTATACCCGTCTCAGCTAATTTATCAATGTTTGGCGTTTCAATTTTCTTCTGTCCATAACAACCAAGTTCACCATAGCCCAAATCATCGGCAAGAATGTAAATTATATTTGGTTTTGATTTTAGTTCTTTTTCACCATCCTGTTTACAACCCATAAAAATAATAGTGAGTGCGATTAATAATAGTGACACTTTTTGAGTTGTATTCATAAGCCTAATAAAATTTTAATTAATGTCAAAATCAAATTACTTATCCTGCTCTATTTATGATATATCACGCAACCAGCTATGAATTTTTTCAACCACAACAGTATTTTCTTTTACCCAAGAAAAATGATCTAAATTATTATTAAAATGATGATGATAAACTGAGGCGTTTTTCATTTTGCCTGTTAAATTCCTTACAGCTTTTTGAGGAGCTAATTTATCTGCTTCAAAAGAAACAGCCAATACGGGTATCTTAATATTTTTAAAATCTGTTTCAAAATCCACATTATTGTTCAGTGGTTTGTATTTTCCGGTTCGTGCATTATATGCCCAGTCTAAAATAACATTTTTTGCTTCAGTTCCTGCAAAACCAACCTTCTTCCCAGGAAAATAACCTAGCAATTTCACTAAAAGACGAGCCGTTTGTGTGCCAAACAAAACACCGAGATTTAAAGGGAATTTCCAGGATTTATAATAAACCGAACAAGAGGCTGCTAAAATTAATCCGGATATAAGTTGTTGATGCTGACTGGCAAACAGAACATTAAGTTGACCACCCAAACTATGCCCTAAAAGGTAAATTTTATTATTTGGAAAGTGCTTATTCACTTTATCTAATATTACAGGCCAGTCAAAACTAATCATTTCATGATAGCCAAAGTTCCTTTTTTGTGCTTTGATAGAACTTTTTCCAGTACCCCGTAAATCAGCCGTTACAGCAATGTAGCCCATTTCTTTTAAAGCAAGTGCCAAAGGTTCGTAATATTGTGCTTTAACACCTAGGGCAGGCATAATAATAACTATTGAAGCATTCCTAATATAAAATGGCTGAAATATATTAATATAATTTCTGAAACCATCAATAGAAACAATTTGTAATTCGGCCTTATTTTCAAAAATATTAATTGGCTTATTAGTCATTTGTAAATAAGGTTATTTGTTATTCATATTCATTAATTTCCAAATTGAGTAGTTTCGAACAGCCAGGAAAGTCATTTCATCAAAAGTCTGAAAGTCAATTGAGTGAGCAAGCCAGCTACATAAAAGCACTTTTTGGCTAAGCCCTTTTCTTTCTTTTGCTTTAAAAAACTGTTTATTTTCAATGGGATTAACTATATCATCCTGCTCACCTAGTATTACAATTCTCATTGGACAGTTAGTGTTTTCAATTTGAGGCAAGTTTACCTGAACACTCTGATAAACCATGGCAGGATTAAACAGGAGTGCAGGAATCCCTAATTCTTCTGACAACCAATACCCGAGCATCCCTCCAAAAGAACTTCCAATAATGAATTCAGCTTTTTTATCAATAATTAGTTTTTTTAATTCTGCATACGCTTCTTTATTTTCCCTATAATCAATTTGAATTGCATAAACATCAAAGCCTGCCTGTTTCATTATTTCCATTTTCTCAGGTCTGGGCTCACTATCCAAACCATGAATATAAACGGTTTTAATTTTAGACATTTTATACAATGCGTCTGTATCAATTTTTCCTTTAGGATTAAATCTTGTCATAGGTATTTTGTCTTATTAATATAAAGCCTTAATGAGGTCTAAAATTGTATAGTCTTTTTTATAACAAGGCCACCCGTTTGTTCAACCCAAATAGTCATTTTTTCGCCTTTTCGAACTTTTTTATGAACCGCATTGCCATAAACACTTCTGATTCCAGCTTTTCGAGCCTTTTTCTCATCGGTAATATAGGACATTATTTCCTGAACGTGCTCCGAATATTTTTCAATTCCCATCCCATAAATATCTTTATCCTGCCTTTTAAAGATTAAAGGAATACCATTTTTATCTTTCAGATTTAATGAAATACCCTTTTCTTGTGGCACTTTATTGCTAAAAAGTCTATATGGTAAAACAATATTTGTAGTTTGTCCTGAGGAAATTTCACTGTATTCAAAATTTAGTACAATCGCATCAAAATAAATATCATTACCTTCAATACTAATTTTTTGAATATCATTAGAAAACCCCTGACTTGCATAATCATAAAACTTTAAACTAAGGGTAGTTTTATCTGTAAGCAAATCATAATTTTCAACATCTATTTCTGCTACTTTATAACGCTGATCTAATTGTTTAAGCAAGCTTTTAAGTTCACGAATTTTTTCCTGATTTTGTACAAACTGATCCATGGTTTCAATTCCATTTGAAATACCAACCACAAATATTAAAAATATTACAACAGCCAAAACTATGGGTACATTAGATACTATTTTTATAAATACACCTGATAATACCTTTCCAATGATATAAATTTTTTCTAAAATTGGAACTCGGCCTGTACCACCATATGAGCCAACTGCCATATAGGCCAATCGCCTGGTTTTAATCTCATTATACAACATGAAAAATACAAATAAAACCAACAAAGTTATTAAACTAAAAAAACCAAGTTTAGTAGTAAAGAAAAAGAGTATTAATTCAGAAAATGGTTTCAGAAACCAATTCATATTATTTAAAAATTCGAGTGTTTCGTTCATTTTGAAAATTTAGATTTTAGAAGGTAGAATTCATATTTTCTGATAGAATTCAACATTAATTACATAATATAAAAAGCATCTATGATGCTATTCTTCAATAATTTCAATGCCGCCTTTGGTGTGTGTAACTATTGAATATACATTTCCAGGAAGAAAAGACTTAAACTCTTTAATATCATGAACCATATTTCCAAAATGATCGGTAAGAGAATCCAACTGACCAGATTGTATTTTTACAAATACACCTTTTAATCCTTCATAAAGTTCAGGATTCATCTCTTTTGAATTAAATATTTCCGGATAATTTTCTTTATTGTAATAATCGTAAAGGATGATTCCATCATTTGCAGCAATTTTATCTGTAAATATTTTTGAAGGAAATGCAACATAACGGTCTTTTACCGGAACCACATAGAAGTCAAATGACAATTCTGCGCCATGCATTTTTTGTTCTAATTTATTAATTTCTTTATTATCCGCATTATAAAACTTGACAACTAATTGAATAGAATCATTGCTTTTTTCAATAATTTTAAACCTTACGGGGATACTTTGCTCTTTTAAAAGAGCAATATTGTCTTCTAATTGTTTAATTTTATTCTTTTGGCTTCCAATACAAGACGAAACAAAGATAAGGCTAGTTAATACAACAAGAATCCATAGTGGAAAATTACTTTTTTTCATGATAAACAGCTTTGGTTAAGCAATAATAAATTAAGCAACCAAATTATAAAAAAAATGAATAACACCAGCTTGTTAGAACAAAAATAAAAGTTGATGGCATTCCGAAAAGCCGCTTAGCGGGTAATTCTATTAAAAGCAAAAAAAATATCAATCTGTATACCAGTTTGTTAAAAACCCGCTTAGCGACTAAATGCAGAAAATCACATTTTTCAGAGTAGTCTCAAAGTTATAATATTTTTGGGGATGATAACAACAAAAGGAAAGTAAAATGCATAAAAAAGAAGAAGTAAAAAATATCTATATCTCTGCGTTAAGTAATTCTACCCCTGGCAGTACATTTTTTACTTCTTCCAACCCAAATGTACGACAATATTTTTTGCAAGTCAAGTTTTTTTTGATATTTTTCAGTTTTAACTTTATTAATTACTAAGAAAACTACTTTTTTTACAAGTATCTTTTAGAAATCGTCAAGAATAAGGCTTGTTAAATCCTGAAAATCAAGGTGTTTACTTTCTTAAATGCTTTGTACTGAGCTTGTGAAGCAACTGTTTTCAAGATGAGCATAACGCAATTATTGGTATTTTCTTAGAGATACTAATTATCTTATTTTTTTGAAGGGCTTAAGCTGTATTATTTATTATTTGGGATATCAAAAACATAAACTATGACAATAAAAGATTCACATGCCAGTGTTTTAAAAGTTATTAAGCTTTTAATATTGCTCTCAGGTGCAAAAGCTTTTTCTAAACAAGAAATAATTGAGCGACTTGAATTATCAGAAAGAAGTTTTTACAGGTATATAAAAACGCTTAAAGAAGCTGGTTTTGTTATTAATAATGATAATTCCTACTATATAATAGTCAAAAAATCTGCTCAGTTTAAAGAGATTAGCAGCCTTTTGCACTTTTCAGAGGAAGAAGCTTATATTTTAAACGAAGCGATTCATAATATTGAAGCAAGCACCAAGGATAAGGAGAACTTGATTGGTAAATTGTCTGCACTTTATGATTCAGACCGTATATCTGCACAATTCGTTAGCAAAGAAAATTCTTCAAAAATAAAACCTTTACTTGATGCAATAAAAGATAAAAAACAAGTAAAACTAATTAATTACAAGTCATCAGGCAGCGGCAAAATATCAACACGGATTGTTGAGCCATTTGAGTTCACACCCAATTATATTTCCTTATGGACTTATGAACTGTCAAGCAAAGCAAACAAACTGTTTAAAATATCACGTGTACAGAAAGTTGAAATTATTGATATTGACTGGGTATTTGAATCGGAACATAAGGCTAATTTATTGGATTGTTTTCGTATTGGTGGCAATAAAGAAATTCCGGTAAAGCTGGAAATGAGCCTAAAAGCAAGAAACTTGCTTATTGAAGAATATCCTTTATCAGAGCAGTTTATAAAAACAGTAAATGATAACAAGTATATTTTCGACGGTTGGGTAACTGCTTTTTATGGTATTGGGCGGTTTATTTTGGGTTTACCCGGCGAAATATTTAATATTGATAATACTGATTTAAAGCGATATATGAAAGAAAAGCAAGAATTATTGAGAAATATTTAAACCTATGTCATTATGTGGCAGTGTGGTAGTTTATATTTGTAAAAAAGAATATAATTTGATTAATCGAACCAATAAGGAATTAAGTATGAGATTTAAAATAGAGCTTCAACTTAAAGACAAAAGGAATGTTTTACCTATTAACTATCAGTACCCTCTTAGCAGCTGGATTTATAAGACATTAAGTAATGCAAACAAAGAATTTGCAGATTTTCTTCATGGTACAGGTTACCAGCTTGAAAACAAAAAAACGTTTAAACTATTTACATTTTCAGAAATACAAATCCCCAAGGGAAAATGGAAAATAATTCCAGATTCTGACAGAATCCAAATTTGGGCTGAAACTATTTCTTTTAAAATTGCATTTCAGCTACCGGAACAGACTGAGAGTTTTATTTCAGGTTTATTTCAAAAACAAAACGGATCAATTGGTGACCCAATTTCGCAGATTCAATTTCAAGTAAAACAAATTGAACGATTAAAAGATTCAGAAAACAAAAACACACCAATAAAATTAAGAACACTGTCACCGGTTGTAATCTCAGAAAATATTGAAGGGAGAAAGCACGAAAGTTATCTTAACCCAAATAGTGAAAATTATGAAAAACTACTAATCAACAACTTACGGGATAAACACAGGGCTTTGCAAATTAAAAATAAATTAAAGCAGATTGAAATTAAAGAAAGTTCAATAAAGTTTATAATCAACAAAGAAAATATAAAACGAAAAAAAATTACCATAAAAGCACACACGCAAAATGCAGTAGATGTAATTGCCTATAAATATGAATTTGAACTATTAGCACCACCGGAAATTGCAAACATTTTGCTTAATAGTGGTTTAGGTTCAATGAATTCTATGGGTTTTGGAATGTGTGCAGTTCAACAAGCTGAGTAGCTCTTTTGAGAGTGTGTAAATTTGCAAAGTTTTTCAAATTCTGCTTAGGCGGAACAGATACTGGTAAGTCTTAAACATTTTGATAATTATTAAGAATAAAAATATTCAAACATAACAATTTGAAAATTTGAGAATTCAAGAATATTAGTACCATAATTAGTTGATCTGAACACATCATAGTTCTAATTTTCTTAATTCTTAGCAGGATTTAAATTAATAACATGTTAATCTTGTAAATCCTGACAAAACTTATTTAACTTATATAGCACAGTAATATAAATAACAACAATGTATTAACAATTAAAACAAAAAATTATGACACAAGAAATTTCAAGCAGGAACACAAAAAAGGAAATAATAGACGCCTATGAAGAGCTATTGGAAAATGTACAAAAAGTAAAGGCAGATATTCCGAAACAGGTTCAGGAAGATAAGCAGCGCAAAGAGACCGTTGAGAAAGTGGCAGACGTTTCAAATAAGGGTATAGCAAAAGATATTAACAGCCTTCGGGTAAATTTAAACAATTCGCTGGAGGACTTGGAAAACAACTTGGTAGTTGAATTTAAAAAATTAGAAGAAATTAGAGCTGCAATGCATATTGAACAACAGAATTTGGAAGATTTGTACTCACTTTCAACTACTACCGATTCCTTAGCAACCATGTTATTGGCTCAAAAGGAGAAAAAAGAAAGTTTTGAAGTTGAAATGCAAAGTGTAAAAGAAACTTTTGAGTTAGAAATAACCAATTTACGAGAACAATGGAAAACGGAAAAAGAAAAAGAAAATGCCGAACAGAAAGAATTAGCAGAAGAATTAAAAAAGAATCGTAAACGTGAGGAGGAAGAATATCAATACAAACTAAAAATTACCAGGCAAAAAGAAAATGATGAATACGAAACCCAAAAGGCTAAATTAGAAAAAGAACTAAGCGAAAAACAATTAAGCTTTGATCAGGAAATGGCAAAACGCGAAGCAGATGTTGCCCATGCAGAAGTTGAATTAAATGAATTACGAAAAAATAATGAAGAATTCCCGAAAAAACTAGAAAAAGCACTCACTGATAAAGAAAAGGAAATTACCGCACGATTAACAGTACAATTTGAATTTGAAAGTAAATTATTGGCAAAACAGAATGAGGGTGAACTAAAGCTAAAGGATCAAACAGTTATTTCATTACAGGAAAAAATATCAGAAATGCATGATCGTATTAAAGAATTAACTGAAAAAGCAAATTTAGCCGATTCAAACGTAAAAGACATTGCGGTAAAAGCAATTGAAAGCTCTTCAAAAATACAGGTTTTTCCAACAAAAGAAAAAGAAGAGAATTAGGCACTTCGACAAACTCAGTGACCAATGTGAGGATGTGGGGGTTTGGAAATTAGAAAATGTGAAAATTAAAAAACTAATGACGCTCCGAAAAGCAGCTTAGTGGGTAATTCTATTAAAAGAAACAAATATCGACATGTATATCTGTTTGTTAAAACCCCGCTTAGCGGATGAATGCAGAAAATCATAGTTTTCGGAATTGTCTCAAAACGAAAACCATGACTAAAAAAGAACTTTTAGATAACATTTTGGGTGTTTTACATCAGGCAAAAGAAGATAAAGAAAAACTTGAACATATTTATAATTTTCTTATGGAAGAGATATATGAAGATGATGAGGCAAAAATAGAAATTCCCGAGAAACACAAAAAGATGATTAATGGTATTGCCCAATCTATTGATGCGGGTCTGGTTTGCTATATCAATACGGAGACTATGGAAATAGTAGAAATATTTAAAGAATTACTTGACTCCTATGATTATGTTTTTGAAGATGATAATGATGAATATGAACTTGACGATGAAGAAAAATTATTAAAACAGGATTTTAATAAAATTGGAGCTTGGGATAATAAAATTGAAATAGAGCCACTATACTCAAACGAATCGTACAAAATTATGGAAAGCTTTATTGCAAATATTATCCCTACAGGTAATTTTCAGGACATATTATACAACGCAATAAACAAACAAAAACCTTTTGCCAATTTCAGAGGGGTTATTGATGATTCTGACTACCTGCAAGACTGGTATGATTATAAACAAAACTATTTAGAGGAGCATGTTTGGCTAATGTTTCAACAAGAAGGAGTTAAATAAAAAACATGGCTAGAAAAAATGTAAAAATGAAAGTTGTTAAAAGACCACAAATGTCTCCTGAAAGATATATCGTTCAAAAAGGTAGAAGTTTAGGTTTTTATGAATGCCTTATAAATGGAGATATGCGAGACGTTGGACTTGCAGTTATTGTGATAAGCAAACAAATGCCAAGCGGTAATTTTATTATAGGATTATATTTAATAGATTTTTTATGCCTTGGACTTAAAAATACTTATTTAAGGTTTAATTTTAGTAAGCAAGAATATGAAGAATTTGTAGAAATGGCATATAAGGATACTAATGAGATAATGAGGTGTGACACTATTTATGCGCATGATTTTATATACGGAGCTATTGATTATGCAAAGAGTTTGGGGTTTAATCCAAATGAAAAATTTAGGGTGACCGAATATTTATTAGATCCCGATTTAATAAGTGATGATATTGATAAAATAGAGTTTGGGAAAAATGGAAAACCGCTATTTATACAAGGCGAGAATGATAATGCAACAAGGATAATCAATAAACTTAACGAAACTGTTGGTAAAGGTAATTACCATTATATGCGTAGTGGTGAAGATATGGAAATGTAAAAAAAATGAGGATGTGGGTGGTACTTCGACTTAACTTCGACTTCGCTCAGCAACGACGCTTAGTAACCAATGTGGGTATTTGAAATAGATTGAAAGGATTAAAAGAGATTGGGGCAGATTGTTTTTCAATCTTTATCAATCATTTCAATCTCAACCGATCTCTTTTGGCTTGCCCAGGTTGGAAAGTTACGATATATTGTTAGAAAAAAACGACCAATTAAACAGAAAATATTAAATAGAATAACTATGGATAATGTAATGTTAGTAGCAAATTCAAAAGAAGAGCGGGAAAAAATAATTGAATTTGCACAAAAAAATGGATTACAATATGATATAGAACATTTTCTGGAAAATGACTATGAAGAGGAACTAAAGAAAGTATTTAAGGGAATGAAAAGTAAAAGTTATGAAAAACAACATGACAAATGGTGGGATTA
>Ga0164318_10002312_pt1 | contig 17645 bp, 21 predicted proteins | sample GuaBasSedimGuay9_FD_113734 | JGI IMG/M metagenome (GOLD analysis project Ga0164318, IMG submission 113734) | Subseafloor sediment microbial communities from Guaymas Basin, Gulf of California, Mexico - Guay9, Core 4571-4, 0-3 cm | ecosystem: Environmental > Aquatic > Marine > Hydrothermal vents...
AGATTTAGATTTACTAGAATTTGCTGTTAATGAAGTCCTTTATACAACATATTTGCAAGGGCCTACAACCTTTGCAAATCATTTATTAGATAATTTATTTAGTTTATCTAAATAGAGTGGTGGGGAAAAATATTATCATAGGCCAAGTTTGATAGGTGATTAAGCAAGGAACACTAACAATGATGTGATTGTAGAATTTAGGTGGTTAGATGCGTATAGAGTCCATATACTTATCTCTTGCATTTCTTTTTCTGTTATTCTTCTCAATAGCAGTTATTCTCCACAAAAGAAGATTAAATAGAATATTAACGATTAATAACGCATCACATCTAAAAAAGGCAGAAAACCTAGCTCATCCATACCTTGGGCTTGCAAACTTTGTCCTTGTCACGGCTCTGGTATCCGCTGCATTGGCAATACTGTCTCCTCAGCTATCATCCAGCAATGTCATTAGTTTTATGTATAAAGATGAAACAACTCTCATCACGGATCTATTTTTCTTCGCATTTGTCACAATTATATTTGCCAGCACATATCCTCTGGCAAAAAAGCAGAAATATCTGGTTCACTGGCTAGAAGTAGCCCTAGGATTCATAGTTGGTGCTGACATTGTAGCCATTCAGGTCATACTGTACATAATAAACAATTACACTGCTTATTCCTTGCACCAATTGAGTGCGATTACCATTGTTTCTTCAGAGGTTGCATTGATGCAACTAGGATTCATCATATTGTCAATATATCTATTTTTGCCGCTCATTATACTCGCAATAGGTGCCCTTTCTCGTCAACCATATGTTATAGTAGGTGCTTTTCTCGGAGCTATATATTTCTTCTCGGTCTATATATTATTACTATCCAGGCTCCTCTTTGTCTTTTTAATAGTCTTCATGTTTATAACTGGAGTCCTAATTGGTGCAATCTATGTTCTGGGGCAAGCTTATTACTTCTGGGCACTTCCCGTCTTCTTCATTTTCCTCTATTTTTACAATCCCCCGCTCATGATTCCCTTTTACTTCGCATTCTTTCTTGGGCTTACAACTTTCTTGGTATTTGCTCTGGAGCCAAATCTAAAAACTAAGCTTACCATTGTGTCAGTTTTCGGAGTTGCCTATTGCCTGCTGTATCTGCTCACTCCAGAATTTATATTCTTCCTGGTATTCTTAGGTATTTTTGCCGTTAGTGAGTTATTCACTGCAGAACTTTTCAAGGTTGCAGAGAGATCTGTATTATTTAAATGGCTTCTGCTGACTTTTCGTTCAAGAGGACTGAGCGCAGAAGTTCACTTGAGCGAGCATGAAGGCATCCCCGATTTCAAGAAATGTGATTTGCTTGATGTGATTGAGAAAAAGTCAGCTCTATTCACATACTTGAGTCATTTGATAGTAAAGCCATTGCGAGCCAGCGGCTTTATTGTTAATGTTGCCGAGGAGGAGTTAAAGCGTAGTAATTACACGGTTACATGCATAAGAGACATATCTATTCGCATTGACCCAAATCAATTTAGATTATGGAAAGACCACATTACAGCTGCTAGTAAGAGGATGAAGCTGGACGAGCAACAAAAAATATCTATAAAACAGTTAGTGAGAGAAAGTGGACTAACCGAATATCAAGTGAAAGCAGTACTTACGCTATCAGAACTAAAAGTAAGTTCATATAAATTCCAATAGGGTTCTTTGCGAGGATATATCTATAAGGCTTGATAATCGGACGCCAATCAATCGTAATTTCTTTGTTTTATCATATGCTTCCAGAAAAAGCGTTTGTGCAAGTTTTATTATTTTATCTCTGTCTAAAACTATAAACGGAAGTGTTTTACTTTTCGTATGAGTTTCAAAATTAGAGTATCTTAGTTTTATCGTGATTGTCCTAAACCAAGTTTTTTCTTTCTCCATGATATCTAGTAAACTATTTGTCATTTCTGCTATTTTATTAAATGCGAGTTCTATGTCATCTGTATCTTCCTCAAAAGTAATCTCTTCACTAATAGACTTCCTTTTTCGGTCAGTTATCACTTCGCTGTAATCAATTCCATTTGCCAGCTCATGAAAGTAGTGTGCCGCAGACTTGCCAAAGTGAAGTGCTAGTTCAACTACGCTGAAATTAGCGAGATCCCCTACAGTTTCAATTCCTAATTCTCTCAGTTTTGCAGCAGTTTTTGGGCCAATGCCATGAAGTTTTTCTACTGGAAGTGGGTGTAAAAAGTCTTTAATCTTTTCTGGAGGCACAACTGTAACCTTATTCGGTTTATTTGTGCTCGATGCAATTTTTGCCACAAGCTTATTAGGGCCGATTCCTATAGAGCACGTAATTCCAAGCTCACCATGAATTTCTTCTTGAATTTTCTTTGCTAACTGTTCAGCTTCGTTAAAGCTACCGACAACATCTGATACATCCAGGTAAGCTTCATCAATACTGACTTTCTGAAGCCTCTTTGAATATTTCTCTAGAATGGCCATTGCTTTCTTAGAAAATTCACGGTATACTTCAAAATTCGGCCTTACATAAATTCCATCAGGACAAAGTTTATAAGCCTTTGATATAGGCATTCCAGAGTGAAGACCAAATTTCCTAGCTTCATAATTAGCAGTTAAAACCACTCCTCTCCCCATTCCACTCTTTGGATCTGCACCAACGATGAGTGGCTTTCCTCGGTACTCTGAATGTAGGCTTTCCTCTACAGACGCGTAAAATGCATCCATGTCCACGTGAAATATTATTCTTGTCATATTATCACAAGACTACATACTGCGCATTGCGGATAGATTCTATTTTTATATATTTGATGGTGGCCTTATAAACTAAGGTGGTTTAAATTAGAGCTTATGGAATCAAGCAAGAAATTATGGTATACTATGATGAAAGAGCCTATGAATATGATGAAATTTATCAAGGAAGAGGTCCTGCCATCCCAGATTCTGATGCTTACAAAAATGATGTAGAAAAAATCAAAGAGACAGTCTCAGCATTTGGAAAAGGACATCTGATTGATGTGGGCTGTGGTACTTGTTTTTGGTTACCGTTCTATGCACGAAATTGCTCACAAATAACATTAATTGACCAATCAAAAAAGATGCTCTCGGTATGTAAAGAAAGAGTTGATAAGTTAGGATTAAGGAACAAATGCCATTTTATCCAGGGTGACTTTTTCAGGGTTGACCTTGAAGATAACGCATATGATAGTGCCCTTGTAGGGTTCTTCATTAGCCATTTATCCTTAGAGCAAGAGCGAATGTTCTTCGCCAAATTAAAAAGGATTCTTAAGCCAAACGCTCAGTTATTGATTATTGATTCAGCTTGGAGTGAGAAGCGGAAAAAATATCGGAAGAAAGAGGGCATGCAAAAAAAGGCGTCTGGATAATGGTCGTATATTCACCATATATAAGAGATATTTTGATAAAACTGACATTGAAAGAATGTTTATGACATACAATTTCAAACTGGAATCTCTTTACGTAGGTGATTACAGCAATGGGATACAGATCATAAATAAATATAGTCAACATCTACTTTGGTTTAGATCGAGAATCAATCTCAATTTTAATTCAAAAAGGTTTATTTTGCAATTTTGTTGATTATGATATTGGTGAAACAATGAGTAAAAGTGTTGTAAAGCGCATTAGTAAAGATGCAGATGAAAAAGTACTAAAACTTCAAGCATTATTCGCTAGGAGAGGTATTAAATTAACTCAAGAAGAAATAATATCTTTAACAATACGATTTGCATATCGTAAACTGTTGGAATTCTTTGATTTTGTGACTGCAACGAAAGAAGATGGTCTAGAGCAATATGTTAAAAACATAATTGAAACTGGTCCAGAAACAAATTGCGTAGAAGATCATGATGAGTCAGTTTGAATGTTTTTCATTATTTAGTAGTACCTATTAGCGCAAAAAGAAAGATAAATGGCATAATATGGGATTGAAGATTGTCAAGAAAATAGCTAATGGTCACGTTGGAAAAGGCTGCTTGCTAGACTATTTTTTATTAGAAACAATAAATTATTTGCACAAAAAAGATGGGTATATTGCCGCGTCAAATGCACTAGCTGAACTTCTGAATTCAGAATACTTGGAATTTGCTTGTTGCAGACGAAATTGCAATCTTAAAAGCTCAGAAAATAATTAATCAATTTCGTGAATTAAGTCTTACTGATGCAGTAATTTCGTATTATATGAAACTTTTAGGTGTTTCTGTGCTTTATTCATTTGATTCTGATTTTGACTCTATACCATGGATTGATAGAAGGACTAGTGTATGAACAGATATATTCTATTTTAAGAGGCTTGTTAGTCGATTTATTATTTAAACAAAAAAGTATATTATTCTACATTCTTAAGAAAGGTATAACATTGTTTTAAAAGGTGATATTCGTGTCGGAAATTATGAGTAAAAAAGCAGTTCTTAAGGATCTTGTGGCTTATCAGGCAGGAGCAATAGTCAGCAAGACATTAATTGACAAAAAAACAGGAACTGTAACCTTGTTTGCATTCGACAAGGGTCAGAAACTGAGCGAGCATATAACTCCTTACGATGCTCTTGTATTAGTTCTTGATGGGAAAGGAGAAATTGTGATATCAGGAGAAGCGCATCAGCTTTCTGAAGGGGAAGCTATCGTAATGCCTGCTAACGTCCCACATGCGGTTAATGCAAAAGAGCGATTTAAAATGCTACTGATAATGATTCGCGAAAGTTAAGAAATCAGAAACAAAATCTACGCTTGACTTAAGACACAAGACAATTCTTTATGAATATGCACTAGATAGAGAAACGGCTTCCAATACCCATCCAGATTAACACCAGAGCTAAAGAAGTTATTTGAAGATATTATCAGTCGTCCACAAACAATGAAACGATGACCAGAACCAACATTTTAACTTTTTAAACTTGCGATTTTTTTTGTTCTTTCGATTATATTTTGTTTTGTTTTTAAGATCTCTAAGAAATCTGACAGAAATCTGGCGTACTCTTCAAAAGCTCTTTTACCTTTTTCTGTTATTTCGTATTTAGTTCTGGGCTTTAATTCTTCAAAAAATTTCACAACTTTCACGTAACCTCTTGCCTCTAATTTCTTTATGTGAGACGCTAGGTTTCCTGCAGTTAGTCCTGTAGCTTCTATAAGTTGTTTAAAAGTGGCCCTTTGATGGAGATAAAGCAGTAGCATAATACCCATACGGGCGGGTGTATGTAATATGTCATCAACAGTACTTCTTTTGAATAGATCTCGCTCACTGATGTCATGCATTTGAACTCACTGCTTGCGGCTCATTAAATAACAGGAGAGGCCATTAAACAAAAATACAAGAAAGAAAGCAAATCCAATTGCCAAACCTAGCATATACACTGGAACTAAAACCAAAGACAAACCAACTATAACTAATATTGTTCCACTTATCAAAGAGGTTTTGCTAATTTTTTCTGTTTTACTGTACAACGAATTTAATATAACACCTATACCGATTACTGTTGGCCAAGTCATGTAAATATACAATATCCGCGTATCATAACCAGGTAATATTACAAGAATTGCTATAGAAATTATAAAACCGAGAGCATACATCAGTTTAAGGAAGGATATACCATGCTTTTTTTCTTTTTCAAAAGGTTCGAGGCTTAGAGCTATTCGTAATTGCGTAAAGTTCTTGGTAAGAATATGGCTTATAAACCATCCTGTAGAACTTATTATCATCCAGAATACAAAAGTAAGTATGTTTGGCCAATAAATAAAATAAGAGATAACGAAGTCAACTGCACCAGCAGTTAGTAATAAGATAGCAAATGTTAACTGTATTGCACCACTCATTTTGTAAATGATTTTCTTTTCGTATTTCTGGACGTTTTTGAAGACATTAATCATCTCTTGAATTTTCTCGAGATCTAAATTTGTTTCATCTGGTGACATGCTTTAGCTCTCCTATTGTTCATATCATAATCTTGTTCATAATAAATAAATTATAAGGTTGCTTTGTAGATGATGCAAGTTCTTATTAGGTACTAATTTTCGGTAGCTCTTAAGTGGTTTCTAGAAAATAATAGTACGCCAACTGTAAAGTAAATTCCAGAAAGCAATAGAAGCATTGTCAGTTCAAAAGATATAACAGATAGCTCTGCGTTAAACACTAAGACTTTGCGCAATGCGTTTGCTGCATGTTTTGAAGAGAGAATATCAAACAGACTAAAAGATTTATCTCCGAACGCGTTTTCTATAATGACTACATCTGAGACTGGAAAGAAAGCACCTGAGATTAAAGACATTGGTATTGTTATTAACATGGCAATGTTGCCAGCGGTACTACTTTTGTCTGATAGGGCAGCCACTATAAATCCCAGCCCGATACAAGAAACACTCATTAATAGACCTACAAGTATTCCATATAGGATATTGCCGTAATAATGGAAACCTACTGCAAGGGCTCCTGCGAACATTATGAATATCTGAGTTATTGAGAGGAGAGTATATGTGATGAGGGTTGCTAAAAGAATATCAATGCCTTTTGCTTGTGAGAGCTTAAGTCTCATAAGTGTTTTGTCTTGGATATCCTTAGTAAGCAAACTTGCAGAGTGAATTATGTTCATCATTATTGCGAAGATCATGATTCCTGGAGCTATAAAATCGAAAGCGGTAAACTCATTAACGTCAATGATAGATTCTATATGAACATCAATATCAGTAGAGGCTGCAAGAGACCTATTACTAATTGCTTTGATATATTCATGCAATACTGACCCTATGATGGACGAAACTGTATTAAATCTCATTAGAGATGCATCTCCCTGAACAATTATATCTGTGCCTCCTGAGACATTTAACTCGGGGAAAAGTTGAATTCCACACGGTATTATTTTTGCCATTACTGCAGCTGAAAAGTTCTCTTCTATTATTACAATAGCATCATAGTCCATGTCTTTAAGCCAGTCTAAGATTGTATCATTCACTTCTGGAGCTTCTAAAACATTAAATATTCTCTTGTCAGAATTTTCTTCTGTGTAGTTTATTACTTTTAAGTATGCAGTAAAGTTTGCGCCGAATGAAAAGTTTTCAGGCAATATTATACTTGAGGTCTCTGAGTTATTTCCATAGGAGAATTTTTGTCTTGTGTAGTTTAGAAATTCTGAAACTGTTCTATTTCCGACCTTTCCACTGTCATTATTGATGACTATTATATTATAAGTGGTCACTCCAGCTGGCCCTTGATTGAAGGCTAAAGAGAAAATTATCATGAAGAGAAGCGGTAATAACAAGATTAAGGCAGTATTCTTTCTGTCGCGTGCCATTATCTTTAAATTTCTAATAGTCAAATAGATAAACTTCATATATCCCACCTCACTCTCTCAACTCACGGCCTGTTAGAGCAAGAAATACATCTTCAAGCGTATTCATACGGATTTTAATATCATTTGGCTTAGCATTAACTTGTTCTAAAATTTCAAGTATCCCCGGCAAATTGTTAATCGCATTTTTCACACGCAATCTAATTTCGCTATTATGGTTGTAAATTTCTAATATGTCATCTATGCTTTTCAGCAGTTTAAAATTACATCTAATGCTATTTTCTAATTTTAGAATGACAGTGTCTCCCTCCCCTACTGTTTTTTTGAGGTTTTCAGTAGTATCAAGAACAAGCAGTTTTCCATGATCTATAATTGCGACTCTATCACTAAGCTTGTCAGCCTCTTCCATAAAATGAGTTGTCAAAATCATTGTCTTTTTCTCTTTCTTGACAAGGTTTCTTAGATATTCCCATAAAATGTTCCTTGACTGCGGATCCATTCCAACAGATGGTTCATCGCATATGACTATTTCTGGGTCATGGATGATACCCATAATTAAATTTAATCTCCTTTTCATTCCACCAGATAATTGAGCACCAAGCTTTTTTCTATGTTCGTATAGCATTAGTTCCTCAAGCAGAGATTTAACTCGTTCCTTTAGGTATGTCCTTGGTAAATTATACATTCTGCCCATTAGCATTACATTCTCTTCTACTGTTAGCTCTTCCCAAAAGACTATCTCTTGCGGAATTACACCAATTTTCATTTTGTACTCAGATGATCCATTTCTTAATTCATGCCCAGCAACTATAATTCTTCCACTCGTTGGCTTTAGAAGTCCTGCAATCATTTTTATCGTTGTTGTTTTACCAGCTCCATTGGGACCAAGAAATCCAAGTAACTCTCCTTTCTGCACCCTCAAATTAAGGTTATCAACGGCTTTAGTTCCATTTGAATAAATCTTAGTTAAATTTTCAATAATAATTTCATACTCTCTCAATGCAACCACCTAATTATGAAATAAGAAATACTAACAAATAAATCCTGAACAAATTTTGTGATTCAAAAGACTTTGTAACACAAAGTTAGTATAACATTTAAAAATGAAAGTTCGAATCAACAAATCTTAATCTTCTCAGAACTAATTGTATGCTAATCTAGTTTTGCAGTTTATACTTTATGAGTGCTTTTATAAAAAATATCTTCTAAGCATGCGTACGTCATACTAAAATTGATTTTTCAAACACCAGCTCTATACTTATTTCTGCCGATTTCATCAGCATCATAATAATATTATTTTCGCACAAATAGTAGATTTTTAATAGCTTAAAGCATAAGTTCTGTTTAGTTTAAGAAGTTAAAACACTAGAGTATATGCATTATAATGAAACATTGCTAAAGACCAATTAGGGTGTTCAAATGAAAATTGGGGATATCTCTTTTAAGAGATTACTTGTTAAAGTGATATCAACCTTCATTTTATGCTACTCGGTAGTGCTTCTGGTAACAACACTCAGTCCTTTTACTGCATATATCCTGCAAACTGTTGTTTTTGGAATTCCCGTATGGATATCTATTGGAGCATTAACGCCCTATCTTGTATACTATATAATTCTCCCATCAATAAAGACCATACGTCATGACTTATTTCTAATAAAGCCTAGCAATAATAATCCTAAGAGCATGTTTAATGTATTTCTATTATCGATAGACACATCTCTTAATCCAACACTCTTTGCGCTAGGTATTTTAAACCTTATATTCAACTATTTCGACTTTATTTTTGAACTAGGTATAATTCTTTTTGTGTATACCTTAGTTTTTGTTTTGGGCATTGTTATCCCTATTATCACTGTAGTTAAAGATTCTGATTTGGTCATCTTCAATGTAAGTGAGCGGATGATTCAACCATTTGGAGCCAAACTTCAGAGCTATTTTCGAGGGATTAGCGGTTTTACTGCAATTTTTGGGCTTCTATATAACATTTTGTTGTTAAGCGGAGATGTCTTTCTTGCAATTAACATATTTCTGTTAGTGCTGGCATTAACCTATCCGGCAATTTTCGCTATTAATTTTGTATATTCACTTGTGCATCCTTTGTTTGTTAGAAATCTAAATCGTTTGCTATCTAAGCGTCTCAAAAAATGCAAAGTCATTGTAAAAGTCAATGATAAGGATGGAGACTTTGTCATTGCTGAGAATAAAATGTAAAAATAGATGGTTGTTTGTAAGAGAAGGTAAGTTTGAGTTAAATCACTATACTTCCTGTGTAGATAAGATATAGCAAGACTATTATGAATGCATTATTCAAGAAGTGTGTAATGATTGGTGCTGTGAGTCGATAATTTCTTTTCTGGTAAATGTACCCAAAGACAAGACCAAGTGTTGCAGTCGCAGGTATACGCCACGGATCCATATGGAGTGCTCCGAACAAAATGCTTGCAATTATCAGTCCTTTCGTTTTCCCGAAAGAATTTTCCATGCCTTGCTGAACGAAGCCTCTAGCGAAGATTTCTTCACATGGTGCAACAGCGAAACCCATTATTGCTAGCCAAATAATTAAATCAAGCATACTTTTAGGAGTCAATAAATCGGCATAGAGTTCACCAAAAGGAGATGGCCCTAGAATGTACTCAGTCAGTACTGCAGCAATTGTGGCAAGTGGATATCCAACGACAAATCCAATTACAGCATATACAAAATCTTTCAGCAGACCTTTATCAAAAGTAATCCCAAGTACTGACATGTCTGCTTTTTTTCGATATAAATAAACAAGCACAGGCCCCGCAATTAGTAACTCGGAGATAACCATTCCAATGTAAAGATTTAGTAACTGCAAGAATGAACCAACGAAAACCATTAGAAGGACCACAATAACATATATTTTCAGAGCTGTTTTCCAATTCCAGAAAACACCGCTTTCAGAAGATTCTTCAATAACAGAATATTCCATAATTTCACCCACACGTTGTGTTGTTATTGTTTATTATTATGCTACTTAAAGTCTAATCTAATCAAATACTACCATTCGCATTAATAAAAGGTTTGTTTATTGTCGTAAGTGTATTTTGTTCGCATTTGGATCTTGTTTATCTAAATCTTATCATTATGTTTTTTGCTTAGCAGTAGAAAATCAAAAAATATTATATAGTGATAATAATTTTGCGTATGTATGTTTAATTTGTGATGAAAATGAAAGATGAACGAAAAGCTCAGTATTCCAGAAAATTAAATGTAATTTATAAAGGGTTATCTCTACTATCTGAATGGATTGTTCCTACGTCTGTTGATGAATTTGTTTTGGATATAAAGGCAAGATATGCTACATACAAGGCATTTCAAGAAGTTGTTGACGCTGCAATGGATATTTGTGCAAAGATAATGAAAGATATAGGGGAAGAACCGAAAGATGATTATAGCAATGTAGAGCATCTTTCAAATGAGAATATCATTTCGAAAAAAACCGAAGACGCGCTTATAAATGCAAATCACGTCAGAAACTGGATTATCCACAAATATAGTAAACTCGATGACAGAATAATCTACGAGAGAATCCTAGATATGATGGATGACTTAGAGAAATTCGCAGAGGAAATTTCAAGATGGTTAGAGCAGAATTAATAGATCTGATTAAAAAAGAACTTAGTGCGTTAGAGAAAAGAGATGATATCCTAGCGGTTTTGCTTTATGGCTCGCAACTCAACGAAGAGTACGTTACTAATAGAAGTGATATTGACATTTGTGTTGTGGCTCCTGGTGTAAAAGACCACGTCAAGCTACAATTTGATTTGTTTAGGTTGATAAGAAATCCGAAGTATGATATTCGTGTTTTTGAACTCCTACCACTTTACCTAAAGATGGAGGTTATTAAAAATCACGTAGTAATTTTTACGAAGAATCGTTTAGATCTTTATGAATACTTCTACTTTTACAGAAAAATATGGAAGGACCAAGAATACAGAAACACACTGCGGGCTGATGAGTATATAGAGCTTTTAGCAAATAAAAGAAAATACTATGAAAAACGAAAAAGGCAAATATTAAGTAAACACAAAAATTAATCGTTTTTGTTGATGTTTTCCGTTTGTGGAATCACCACTTCAAAGTTCACTAATTTTTAAAGCTCATGTTACTATATTATATTATGATTTGTGTGTTGTTAGATGTAACTCCTAATGACTTATATTAGACTGTAAAATATCCAGAAATTATCTAGCGAGGGATATACTGTGAAATTGCTGAAGGATGTTATAAACGCGTATATTTCTGGAGTAATTGCATTTTTGCCATTCAGTTTTCTTGCATTTAGTGAAATACGCGATGGCATATTTACTCTTTCAGAGTATTTTTCATTGCTTTGGCCTATGCATTTAGCAACAGGTGCTGTCGGTGCTCTTGCCATTTTGCCTATACTATTATACGAACATAGTAAATATCGATGGGTATCTACTAGTAACAAACAACACTATACAGTCCACTCATTACCATTTCTGGTACTTTCATATATCATATATGGCCTACTAGGATCCTTTACTGCATATTGTATGTTTGATTTGTCGATATTTGGTACAGTGCGATTAACTCTGGAGCGTATATCAATAATAGATATCGCTGCGATGGGGCTATGGTTCTGGTTGGTCTGGTTTGCATTTTACTCTGCTATCAATATTCTTATAATTCAAAATAAGTAAAAATTATAATGAGAGAGGTAATGCTATTGATTAGCATACGCCTATTTAAGATAGCTGGCGGAGTGGGGTTCATAATCTCGATAATAATAGATTTGACGTTTGCGTTGCGTTACTTTAATTTGTATCTGGTTTCAATGTATCCCGTCGGTATACTTCTACGTGCAATTGCCTGGTATGCCCTCGGAGAGCGCTTAAAAAATGATTTCCTAAAGATGACTGGTATTGCTATCACCGTAATGGGCTTCTCAATGGCAGCATTCTTCACGGTTGTCAGTAGGCAAATATTGTACTTCCTTGACCCCCTGATATTAATACCACTTGCCATCTGGGCCGCATACTCAATTTTTGAACTTCGGAACTACTGGAGCCTTACCAGATTCAGATTGGCGTTTGGCTATGCAAAGATCAGTTTCGTTGGGCTTATTATGGTTTGTGTGTCTGCGATATTGTTTCTGTACTTTGAACCAGCTGGATACTCGGATTTTGCCTTGATATTATGGAGACTTGGTTTCTTAACGCTAGCCGTTGCATCTTGCTTTGCCACCTATGGGTTCCTAAAGTACCAGTCTGCATTACATAGTTGATTTTTAAAACTTAAGAACCTCTATTATTTATTTTCTATTTCTATCATAGTGAAGAACATCGGAATAGAATTGCAGAAACCTTTGTGAATTGATTAATAATAGCTTAACCAATAAAGCAAAAATTAACTCAATATTCTTGAAGGATTTTTTTATTTTATTTTTTAGTGCTGGAATATCCTTTTTTATAGTTTCCCATACAGCATCTATATCAACGCCTAAATAATCATGGATCAATTTATCTCACATGTAATTTAGCTCTCATGTGTAAAGCGAAGAGGAAAGATTAAAGAATTCCGAGTTTATAATAGGTTCATTGATAGAATTATATGTGTGAAAGGAGCTAGTGAAATGGCATCAACAGATGATGAAATAGTAACCGAGCCGGTTGATACACTAATAACTGTCTCTCCAGAGCTTGTAGCGGAAGTAAGAAAAACACTTTCACGTTATTTTAAAAAGTTAAGTGATGCTATAGATGTAGAACAAGACAAGATTGCTCTTAAAGACATAAAAGATGTCGAGAATATCACACCATTTGAACCTGCAAGATACGCCGTTGTAGACGGTGGCAGTAATCTTCTCCCGCTAAATGTAGGTAACATTGGTTTTTGTGCCTCAGTGGGTGTTGTTATTGATAAGATGACGATAAAGAAGAAGTTCTTTAGTAACCCTGAGATTATTCCATCAAAAGTCAAGGAAGTAACTGAATTTACTGAGGAAAGAACAGTTAGAGATATCCTCGATAGAATGAGAGAGGCGAAAGTCTTCGAATTGGCGTCACAAATTGTTGAAGAGCATTCAGTAGATATGTTGATTATTGATGGGCCATTAATACCACCTGGAGCATTAATACCACCACACGCATCAAAGACCTCAGAGAACATTCTTGATCGATATCTTTATAATGCATTTGAAAGGTATCGTCGTGCAATACTAGATTTGTTTAAGCTTGTTAAAGAGAAAAATGTGTCTTTAATTGGATTCGTAAAACGTCCCCATTCAAAAATACTAGCATATTGCTTAAAGACGGATTGGAATATGTATGATCACATTATGCTCACAAAAGTACTTTCAGAAAAGCAGTATTATCCAGATCCGCCAGCACCGTATCCTATTGTTGCAAAGGGAAAACCAAATCCGGAATACGAGCGTTTAATTAAGCAGCTTAATGTTAAATTTACATATTTAAAGACGGTTGAATCTGCACCACCTTTCAGAGTTGATTTCGGACCAATTTTTGAAGATTATAAGAGAATTCTGGCATTTCTTGTGTCCACGACTACTGCTGATGGGATACCTTTTGGTGTTCTGAAGGCGGATGAAGAAACGAAAATGGGCGCAGAACTTGTTAGGGAATTGCATGATGACTTGGTTCATGACTATATCAATCACCTAGTTAAAAAAGGTAAAGATGTCCGTTCTGTTGTTAATATTTTGGGTATTTATGGAGGGTTAATTTAATGAATGCGAACAAAGATGTGGCCGAAGAGGCCTTCAAAGATGTAGTAGGCCATATATACAGCGAATATGGTGTGTACGAGCCTGACACAATATGGTTCACAGTAAAGGTAAAATCAAAAATAGAAGTTGGGGAGATTGTTTGTATTGAACACCCAACAAAGAAAGGTGTACCCGTCTTCTACCAAGTCTATAGAGTACCTCTAAGAAGAAAAGTTAAATCTTATGAGGAGGACCTTCTAAGGCTCGGAAAAATAATTGTTGATAAAACAAGGAATTACCCGAGAGCAATTGCCAAGCAAATTGGTTTCTACAAAGACAACAAAATAGGCTCGGAGGATAATAAACGTGTTTTATTAGAACATATTGAGCCGCAAGCACCAGTATATCGACCTGCAGACCCCGTAATTGAACTATTGCTGAAGCCAGAAGAGAATCATATCACCATTGGTGAGATCTACCCGTCATTCAAACATAAAATGAGTCTTGAAATACCAAAACTGATAAGGCAAGGACTTCTTGTTGTTGGAGGTGTGGGTACTGGAAAGACAACTACTATGGTTTCAGTTGTCTACAATATCACGAAAGCATTACTAGATGAGAAAAAGCAGCCACATGTTCTTGTTGTTGATAAGGATGGTGAGTATTGTAGTGACAAGCTGGTCGAATTGATAGGCGATGATATGTATTTGCATGTTCATATTGATGAAATAACCCTTGGAGTGCAAACTTTCAGAGACGAATATGACTTCCGAAGGAATTTACTTGGCGTGTTAACAATTTCACCGAACAGTAAAGAAGGCCGTGCATTAGCTACAGCAATTTCTCAAGCCGCACGGAGAGGTGTATCCTTTAGACTAGATCCAGATTATGTCGAAGAAAAATTAATTCCGTTAATTCCAAAAGATTATAGAGAGAGCATTCTAAAAAGCATTGATGCTTGGAAGGAACTCATGAAATCTCAAGAAGAAACAGAAGGAGCATTTACTGTAGAGGAACTTGTAATTGAATTGAAAAAGAGAACTTTTGTTCATGTTGATTTGTCAAAGACACGTGACTGGACGCGTTCTTTTGAAATATTGACACAATTGCTCAAATATGTTTATGATGAGGCCATATATGACGAGAATTTTGGTGCAATAATTGTACTTGATGAAGCTCATGTATTCTCTCCAGAGCGTGGTGGTATCGAACTAGCAGATAAAAGTCATGTTGACGCTCTAAGGGACGTTATAAAGCTTATCGCAACAACTGGACCAAGGAATGGTGTAACTCCGTTTTTTGCAACCCAGAGACCTGCTTTGATTGATAAAACAATAACGACTCAGTTGGGGCAAAATATAATTGCACACCGTGTGGAAGATGTTGATCTCGCAAGGTTAATAGAAATTATGGGCGATATTGCAAAAGAGGTCACGCTCTTGCCAAGAGGATGGGCACTGATAAAGTCATCGGCATCAAAAATAAATCAACCGTTCATCGTTAAAATAACTCCAAGCGATTATCCAAAGTCTGTCGGAAAAACAGCATACTATCGATTTAAGGAAAAACCATCCTATGAACTAATGTCAATAAAGTGAGATTATTATAAGGTATATAGAATGTGTGTAGAAACTGCAAAAGAATCTCTCAAAAGATAAAGGAAAACAGAACTCAAAAAATGATGTTATGAAGGCTACTCTATAAAAAAGTATTTAAGTCACTGTGGTTACATACTTTTGTAACTATGGTGATATGAATGCCAGTTATTAAATATCGGAAAGTTGTTGAAAAACTTTTAAAGAATCCAGCCTTTTCTTACAAAGAATTGCTAGCTTATGGTGTTCCTAGAACATATGCAAAGCGTTTAGTTCACTATTTGAGTAGAAAAGGGAAAATGAGTATTGTGGAAAAAGGAGTTTACACAACTGTTGATGATCCAATTATTGTAGCTTCTTTTATTTCTTTCCCATCATATGTGTCTATGTTCTCAGCGCTTTTTGTAAGAGGAGTCCTATCACAAATTCCTATGAATGTGCAAGTAGTTACAACAAAAAGACGAAAGAAAAAGACGGTCGTATTCAAGGATACAAACATTGAGTTCTTTAGAATAAAACGCGATTATTTTTTTGGATTCACTCAAACATGGTATGATGGCTATCAGATTCCAGTAGCGAGAATTGAAAAGGCCATAATAGACTGTTTCTATTTCAATGTCACAACACCAGAATTCTTGCGAGATTCACTTGAGGATTTCAATGAGAAAATAGATTTAACACTTCTTAATGAATACCTTGATATTATTAAAAAAAGGAGTATTAAACAAAAAGTTATGGAGTTGATTAAAGATTCTTACAATAAATGAACTGAAGAAATATGCTTTTACAAGACGTTTAAAGAATATTGATCAAATTAAAAAAGATTTTGTTCAAGATTTAGTTTTGTTCTTAATTTATACAAAAATTACACGCGGGCTCATTTTCAAAGGAGGAACTTGTTTATGGAAAATATTTCGTGGAAAGCGATTTAGCGAGGATCTAGATTTTGAATCGGAGAAGGTAATAAATCCGATAGGACAATTAACGGCATTAATAAGGGATTTTGGTTTTGATGTAATGACAATAAAAGAAAAAATTACAGATCGCTCATTATATTCCCGACTGGAGGTGTCATCAAAAATCCTTGGACGGGTGCCTGTTGCAATTGAAATAACGTTTGGACGAAAACGAAAATGGCAAGAGATTGAATATATTTCTCCATACCCAATAATTCCTCGTTTTGATATTCTTGTATTATCGAAAGAAATAATTGCTTTAGATAAACTTGATGCAATTATTAATAGAAATAAAGCGAGAGACGTATATGATCTCTTTATGTTATTAAAAGAAGGAGTAACAGTAAAATTTGAAGATTGCCAGCTTCTTGAAAAAAAGATTATGGAGAAAGAGTCTAATTGGAGGAGTCTTTCATTTTTTGTTATAGGGAAACTTCCACAGTTTAAAGATGTTGCAGAATATATCCTTCGTATAATTTGTTAAAATAACTAATATTACCGAAAAGTACTATTTTAAATGTATACTTAGCCAGTAAATCGGCACTCAATTAAAAGTTAGTGAATAGCTTCTGTAATGTGTGTTTTTGCATTTTCGCGTGATGTATTTAGTGATTGTAGCGTGGCGTGTATTGCTGCGAGAATCGCAATTAAATCGGATTCAAGAATCGATGATTAATCCGTTTCCCCACTAACTTTTAGTCAAGTGTCAGTAATGTGGATGCTTGATTAGAGGCTAGTGAAGGTCTGTCAATGCTGTACTCATTGCATAAGTCAAAGCAATATCAACTAAAATATTGCATCTAGGAAAAGAATTATAACTAAACTCATCTCCAGATATACTTTGGAATTAGCTTTCTTAAGTCCTCATCAGACAATATAGTTTCCGTTTTCCCTATAATCTCTAATATTATTGGATGTATTTTTCGCCCTGGAGCAAATTGATTAAGAACTTCTTCTGTGTTTTGTTGTTCTTTTTTAGGATGTTTACTTTTCTGTTTAATCCACAACATTAATGCTTCATTTATCGATTCTCTTTTCTTCTTTCCATAGGCAGAACCATAAAGCTCAACTAAAAGCTTTTGAAATGCCTTCCATATAGTATC
>Ga0164318_10002315_pt1 | contig 17638 bp, 15 predicted proteins | sample GuaBasSedimGuay9_FD_113734 | JGI IMG/M metagenome (GOLD analysis project Ga0164318, IMG submission 113734) | Subseafloor sediment microbial communities from Guaymas Basin, Gulf of California, Mexico - Guay9, Core 4571-4, 0-3 cm | ecosystem: Environmental > Aquatic > Marine > Hydrothermal vents...
CGGTGTTGCCCATCGGGGGGCTGCTGGAAAAGGTCCTGGCCGCCCACCGTGCGGGGATCAGGCGCATCATCATTCCGGAGACGAATACCGTCGACCTGGAAGATATCCCCGAGGAAGTCCGCGAGGCCATCGAATTCGTGCCCGTTTCGCATGTCACCCAGGTCTGGGAGACCATATTCCCGGGTGTCCTGGATCGATGAAGGGGAATGGTACCCGCAGTGGGTGAACACCGTCTTCTCACTTCCCTGATGCGCCCCTTCTACCGCAAGGGGCGCTCGGCCGTGTTCAGCCTGCCGGACGCCCTGGGACAGCGCGCCAGGATCCTGTGTATCGATGCGGGCGACCTGAGCGAACTCCTTTTCCATGCACCGCTGCTGAATTCCCTGCGCCGCAGGTACCCGGACGTGCAGATGGATTTCCTGGTACCGGAGGAACACGCTCCCCTGGTGATCCCCAGCGGGCTGGCCCGGCAGTGCACCCTGTACAAGGAGAGCCAGCTGAGTCCGTGGCGTCCTGCGTTCGCCTCCCTGTTGAAAAAGGTCGGGGCCGGGAATTACGACATGACGGTGGTGACCTCCTTCGTGGCCCGGCCCCGTCTGGAACTGGCCGCCCTGGCTTCTGGGGCGTCGCTGCGCCTGGGGCCCTCGCATCCCGATTCCTATCCGGCGGTCAACTGCGAGTTGCGCAGCGCGCAGGAGGACGGGACCTACCTCGGTGACCGCGCCCTGCGCATGGCTCCTTTCCTGAACCTGGAGCCGCATGCCCTTGATGTCCGCTGGCCTTTGCCGGTGGATAAGGTGCGTCACATCGCCCAACAGATTCATTTCCACAAGCCCAACCCCGACCAGATGCTGATCGGCATCGATCCCGGGCCGGGAAAATCAGGCTTCGCCTTCGCGCTGGACAATCTGGAATTCCTGGCCAGACAGTTGGGCTCCCAACTCGTGTGCAAGATCCTGCCCTTGGGGATGCCCGCGGACAGCGCGCGGCTGAAGGAATTCACGGCCCGCCTGGGCCAGGCTCCGGTCGGGTTGCCGCGCGAGAATCTGCTGGACATGGTCCTGCTTCTGTCCCAGTGCGACCTGTTCCTGGCCGGAAACACCGACTTCTTCCACATGGCCGTGGCGCTGGGCATCCCTTCGGTCGGGCTGTTCAGCCCCAAGGATGGTCCGGCATGGAGGCCGGAGAAGCGGCCCAACGCCGTCGTCCTGACCATGGCCAAAGGGGAGAAGGTCGATATCGCCACCCTGATGGAGGCCGTGGAAAGCGTGACCAGGGGGCGGGCCAGCACGCCTTCGAACCCCATCGGCCGGACCGCTTCCGTCCGGCAGGCCGATACCACCGGTCCCCACACCCGCGATCCATGAGTCCCGGCGGTGAACACGATCCGGGCCCCCGGATCCTTGTCCTGGCCCCCAACTGGCTGGGTGACGTTGTGATGGCCACCCCCATGCTGAACCTCCTGCGGTCGTCCGTGTTCGGGGCCCGGGCAGGACGTGCCAGGCTGGCGCTTGCGGTCAGGCGGCGATGGTCCCCCCTCTTCTCCCGGGATCCGCGCCTTGACGAACTGCTGATGGTGGAACGCACCGGTCGACACTCCGGAGTCCGTGGACTTGTGAGGCTGGCCTCGGATCTGCACGGCATGAATGCCGGGGGCATCGTCCTGGGACCGCCTTCCTGGCGCGCCGGGGCAGCGGCATGGCTGGCCCGGATTCCCCAAAGGGTCGGGTACCGCACCGATGCCCGGGGGATGTTCCTGAACGCGGGCCTCGATTTCCCCGGCCGCGGGCGGGGGCATTTCAGCCGCCAGCTGCTGGCGCTGGGGGAGGAACTCGTCAGGCGCCTGGGCGGTCGGCCCGGTTCGCAGGAGGAGGCGCTGGCTGCACCCATGTTGCCGGGCCTCGTTCCCGAGGATCCGCCCGGTCTGAAGGAGGGGCCTCCGGTCTGGGTGATGGGCGTGGGTACGACGTACGGCAACGCCAAGATGTGGCCACGATCCAGGACCGAGGAATTCCTGACGGCCGCAGTGGATCGGTTCCATGTGAGAATCGTCCTGCTCGGTGACGGCAGGAGTTTCGGGCGGCGGCCAGGCGAGGCTGCCGGCGTCCCCTTGCCACCGGTGCGCGGGGACCTGGCCGGGGGGCCGGGAATCGTCGACATGATCGGTCGTACGACCCTGCCCCAGGTCGCGGGCATCCTGGGCGGGGCTCGGGTTTTTGTCGGCAACGACAGCGGTCTGATGCATCTTGCCGCCGCGCTGGGGACGCCCACGGTGGGCATCTTCGGTTCCTCGGATCCGCACTGGACGGCTCCTCTGGGGCCATGGACCCAGGTCGTCGCCCCTGAGGGATTCCCCTGCAGCCCTTGTTTCCGACCGACCTGCAACCAGCCCAGGTTCTGTCTGGACGCCCTGACAGCCGACCGTGTTCTGTCCGCAGCATGCGATGTGATGGCTGCTGCCGGCGACTCGCCCGTGGAGGGAAAGGCATGACCGTATGGAAGGACCCCGGCGACAGGAGGCCGTATCCGGCGTGGAAGGTCCTGCTGCTGGATCGGGATGGGGTGGTGATAAGGGACCGGGGCTACCTGGCCGACCCCGAGGGCGTGGAACTGGTTCCGGGAGCCGCCGGAGCCATGGCCAGGGCCAAGGCCGCCGGGTGGTTCCTGGTGGGGGTTTCCAACCAGTCCGGTCTGGGACGCGGGTTGATCTCCCCTGCCGAACTGGAAAAGGTCATGCACAGGATGGACCGTCGCTTGGCCGCCGAGGACGCCTCCTTCGATGCCTTCTATTACTGTCCCCACGCGCCGGGCCAAGGTTGCGCGTGCCGGAAGCCCGCTCCGGGTCTGGTGGAGGAAGCCGGTCTGGCAGACGGCCTGGATGGCAGGTCATGGGTCATAGGCGACAAGATCAGCGACCTGGAACTCGGTCTGGGCCTGGGCACGCGCGCCATCCTCGTACGCACCGGTTACGGAGCGCAGGTCGAGCAGGAAGCCTTGGACCGCTGGGGCCGGGAGGGCCCCGTGGCAGTGGCGGACGACCTGCCCGCAGCCATCGACATCGTGCTGGCCGATCCGGGGAGCGGAACGTGACCTGGTTGCTGGACGACAAGCCCCTGCAGTCGGTCCTGGTTACCCGCCTGCGTTACCTGGGTGATGTGGTCATGTCCACGGTCGTGCTGCGCGCCCTGCGGGACGGGGATCCGGACCTGAAGCTGGGGTATCTCTGTGAAGACGCCTATGCTCCGGTGCTGGAAGGGCATCCCGACCTCCATCGCCTGCATCGCCTGGGAAGTCGGCGCCGGGGTCCGGACGCCGCGGCCCGAGGGGCAGGGGGCGGCGGCGGGGACAGCTTTTCGGCCATGGTTTCCCGGCTGAGTTCGGCCCGCTACGATCTGGCCGTCGATCTGTTCTTCAATCCCCGCAGCGCGGTGCTGTTGCGGGCTGCGGGCATACCCGCGCGGATCGGCGGTGCGCGCAGCTGGCGCAGACGGCTTTACACGCACACCGTCGTGCCGGAAAATTTGCCGGGGGCACCGGACGGTTGGCGGGACGTCGCACCGGGCGGACTGGGGGACCACCTTTGCCGGCTGGCTCCCCTTGTGCACCGCGAGAGCGGTCGTATGTTCCTGGACCGGCTGGTCGAGATGGGGGCTTCGGGTCCCCTGTTGCCTGAGCTGGCCGTTGGATCGGCCGCCGGGCTGGAGCTCCCGGCCTTGGCGGCGGCGGGCATCGAACCGGGTGATGAGTACCTTGTCCTCGTACCCGGGGCCACGTGGCCCGCCAAGGAGTGGCCGCTGGGAAGATGGTTGGAACTGTTGCAACGTCTGCATCGGGAGCGTCCGGAAAAGATCGCCGTGCTGACCCCTCTGGGGGGCGGTGCCGCCTGGAAGGAGCTCGGGGACCATATTCCGGCCGGTCGTGGCGGCGTGTTGCCGCCCCTGGCCTTGGCCCGGGTCATGGGGCTCCTGGACGGGGCCAAGGGAGTGGTCGGCATGGACGGGGGCATCATGCACACGGCAGTAGCATTGGGAACGCCGACAGTGGCCCTGTTCGGGCCCACCGAACCGGAAATATGGTTTCCCTACGGCCACGATCCGCGGTTCCGGGTCCTGGCCCACAGCCCTCCCTGTCATCCCTGCCACCTGCATGTCTGCCGGGCGTTCAGTTGCCTGCCTGCGGTCAGGCCAGACGAGGTGACGGCGGCCCTGGCGGATGTCCTGTCGGCGGCCGCGGTCCAGGAACGTACGGTCGGCAACGGGGTACAAACCCGGAGGAAACCCAATGGCCCACAGTCCCGGGAGGGTAACCAGTGAAGCGCTTCTGTAGATCTCCCCTGCTCATGGCTCTCCTGATGGCGGGCCTGTCCACGTTGTCGGCGGGGATGGTTTTCGGCCAGGATGACGCCGCAAAACCGCACGGGGAAGTTGCCGCCCCCACCGTCTTCGGACCGGGTGAAAAGCTGGTCTTCGACATCACCTACGGGCCCATCAGCGCCGGCGAAGCGACCCTGGAAGTGCAGGAGGTAATCGATTTCAACGGCCGGCGCTGCTATCGCATCGAGAGCCGCACCAACAGCAACCGTTTCTTCTCATCCATCTACAAGGTGCGCGACCGGGTATCCTCGTACATCGACGTGGAGCATCTCTACTCCCTGTACTTCTACAAGCGGCTGCGCGAAGGCGATTTTCGCAGGACGGTGGAAGTCGTGTTCGATCACCGGGAAGGCAAGGCGCACTACGCCGACGGGCAGGAGTTTCCCGTCGTGCCGGGGGTGCAGGACGTCCTGTCGGCCTTCTACTTCGTGCGCAACCTGGACCTGGCCCCGGGTAAGATCTTTTCCGTGCCGGCCCATACCTCGCACAAGTCATATGACCTGAAGGTCCTGGTTCACGGCAGGGAGACGGTGAAGACGGATGCCGGCAAGTTCGAGTGTTTCGTGGTGGAACCGGTCCTGCAGGGGGAGGGTCTGTTCAAGCACGAGGGTAAACTCATCCTCTACCTGACCGATGACGCCTACAGGTTGCCCGTCATGATAAAGACCAAGGTTCCGGTGGGGACAATCGATGTGGAACTGAAATCCTTCCAGCTCGGCGAGCCGCTCAGACCCCTGACCCGCGAGGTGCCCGTTGAACAGCGCTGACCATGCCGTTGATCATCTGATTCCCCCTGCGGGCTGGATGGATGATCAGGGAGACGATGAAGTGCCCGGTTTCGCCTGGTTCCTGTTGCTGGCCGCCCTGCTGGCCGCCCTGTTGCGCTTGTACCGGCTGGACGGGCAGTCCCTGTGGGTGGATGAGATCCAGACCTGGCGTCATGTTCGCCCCGACGCGGGTCTGGTCTTCTGGCGCCAGATCCTGGACGCCATCCAGGGCCCGCTCTACCCGGCAGTGCTCTGGCCGGTAGTGCGCTGGCAACCCGACGCCTTCTGGATGCGTCTGCCGGCGGCGGCGGCGGGCGTGCTCACGGTTCCGGTCCTGGGCCTGTTCGGCGCCAGGCTCTTCGATCAGCGTACGGGCCTCCTGGCCGCCCTGTTCCTGGCGGTCAACCCGTTCCACGTCTGGTACAGCCAGGAGGCGCGCGGCTATTCCCTGCTGATGCTCTTCGTCGTCATGGCGGGTCTATATGCCCTGCAGCTGAGTAGGGGCAAGGGGAATGTCGGCCATGTCCTCGGGCTGGGAGTCTGCGGTGCCCTGGCCATGGCCGGCAATCTTTCGGCCGCGTTCTTCTGGTTGGCCCTGGGGGTGGCCTGGCTCTATTCCTTCCTGCGCGGACACAGGAAGGGTGCGGGGCTGTGGCTGCTGGGGCTGGGTGCGGGCGTGGTCCTGATGTCGCCCTGGTTCCTGCAGGCCTCGGGGATCTGGGAAGTGGGCAGGATCCTGCCGGGTGCCGCCACCGGCGAGGCCCTGCGGGGCGATTCCACCTTCAGTCTCCTGGCCGTTCCCTACACCGTCTTCAGTTTCTTCTGCGGGTACAGTTGCGGTCCTTCCCTGGCGGAGCTGCACCGGTTGAGCGGGCACGCGATCCTGGCCGGCTACTGGCCGGTCCTGGGCGCTGCGGCCCTGGTCATGGTGTTTCCGCTGTGGCGCGCCTTCAGGTCCCTGCGTGGGGAGCAGTGGGCGCTGCTCGTGTGGGTGGCCGTTCCTTTCGTGGTCCTGATCGTCTTGGCGCAACGCAACATCAAGCCCTGGAATCCTCGCTACCTGTCGGCGGTATTGCCCTGGTTCCTGGTCCTGCTGGCTGTCGGGACGGTCAGGATGCAGGGGCGCCGGCGGGCGGTCTCCGCGTTGCTGCTGACCGGAATGATGCTCTGGTCCCTGGGTAACGACTTCTGGAACCCACGCTATGCCAAGGAGGACGTGCGGGCTGCGGCGGAGTTCCTGACCCGGAGCAACCCGGCCGGAGAGCCCATCGTGGTGCCGGTGGTGACCTCGGTGTTCGATTTCTATTATGACGGGCCCGGCGCCCTGCTCGACACATACCATGTCCCGGCTCTTGACGGGCCGGAAGCCGCCGGGCAGTTTATGTCTACAAGGATGCAGGGGATGGATGCGGCCTGGATCGTCTGTGCCCGGTGCTGGGAATTCGACCCGGAGGATTTCCTGCCCGCTGTCCTGTCCCGTGCGGGGACCTTGTTGCTGGAATTCAAGGCCCCCGGGGTCAAGGTCTATCACTGGCAGCGTCGGGATGCGGAGTCCTGATGACGAAAGAAAACTTCTTCGGAGACGAGAATTCCTTCGCCGCCTTCATCGAGGAGGCCGCGCCGGGTTATCTCATACAGGACCCGATGTACTACCGGTTCATCAAGCGTATGATCGATATCCTGGCGTCCTTGTCGGGCCTGATCCTGCTGCTGCCCCTGTTTCCCTTCATCGTCACCCTCATCAAGCTGGAGACCGCCGGCCCCATCTTCTTCCGCCAGCGGCGTGTGGGGCTGAAGGGGCGTCTGTTCGATTGTTACAAGTTCCGCAGCATGGCCGTTGACGCCGAGGTCCAGAAGGCGCGCCTGCAGCACCTGAACGAAGCCACCGGCGCGGCCTTCAAGATCAAGGACGATCCCCGGGTCACCGGCGTCGGCCGTTTTCTGCGGCGCAGCAGCCTGGACGAGTTTCCCCAGCTATTCAACGTCTTGAGAGGGGACATGTCCATCATCGGGCCGCGGCCCCAGATTCCCGTGGAGGTCAAGGAGTACTCCCCCCGGGATGCTCTGAGACTGCTGGTCAAGCCCGGGTTGACCTGCCTGTGGCAGGTCTCGGGGCGCAGTCACCTGGATTTCTCCGAATGGATGGAACTGGATCGGCGCTATGTGAAGACCCGCAGTCTGAAAACGGATTTCCTGATCCTGCTGCGAACCCTGCCCGCCGTCATCGAGCGCAAGGGCGCCTATTGATGGCTGCCGGCGCCGGTCGGCCGGGCTGCCCGCCAAAGGACTTGGAGGGTACAACTTCGTGTGATAAATTATCGTCCTGATTTTCCCGGTCTCCGGTCGCCCGCCGGATCCAGGCCGGGAGTCGTCTTCGGCACCGACTTTGGAGTTCGCTCACCGTCATGGACCTGGATTATCTTCTGATCGATGTGTTCACCGACCGTCCTTTCGGGGGCAGCCGGTTATACCTGTTTCCCGCCGGCGACGACATGCCGGGCGGGTTGATGCAAAAGATCGCCCAGGAGCTTGGTGCCGGGGAAACCGCCTTCATCAGCGGTGCGGGTCCGGATCCGCACCGTGCGCGGCTGCGGGTCTTCACCCCTTCGGTGGAAATCCCTTTCGGGGGGCATTCGGTCCTCGGGGCGACCTTCGCTCTGGACCATCTGGGGCTACGCTCTCCCGGGGCCGCCGGCGCGCCCTTCGTCTGGCAGCTGGAGGCGGGTCTGTACGAGGTGGATACGCGCGAGGAGGCCGGGGTACGGACATACGGTCTGAACCAGGATCGCCCCGAGTTCATGGGACAGTATTTCCACCGGGAAAAGGTGGCCAGCACCCTGGGGCTCAGCGAGGAAGACATCGCCATCACCGGGCTGCCTTGCGAGATCGTTTCCACGGGTCTTCCCATCCACGTGGTGCCGCTGGCTTCCCTGGACGCCATGGCCCGGATCGCCCTGCGGCGCAAGCATGCCGATGAGATAGCCAGGGACCTCGGTTTCGGCGATCTTTTCGTCTTCACGTGCGAGACCGAGGGTACGGATGCGGATGTCCATTGCCGTATGTTCGCGCCCCACTTCGGCATCCCGGAGGATCCGGCCAGCGGAGCGGCTACCGGTGCCCTGGCCGCCTACCTGATCAAGCACCGCCTGGTCAAGATCCGGGAACAGGTGCGGATCGTCAGCGAGCAGGGGCTGGAAATGGGCCGCCCCAGCCGCATCATCGTCGAGGCCTCGGTGGTCGACGGCAAGGCCGTTTCCGTCAAGGTCGGAGGTCAATGCGTCCTGGTCGGTTCCGGGACCCTCAACGTTTCCTGAAATCACTTCGCCGCGGCTCGCGGCCGCGGTTGAAAGCGAGGCTGGCTAATGGCTGTTCCCGTCGGATTATCCCCCGAGATGTGCGAGATGGTGATTCAGACCCTGCGACAGGTGGTCGGCAGGGAAATGCCCGACGACAGGATCCTGGAACTGGACGCCCGGGACGAGTGTCCCGAGGACCTGGTCCGCAAGCTGCTGTCCCCGGACGTGGGGCTGCACCTGATATTCCTGCCCGAGGACGTCGGCGGCCTGGGCGGCGGGGCGCGGGATATCTGCCGGGTGAGCGAAGTGATGGCCGGCATCGACCTGGGGCTGGCGACGACCTTCCTGGCCATCCTGCTGGGCACCGATCCCATCCTGGTGGGGGGCACACCCGAGCAGAAGAAGGACTGGCTCTCCAGGATCGCCACCGGCGAGGCCATCGTCGCCTACGGGGTGACCGAACCCGAGGTGGGCAGCAACGTGGCGGCGGTCAAGACCATGGCCGAGCGCATCCTCGATGACGAGGGCAACGTGACGGGATACCGGCTCAACGGCGCCAAGCAGTTCATAACCAACGGCGGGATCGCGGACATCTACACCATCCTGGCCAAGACCCCCGACGGGCCGAGCTTTTTCGTGGTGGAACGGGGAACGCCGGGTCTGGAAGTGGGCCGCCACGAGGAGAAGCACGGCATCAGGGCCTCCAACACCACGGGGGTGTTGCTGGAGGACGTGGAAGTCCCGGCGGCCAACCTGCTGGGCGGGGTCGAGGGGCAGGGCCTGAAGCAGGCCAACGCCGTGTTCGGCTACACCCGCCTGATGGTCGGGGCCTTCGGGCTTGGCGCCGGACAGGCCGCCCTGGAAAGGGCGCTGGCCTACGGCAAGACCCGCATCCAGTTCGGTACTCCCCTGGTCGAAAAGGAGGGATACCTGCTGCAGCTGCTGGTCGAACCCTGGATCGACCTGGAGGCCGGCCGCGCCCACATGGAGGAGATCGCCCTGCGCATCGACGGGGGCGAGCACGACATGGGCACCGAGGGCGCCATCGCCAAGTTCTGGTGCACCGAGGCCGGCAACCGCGCCGCCGACGCGGCCATCCAGGCCCACGGCGGCTACGGCTACACCAGGGAATACATGGTGGAGAAGATGAAGCGCGACGTGCGCATCACCACCATCTACGAGGGTACCAGCGAGATCCAGCGCAGCATCGTCTCCATGTATCGCTGGAAGGAGACGGTGCGTTCCAAGGGAGGCTTCTACACGGGGCTCGCCGACGGGATGGACGAACTGCACCGCGCTGACGGCCGGGTGGGAGCAGATCTGGTCGCCCGTGCCATGCGGGCGGTCAACGCCGTCATCCTGCACATGCACAAGGGGCGGCTGACAAGGCATCAGATGGTGATGTTCGCCTTCGCCGAGATGATGGCCATGGTGGAGGTGGCGGCCGCTTTCGCCGCCAAGGCGGCGCGTCTGAATGCCGAAGATGACAGGCGGGCCCCGCTGTTTTCCGCCATGAGCCGCGCCTTCGCCTGCAGGACGGCAGGCCGCGTATTCGATGCGGGCAAGTTGTGCGCCACCGCCCTGGGCGAGGCGGGCCAACTAAGCGCCGAAGCCTCCGAATTGCTGGCCGAGCTGGATGCCGTGCTGCCGGCCACGGTCTACGCGGGCTTGTGGCTGCACATGGTCGAGGTCGGCGATTATCTGAAGCAGATGGATTGAGGAGTCGATCATGCCGGTTCCGGATTTCCAGGCGCAGGTTCAGAAGTGGCGCCGCAGGACGGCCGATCGCACGTCGGGCCACGCCTACGTGCGTCTGGCGGAAATGCTGATCGGGGCGGGCCGCGAGGATGAGGCCCTGGAAACCCTGGAGGAGGGGGTCGCCAGGGGGCCGGTTTCCCACGGCGCCCTGCTCCACCTGGGTCGGTTGCTGCTGGCCAAGGGAAGGGATATCGAGGCGCGGAGCCATTTGCTGCGCCTGCTGGGGGAGGATCCCGGCAATACCCGGGCCTTGGCGATCCTGGCGGAGCAGGCCCGGACCGCCGGGCGCAGGGAAGAGGCCGCGCGCTTCTACCGGCGGCTGGTCGAGTTGGAACCGACCGAAGCCAAGTGGAGCGAGTTGCTGGGGGAGGTCAGCCGACGGGCGGCGGAAGGTTCGTCTACCGATGGGTTGGCGGAAGGGGCCGGCAGACAGCCCACGCCGACCATGACGTTGGTGGATATCTACCTGGCGCAGGGGTACCGCGACCGGGCACTGTCGGCCCTGCAGGAGATGGCCGCCCTGGACCCCGGGCGCGAGGACGTGAAACGGCGGCTCGCCGAGATCCAGGGGGATCTGTCCCTGGGCGCGCGGTCGGGGGGCCTGGATCCGGGGGAAGGCGGGAAGCCGGCGGATCGCCTGGTCGACCCCGCGCGCCTGGCCGAGGTCAAGACCGAGGCCGCTCGTCGGCGCGCGGCCGAAAAGCAGATGTTCCAGTCCTGGGTCAGGAACCTCCGTCGCGGGCGGGAGCAGTGATGGCCGCCGGGCGCGTCGCCGTGCTGGGCGGCCCGAACCTGGGCCGATTGGGACTGCGGGAACCCGAGCTGTACGGCGAGGTCACCTGGGAGGAACTGGAGGCCCGGTGCCGGGCCTGGGCCTCGGAGTTGGATCTCAAGCTGGTGTTCGACCAGACCGATAGCGAAGGGGAACTGGTGAGGATGATCCATGCTGCCGGGGCCGACTGCGACGGGTTGATTCTCAATGCGGCCGCCTACACCCACACGTCGGTGGCCGTGCGCGATGCCCTGCTGACCCTGGAGATACCGGTCCTGGAACTGCACTTGACCAATCCGTCCGCCCGGGAGCCGTTTCGGCGGCGCAACTTGCTGCAGGACGTCGTTACGGGGGGGGTATTCGGCCTGGGCACCGAGGGATACCGCCTGGCCCTGGAGGGCATGGCAGGACTTCTGAGGGGCAACTGATTTATTGCCAGACGGCCAAGCCCGTGTTATCAATGGGCGGGTTTTCAACAGGAGTCCTCGGGGCCCTGTAGCGCATGCAGAACACCAAGGAGCTGTTTAGTGGCCGATACAAGCGATTTCCGGACGGGATTCACGATCCGGCACAAGGATGGGATCTGGAGCATCGTGGAATTCCAGCATGTCAAGCCCGGCAAGGGCGGGGCCTTCGTGCGGACCAAGCTGAAGAACGTCGAGAACGGCAAGGTCGTCGAACACACCTTCCGCGCCGGCGAGAAGGTGGAGGAGGTCCGGCTGGAAAAGCGTTCCTACCAGTACCTGTATCCCGACGGCGAGTTCTATGTCTTCATGAACATGGAGAACTACGAGCAGATCCAGCTGCACAAGGACAACCTGGGGGATGTGCCTCTTTTCATCAAGGAGAGCGACATGTGCAGCATCCTGATGATGGAGGGCAAGCCCCTGTCCGTGGAGCCGCCGCTGACGGTGGAACTGGCGGTCAAGCAGACCGATCCGGGCGTGCGGGGAGATACGGCCCAGGGCGGGTCCAAGCCCGCCACCATGGAGACCGGGCTTGTCGTGCAGGTGCCGTTGTTCATCGATGAGGGAGAGGTCCTGAAGATCGATACCCGGACAGGCAAATACCTGGGGAGGGTTTGACATGGCAAATGTTGAAGATCGCCGCGGCAGGATGGACATCCAGCAGGTCCGCGAACTGGTGAAGCTCGTGGAGGACAGCGGCATCGAGGAGCTCGAGGTCTCCCACAAGGATACGACCATTCGTATCCAGAAATCCGGGCGCATGATGCAGGGCGCCATGGCCATGGCGCCCATGCCCGCGCCTGCGCCCGTGCCGCCTGTTCCCGGCGCTGCCGCTGCAGTGCCCCCGGTTGCGGCCGACCCGGTGCGCGCCAAGTGGCGCGAGATCCGCTCCCCCATCGTGGGCACCTTCTACCGGTCCCCGGCTCCCGATGCCGAGCCCTTCGTCAAGGTGGGGGACAAGGTCAGCCCAGGGCAGACCCTGTGCATCGTCGAGGCGATGAAGGTGATGAACGAGATCGAGGCCGAGTTCGGCGGGGTCATCAAGGACATCCTGGTGGAGGACGGCCAGCCGGTGGAGGCCGAAGCCATCATGTTCCTGGTCGATCCGGGTTAACGGGTTTCGGCCTTGTTCCTGCCTCTACCGGACGGGTCCCCAGCGGCCCGTCCGGTTTCGTTATGCGGGGTGATTCCCGGTCAAGTTCCCCGTCCTGTTGCCGATGTTCCGGGAGAGGATCGGAAGTCGACCGCTTAACGGGCCAGCAGGAGAAGACCGTCCATGGATATCAAGCGCATCCTGACCGAAATGATCGAACGCGGGGCCAGCGATCTGCACCTGAAGGTGGCCACCCCGCCGGTTCTGCGAATCAACGGCAGTCTGGTGCAGGCCGACTATCCCGCGCCCTCGGTGCAGGACATGGTGGCGGTGACCCAGCAGGTTCTCACCGCCGGCCAGCGGGAAACGTTCGAGAGCACCCGGGAAATCGATTTCGCCTTCGGCGTGCCGGGCGTGGCCCGTTTCCGGGCCAATTTCTACGTGCAGCGGGGGACCATCGCCATGGTGTTCCGGCATGTGCCGGTGGAGATCATGACTCCCGACGAGTTGGGTCTGCCGCCGGTGGTCAAGGAACTGTCCATGCGCCAGCGCGGCCTGATCCTGGTCACAGGGACCGTGGGCAGCGGCAAATCCACGACCCTGGCCTCAATGGTGGACATCATCAACCGGGAAAGCGCCCGCCACGTGATCACCATCGAGGATCCCATCGAATTCCTCCACCGCGACCGAAACTCCATTATCAGCCAGCGTGAAATCGGTTGCGACACTACGAGTTACTCCGACGCCTTGAAGCATGTCCTGAGGCAGGATCCCGATGTCATCCTCATCGGGGAGATCCGGGATTCCGAGTCCATGAAGATCGCCCTGACCGCCGCCGACACGGGCCACCTGGTGCTGAGCACCATGCACACCATCGACGCCACCCAGACCGTCAGCCGCATCATCTCCTTCTTCCCGCCCCATCAGCACCAGGAAATCAGGTACCTCCTGGCCAGCACCATGCAGGCGGTGATCTCCCAGCGGCTGGTGGCCGACGCCGGAGGATTGCAGCGGCACCCGGCCTGCGAGATTCTCATCGCCACCAGCACCATCCGGGATTACATCAGGGATCCTGAAAAGACGGTGATGATCCGACAGGCGATCCAGGACGGTTTCGTCTCCTACCAGATGCAGACCTTCGACCAGTCCCTCATGCAGCTTTACAAGGAGGGCAAAGTGAGCCTGGATGTGGCCACCAAGGCCAGCAGCAACCCCCACGAGTTCCTGCTGCGCATCAAGGGGATCCAGGGTTCCTCCGACAATTCCTGGGACCGGTTCGAGGAAAAGCCGGTCGAAGAAGAGGAGAAAGTGGATATTCAGCGCATTTGACGCTGATTGCCCCTCCCTGCTGTGCAATGAAGATGGCCCCAGCCGGGGCCATTTTCGCTTGCCATCAAAGGGGCAGGCGACGACAATAAGGCCACGAAAACAATAGCGGGTTCCTGTGGGTTGTCTAAGATACGGACGTCCCCGCCCGGTCATCCAGGTGTCAGCCACCGGAAAGTCGTCGATGTTCAAGAAAATTCTCATCGCCAACAGGGGCGAGATCGCCCTGCGGATCATGCGTGCCTGCCGGGAGCTCGGGGTCCAGAGTGTCGCCATCCATTCGGCGGCCGACGTGAGTTCGCAGCACGTCAAGTACGCCGACGAATCGGTGTGCGTGGGCAAGACCTCCAGCGCCGAAAGCTACCTACGCGTGCCCAACATCATCGCCGCCGCCGAGATCACCGGCTCCGACGCCATCCATCCGGGGTACGGTTTCCTGGCCGAGAACGCGGAGTTCGCCGAGATCTGCGAGGAGAACGGGTTCACCTGGATCGGGCCGCCCGCCGAGGTGATCCGTCAGATGGGTGACAAGGCCACGGCCCGGACCATGGCGGTGGCGGCCAAGGTGCCCGTCGTGCCGGGAACGGGTCTGGTCGCCGATGTGGAGGACGCCGTGCTGGCGGCCGTGGAATTCGGTTATCCCGTCATCATCAAGGCCACCGCCGGGGGCGGGGGCAAGGGAATGAGGGTGGCCTGGGACGAGGAGGAGCTGCGGCGCAACTACGTCGCCGCCCGCACCGAGGCCGGAGCGGCCTTCGGCAACGACGCCGTCTACCTGGAGAAGTACCTGGTCAATCCCCGGCACGTCGAGGTCCAGTTGCTGGGCGACAACGCGGGAACCGTCATCTATTTCGGCGAGCGGGACTGTTCCATCCAGCGCCGGCACCAGAAGCTGCTGGAGGAGGCCCCCTCGCCCGCGGTGGACGCGGACCTGCGGAAGCGCATGGGCGAGGCCGCCGTGCGTCTGGCCCGGCGGGTGAACTACACCAGCGCCGGCACCGTGGAGTTCCTGCTGGACGAGGACGGATCCTTCTACTTCATGGAGATGAACACCCGGATCCAGGTGGAGCATCCGGTGACGGAGATGGTCACCGGGTACGACCTGATGAAGTGGATGATCCGAGTGGCCGCCGGGGAGACTTTCACGTTTGCCCAGGATGACGTCGTGGTGCGGGGCCACGCCATCGAGTGCCGGATCAACGCCGAGAACCCGGAACGTGATTTCATGCCCTGTCCGGGGCGGGTCTTCTACTACCATGCCCCCGGAGGCCCCGGCATCCGGGTCGATACCCATGTTTATTCCGACTACCTGGTGCCTCCCCATTATGATTCGTTATTGGCCAAGATTATCGCCTACGGCGAGGATCGCGAGGAAGCAGTCGCAAGGATGCGGCGGGCGTTGACCGAGTGCGTATTCGAAGGTCTGCCGACCAGCACGCCTTTCCACCTGGAGGTGCTGGACAATCCGGTCTTCCTGGCGGGAAAGGCCACGACACGCTTCCTGGAAGAGGAATTGACCCATTTGCAGGAGAATTTGCGTGTCAGATCGAAGAGTGAAGAAGGCTAGATCCTCAGCCCGGGGCCGTTGGTTCGAATCCCCCTGGCTCAGCGGTGTGTTGTTGCTGGCGGTAGGGGCCTACCTCGGCCTGTCCCTGACGGGGGCTCCTGCTCCCTGGTGGAGAATGCTGGTCGGCGGCGACCGCGGTTTTTCCCTGCTGGACGGCCAGAACCCCGGCGGGCCGGTGGGTTCGCTGCTGGCGGTGGTCCTGCAGGCCGTCTGGGGCGGGATCTGGGTCTGGTCCCTGCCCCTGCTGGTAGTTGCGGTCGGTTTCGGCGTCCTGCGCGGTAGGACCTCCTTTCTCAAACCCCTGATCCTGCGCGGAGTCCCGCTCTGGCTGGCGACCACCGCCTGGCTCGCCCAGCCCGGCGGGCCTCTCGCCGAGCCTGAGGCCGCCAGGTACGGCGGTGTCGCCGGCTTCTACCTGGCCCGGGGTTTTCACGGGTTGTTCGGCCTGTGGGGAGGCCGGATCTTCCTGACCGTGTTCCTGGTGCTCACACTGGGACTGGTCGGCAGACGGTGGCTGGGGTGGGTGCCCGCCTTTCTCGGTCAGGTCTGGGGCCGGTGGTTGGATCTGCTGGGACGGTTCCTGTCCCTGCTGGCGCGGCCCTTCCTGGCGGCAGGTTCGGGTCTGCGGGCCATGGCCTCCTGGCCCGGTCGTCTGGCGCGCAGGCTGGCGGATCTGCGTCTGCGCCGTTCACGTCCCGCCGAGGCTCCGGCTGTCGGCGCGGAACAACCCGAAGAACCTCGAGCACAGCCTGCGTCGCGGCAGGTCCATACGGGCTTTGATTCCCCCGACGATGCCGACGATGCCGATTCGGGACTTGAGCTTCCCCCGGACGGGGAAGCCGGGGGCGGTGCCGATGATGAGGCCGAGGTCCTGGCCGGGGCCGCGGGCAACGCCCAGCGGGACGACTACTTCGCGCCGGAGGAGCCGGCCTCCGCATCCGTCCGCAAGCCCCCGCGCCGTCGGCCCCGGGGCAAGGTCGTGCTGCCCGGCCTGGACCTGCTGACTCCCGCCGGACCGGACATGAAGCCGCAGACCAGCCTGGAGCTGGATGCGGCCGCCGATCTCCTGGAGAACACCCTGCATTCCTTCGGCGTGGAGGGGGAGGTCAAGGACGTACGGCCCGGTCCGGTGGTGACGACCTTCGAGTTCCAGCCCGGCCCCGGGATCCGGGTCAACCAGATCGTTCAACGGGCCGACGATCTGGCCCTGGCCATGCGGGCGCGGTCGATCCGCATGGAGGCGCCCATTCCCGGCAAGGCGGCCGTGGGCATCGAGATCCCCAACCCCCAGCCGCGCATGGTCCGGCTGCGGGAAGTCCTGGAGAAGACCGACCAGCGCCAGGCCCCTCCGCTGTCGGTGGTGCTCGGCAAGAACGTGGTCGGCCGACCTGTGAGCGTGGACCTGGCTTCCCTGCCGCACCTGCTGGTGGCCGGCTCGACCGGCAGCGGCAAATCCGTCTGCCTCAACGCATTGATCTGCAACCTGCTGCTGCGCAACGACCCCTCGCGCCTGCGCCTGATGCTCATCGATCCCAAGATGCTGGAGATGAACGTCTACAACGGGATCCCTCACCTGCTGCTGCCGGTGGTGACGGATCCGCGCGAGTCCCTCAAGGCCATGCAGTGGCTGGTGGCGCAGATGGAGTACCGATACCGCCAACTCGCCAAGTGCTCCGTGCGCAACATCGCCCAGTACAATGCCAAGGTCGAGGCGGGGGAGATCACCGACAAGGAAGGCCGCGTGGTCACCGAGATCATGCCCTATTTCCTGACCATCGTGGACGAGCTGGCCGATCTCATGCTGCAGCTGGGCGGCGACATGGAAGGCCCAATCACGCGCCTGGCGCAGAAGGCCCGCGCCGTGGGCATCCACCTGATCCTGGCCACCCAGCGGCCCAGCGTGGATGTGCTGACGGGTGTTATCAAGGCCAACATCCCCTGCCGCATCGCCTTCAGGGTCATCCAGAAGAACGACTCGCGCACCATCCTGGACATGAACGGGGCCGAGCAGCTGCTGGGGCACGGCGACATGCTCTACCTGCAACCGGGTCGGGCTCTGCCCGTCCGCGTCCACGGTTCGTTCATTGACGTGGACGAGTGCGAGGCCATCGCCGGACACTGGCGCCAGTACGGCGATCTCACCGAGGAGATCAGCCTGCGGGAAAAACCCGGCGGCGGCGGGATGCACACCGGCCAGGACGACATGTTCGACGAGGCCA
>Ga0164318_10002316_pt1 | contig 17634 bp, 18 predicted proteins | sample GuaBasSedimGuay9_FD_113734 | JGI IMG/M metagenome (GOLD analysis project Ga0164318, IMG submission 113734) | Subseafloor sediment microbial communities from Guaymas Basin, Gulf of California, Mexico - Guay9, Core 4571-4, 0-3 cm | ecosystem: Environmental > Aquatic > Marine > Hydrothermal vents...
AAGAATCAAAATATACAGCAGTTATTCACCAGTAACAGGTCTGATGCCTGACTTTATAGTAAATGATCCTCCGGAGCCCGCCCCGGCCAATTTCCTCGAAGACGAGAATGACGGGAATTATTACTACAATGCCTGCAGAGTACCCTGGAGGATTGCATGCGATTACGTCCTCTACGGATCATCAAACGGCAAAAAGCCAAAGACAACCCTCCAGCCAATGGAAAACTGGATAACTGATATTACAGGCAATAATCCTGCAGGGGTAAAAGCAGGATACAGGCTTAACGGAACTCCTCTGACAGAAGATACTGACATGTGTTTTACAGCCTCCTTTATTGCCGGAGCCGTGTCTGACCCGGAATATCAGGAGTTTCTTGATTCAGGATGGGATTTAATAAAAGGAAATGAAAGCAACTATTTTAATGACACAATTACCATGCTCACAATGCTTCTAATATCCGGGATTTGGGAATCGCCGTAAATTAAAAACGGGCAGGGAAACTTTTAAAACTTTGAGCGCGGCGGGATTCGAACCCACGGCCTCTTCCTCCGGAGGGAAGCGCTCTATCCAGCTGAGCTACTCACCCGTAGAGTAACGTTAGGATAGTACCCGTATTTTCCTGCGTTGTCAATGTACCGGCCCCGGGGTTGATTTCCCTTGCAATGGGAGCTATCCCGGCTGTATAATCGTAGACCATGAAGATACGGTACAATGCTCCGATCACCCTTACCTTTGCCCTTTTAAGTGCGTGCATTCTTTTATTGGATCAGTTCACCGGGCAGACCCTCATTCTCCGGTTTTTCTCCATACCCGGCAAGGGGTACTTTAACCCTGCCTCCCCTCTGGAGTACATCAGACTTTTCAGTCATATACTCGGACATGCCGGATGGGCTCATCTGCTGGGGAATTTTTCCATTATTCTCCTTATCGGCCCGATCCTGGAAGAAAAGTACGGATCAGCTCCGTTCTTCATGATGATACTTACCACTGCGCTTGTTACCGGAGTACTCAACGTTCTGTTCTTCCCCACCGGACTCCTCGGAGCAAGCGGTGCCGCCTTCATGATGATACTGCTTGCACCCTTTACCAACACTAAATCAGGGGACATTCCGCTTACGTTTATACTTATCGTAATACTGTATATTACGAAGCAGGTATACAGCTCTTTCCAGAACAATTCAATAGCAGAATTTGCACACCTTGCAGGGGGAGCCTGCGGGAGTATCTTCGGTTTTTTCCATCTGCACAGAGAACCGGAAATCGGGGAGGGAATCTCCTTCCCGGAAGACAGCCGACCTGGCGATTGAAACCATCTGCCAAATCTGATATATTTCCTCCATGATAAATAAACTTGACCGCATAGTGGAAAAATACCAGAGCCTTGAGGCGGAACTGGCCAATCCTGACATAATGAAGGATATGAATAGATACAAAGAGGTAATGCAGGAGCATTCTCACTTGAGTGAAGTAGTATCTGTATATTCTGAATACAAGGATGTTCTTTCCGGAATCGAAGATGCACAGTCCATGATGGAAGATGAAACTGATCCTGAGATGAAAGAGATGGCAAAAGAGGAGCTTTCCGGACTTGAAGAAAAAAAGGAAATCCTTGAAAAAAAGTTAAAAAAGCTCCTGGTACCAAAGGACCCCCTAGACGGCAAGAATATCATAATGGAAATCCGTGCAGGAACCGGCGGAGACGAAGCGGCTCTGTTTGCTGCAGATCTGTACCGGATGTACACCAAGTTTGCCGAACAGAACAAGTGGAAGATAGAGATCATGGATGCCAACGAGATAGGAATCGGGGGCTTCAAGGAGATCTCCTTCTCCATATCAGGGAAGAATGTATACGGAAACCTCAGGTACGAGAGCGGTGTGCACCGGGTACAGCGGGTACCAACCACCGAATCCGGAGGCAGGGTGCATACTTCCGCAGTTACTGTTGCCGTTCTTCCCGAGGCAGAAGAAACCGATATCGATATAAAGAACGAAGATTTAAAGATAGATGTTTTCAGGTCCTCAGGCCCCGGGGGACAGAGTGTAAATACCACCGACTCAGCTGTGCGTATTACCCACCTTCCCACAGGGGTTGTTGTTACCTGTCAGGATGAGAAATCACAGATAAAAAACAAGGCAAAGGCTTTAAGGGTACTCAGAGCGCGGCTATACGAAGCTGAGGAAGCCAAAAAACAGAGTGAACGGGCAGAAAACAGAAAAAATCAGGTAGGCTCCGGAGACCGGTCCGAACGTATCCGTACGTATAATTTCCCCCAGAACAGGGTAACCGACCACAGAATCAATCTCACTCTTTACAAGCTGGAATATGTTATGCAGGGAGACTTGTCTGAAATAATTGAGAGTCTCAAGATAGCCGCGGGAGAACAGGCCCTGAAAGATTAAATGATTACTGTCAGAGAGGCGCTGTACAGAGGTGCTTCGCTTCTTGAAAAAAGCGAAACCCCTTTTCTTGATGCCTCGATTATTCTTTCCCATATCCTTGATATCTCAAAAGAGAAGCTCTTTGCCTCATACCCTGACCCGGTTGATCCCGGGCTAATGGAACGGTACCTGGAAGCAATGGAAAAAAGAAAGAAAAATGTTCCGGTCGCTTATATTACCAATAAAAAAGAGTTTTTCGGGCTTACTTTTTACGTTGATGAAAGGGTGCTTTCTCCCCGGCCGGATACCGAAACCCTTGTGGAGACTGCTCTCGAAATAGTGGGAAAGAATCCGAAGGTAAAAAAAATCCTGGATATGTGTACCGGGTCCGGATGCATAGGGATATCGTTAAAATCATCGCTTCCGGAACTTGCCATTACGTGCAGCGACATTTCTCCGGATGCTGTTGATGTGTGCCGATACAACAGCAACAGACTTCTCTCAAAACCGGTGGTGGCCCAAATTAGTGATCTGTTTGAAAAGATAACTGGCGAATTTGACATGATTGTTTCCAATCCTCCCTACGTACCGGCAGCAGAGGTCAAGGCAATCAGGGAATCCAGTCCTGCAGAACCTCAGCTTGCCCTGGACGGAGGCGATGACGGTCTTGATCTGATACGGGAAATTATCCCCGCTTCCCTGGAACATCTTACCCCCAGAGGGTATCTCCTCCTTGAATCATCCATTGAACAGACATATAGTATTGAAAGGATGATGAAGAAAGCAGGGTATACCGATATTGAAACAAGGATGGACCTTACCGGCAGAAACAGGGTAACAGTAGGGAGAAAACCGCTGGCCTGATATGAATACACAGATTGCTATTTTTAAAAAGAAACTGAATCATTTCCCTGACAAAGAAGTCGAGAGGATTATTGATGCCGCTCTCTGGGCAAAAGATCTGCATAAGGATCAGAAACGGGCCAGCGGTGAACCGTACTTTATTCATCCCCTCAAAGTAGCTGAGTTCCTCGTTGATATGAAGATGGATTCCGATTCCGTTATAGCTGCACTGCTCCATGATGTCCTTGAAGATACCGACACAGCCTTTAACCAGATTACAAAACGGTACGGTAAACAGGTAGCTCTTCTTGTTGAGGGAGTAACAAAGATCTCCATAATGAAGGCCAAGAGCAAGTCTATTCAGGAAGCTGAGACAATCCGGAAAATGCTTCTTGCCATGTCCAGGGATATCCGGGTTATCATAATAAAACTTGCTGACAAACTCCACAACATGAGCACCCTGGAGTATCTTCCCGAAAAGAAGCGTAAGGCAATTGCAACCGAGTGTCTTGATATTTACGCCCCATTGGCAAACAGGCTCGGATTCTCCTGGCTTAAGGCGGAACTTGAAGATCTTTCATTAAAGCATCTGAATCCTCAGGTCTACAGTTACATAAGCGATTATCTCAATGAAAAGCGTTTGGAAAAGGAGAAATTCCTGAAAAAGGTGGAACAGACCATCTTAAAAGAGGCTGCAGAAGAAGGATACCGGGTAAAGGTATTTACCCGGGGAAAGCATATCTACTCAATTTACATGAAAATGAAAAAGAGGAAAAAGGATATCAATGAGATCTACGATATTTTGGGAATCCGGATCATCTGCAACAGTGTAAGTGAGTGTTACGCTGTCCTTGGGCTGGTACATAAACTCTGGCCCCCTATAGAAGGGCGTTTCAAGGACTACATCGCCATGCCCAAGGCTAATCAGTACCAAAGTCTCCATACAAGTGTTATGTGTTTCGAGGGAAGGGTTACTGAAGTTCAGATCAGGACAGAAGAGATGCACTATACGGCAGAATACGGAATTGCAGCTCACTGGCTTTACAAGAGCGGAGGCTTTGACGGTAGAAAACTCAAGGGAAAGGATCTGCCGATAGTGAACAGGATAAAGAAATGGGACGGTGTAAAATCCAGTGCCGATGACTTTATCTCCGATATACGGAAAGAGTTTCTTAAAGATTCAATTTATGTCTTTACCCCGGAAGGGCATATAATCGAACTTCCAAAGAATTCCACTGCCATTGATTTTGCATACCAGATCCATACCGAAATAGGGAATCACTGCCTCGGCGCTCTTGCAGACGGGAGTATCATCCCCCTTACCCGTCCGCTGAAGAATACGCAGGTTGTCGAGATACGCACTGCAAATACTGCGACTCCTCATGTGAACTGGCTCCGTTTTGTACAAACCACCAAAGCCAGGAACAAGATCAGACACTGGCTGAACAAGCATGACGAGAATCTGTACATAGACAAGAATATAATTGCAAAGAAAAAATCGGCACCTATTGAACCGGTAAAACAGCAGCCTGAAGAGGGAGAAAAAGAGATTCCGGAGGATGGTACATTCGTAAAGCAGGTCCTGGACAAAGCCAAGATTGCTTTTAAAATAGGGAATGAGAAGAACATGCTTATCAGCATTGCGAAGTGCTGTACACCCACCTCGGGTGATGCAATTGTGGGGTATATCTCCCGCGGAAGGGGAATAATTGTTCACAGGAAGGACTGTCCCAACCTTAAAAATATTAATGACATTGCAAACAGATGCATTGAGGTGGAATGGGAAGCTGTTTCCCCGAAGTCTACTAGAAAGTTCAAAGTTGTTTCCAGGATGACCTATGACCTATTTTCCGAGATAGAAGGTGCTGTAAGAAAGTACAAAGGACATCTTATAGAGGGTAAACTTGAAGAAGACGAAAGGGGGAAGCTTACAGGAAGCTTCACCATGGAACTGGAGCATGCGGGAGATTACAGCAAGGTCTTAAAATCCATAAAGACTATCCCCTCGGTAATAACCATACAATCAATCTAATTCAAGATCGGAATAAATCCTCTCCCAGCAGGTATCGGCATCTATCTTTCCTTTAAGGAACAGGGAAATTTCCGAACGGATCCCTGATGGCATCTTTTCCCAGTATTTCCGCTGCCAATCCGGAATCTGATGTTCAAGTTCCATCTGTTCAGTTGCGGACATTGCACCTGTGCTGTAGGCGAGAAACTGTTTTATCATGGTTAAAAGAACATCCGGAGGGAGGCTGGCCTTTTCAGGACCCTTCCCCGGATCTGGAACCCAGGCTTCCAGGAGCTGAGATATCTGCTCTTCACTGAGCTCGGGAGCTTCCTTTCTGATGACATCAACGGCAAACTTCTGAATCATCTTTCGTATTCCGTCTACAGAGTAGCTCATCTGAGAGCTCAGAGCCTTTGCAGACTCCTTTGCCAACTTTCCGGGATCCACCCCCCGAAAAGTACCCCTTCCAGCACCATTCCCCCGTCTTTTAAGAGCTTCTATAATCACCTCGACATCTGCATCAGTTGCCTTGTTCAACAGGGCATCTACAATCTCGTAAAGTTCATCTCTTTCCATCTCAGACTTCAGTTTTCAAGTGCTCTTTAAGTTCTTCAAACCGCTGGAGAATCGGGAGATGCTGAGTACAGGCATCCTCACACATCCTGCACTCGGTACACCTGTCAAGGACATCAATATGTGTTCCCCAGTGCCATTTCAAACGGTCGCCAAGTTTCTCGGTAGGATTGAGGTATAACCCGTTTGCCGTCTCTACAAACTTCCAGACAGGGATATCCACAGGGCATACGTTGCAGTACATACAGGTAGTACACAGGCTGTTGAAGTCACTCTCCACATGGGAAGAGATCAGAGCTACTTCTTCCTCTGTGTACGGCTGAAAAGATTCGATTGCATCAACGGCTGTATCAATATCGTTTTTATTCCTGAATCCCACCAAACGGACATTGATCCGGTTATCAAGCATAAGAAAATGAAGAGCTCCTTCAAGAATGGATTGCCCGGACTTAACCTTGAGAAAACCGAAGGTTTCCTCATTTTCGACGATCGTTCCGCCCCCGAGAGGATTCATGACAACAACACCCATGTTGTTTTCTGCAGCTGCTTTAATACCATCTTCACGGTAGGGGGAGTTTATAGCAGAATACCCCAGGGTAACGCCCCTGAAATACCCCTCTTCTATGACGGTTCTAATTTCGTTTCCCGGCAAATGAGTTGAAAAAACCGGGACCTTGATAAGCCCCTCCTCCTGTGCCTTCAAGATCTCTGCAACAGCGCCCCCTTTTTTCCTTCCATCCCAGTCCTCAAGAGTCAGCACATACCAGCAATGATAAAAATCGATACTCTCAAGACCCATTATTTTTAAAGAATTCTCCAGATCCCTCCGAAGATCCGATCCTTTCGGTTTGTTGGATTTGGTAGAGATATAGAAGGGTCTGTCCCCCTTTTTCATCTCTCTGATGGCAGCTCCGAATATTACCTCCGATTTGCTGCTGCAATACGAAGGAGCCGTATCGAAGTAGTTTATACCTCTTCTATATGCATGGAGCAGCATTTCTGCCGAAAGATCGATGTCATTCTCTTTTTCAAACCGCATCCCTCCGAAACCAAGTGCTGAAACATCCATCCCTGTATCTCCGTACCTGCTGTAGAACATCTCCTCTCCTTATTAGCCTATACGTTAAACCTGAAATGCATTATATCACCGTCCTGCACCAGATACTCCTTGCCTTCAATCCGGAGCTTTCCGGCTTCCTTTACCTTCTGTTCTGATCCCAGCTCAAAAAGGTCATTGCAGTGATACACTTCCGCCTTTATAAAGCCTTTTTCAAAATCTGTATGAATTACCCCGGCAGCCTGGGGAGCTCTGTCCCCATTATGGAAAGTCCAGGCCCGGTTTTCATCCTCCCCGGCGGTAAAAAAGGTCCTCAGCCCCAGCATCCGATATCCTGCATGAATAAGGGTATCCATCCCCGATTCACTCAACCCCGAAGCCTCCATGAACTCCTTTTTTTCCTCTTCAGACTCCAACGCGGCGATCTCGGCCTCGAGTTTCCCGCAAATGGTGACAACCTCTGCTCCCTCCTCGGCAGCAATCTTCTTTACTGTATCAACATATGTGTTTCCACAATCAATCGCAGCTTCATCTATATTGCATACGTAGAGCTGTTTTTTAAGGGTAATCAGGTGAAGGTCATATATCAGTTCCAGCTGTTCAGGAGTGAAGTCAATCGATCGAGCGCTTTTCCCCTCGGATAATGTATCTATCAGCATATCCAGAAGAGGCACAGCGGCATTCAATTTTTTTACCGCCTCCTTGTTACCGGCCCGCAGGCTCTTTACGGTTTTCTCCTTCCGTTTTTCCACTGTTTCAAGGTCTGCCAGGGCAAGCTCAATGTTTATGGTCTCTATATCCGATGCAGGATCAATCCGGTTATCCACATGAACAACATCTTCATCTTCAAAACACCTCACAACATGAGCAATAACACCTACATTTCTAATATGAGAGAGGAACCGGTTTCCCAGTCCTTCTCCCCCGGAAGCGCCCTTGACCAGACCTGCTATATCCACAAACTCAACAACAGCAGGTATCACCTTCTTCGTCGGGATAAGGTCTGTTATTTTGTTCAGACGTTCATCCGGAACACTCACTATTCCAACATTCGGTTCTATCGTACAGAACGGATAATTCGCAGCTTCCGCCGGAGCGGAAGTCATGGCAGAAAATATTGTAGACTTGCCTACATTCGGCAACCCTACTATTCCACAATTCAATCCCATTGTATTTCCTTACAATTTAGTATAGTATCTAGCCTGACAAGTATATCAAATAAACAGTATTTTGTATATCGTAGGATAATGGCACAGACACTTTACTGGTACGATCTGGAAACTTTCGGTTTGAATCCCATGCTGGACAGAATTGCACAGTTTGCGGGGGTTCGTACCAACGATAAATTTGAGATAATCTCGGAGCCTCTGGTAATCTATAACCGGATTACCCCCGATTACGTCCCCGACCCTAAAGCCTGCCTGGTTACCGGATTAACCCCGAAAGAGACCCTTGAGAAGGGGTTAAACGAGTACAATTTTACAAAAAAAATACTTAAAGAGTTCTCAGTTCCCGGAACCTGTGTTACCGGATACAACAATCTTAATTTCGACGATGAGTTTATCCGGAATCTTTTCTACCGGAATTTTTTCGATCCGTACACACGGGAGTGGGCTCATGGAAATTCCCGGTGGGATATTATTGATCTTGTCCGCGCCGCTCACGATCTCAGACCCGAAGGAATTAATTGGGTTGTCAAGGAGAACGGAACACCATCCTTCAGACTCGAAGAACTGTCAAAGGCAAACGGTATTTCCCACGAGAACGCACACGATGCTCTCTCTGATGTACTGGCAACAATTGATCTTGCAAAACTCATCCATGACAAGCAGCCTAGACTATTCAAGTACATATTCGCAAATAAAGGCAAGACCAAAGTTAGAGAATTGGTTAATATCCACAAAAAGGAACCCTTTCTGTTTACCTCCTCCCTGTTTACCTCTGAAAAGGGATGTACAACTATTGCAGCACCCCTGGTAACCGATCCTGGTAACAGTAACCTTGTCCACTGTTATGATCTCCGGTATGATCCCGCAGAGCTTCTCGAACTCTCCGTGGAAGAGATCAGGGAAAAGGCCTTTGCGCCATTTGATAAAGAAAAAAAGGATGAAAGACTCCACTTTGTAAAACTTCACGTAAACAAGTGCCCGGTAATTGCACCTCTTAAAACTCTTGATAAAGCTTCTGCCGAACGGCTGGCTCTGGATGCCGAAGTGTGTATGTCCCACAGAGAGGTCCTTCTTAAAGAACCTCTCCTTACCCAAAAACTTTTTAAGGTTTTCGACAGGGAGGATAAGTTTCAGGTTCCTGATACTGACCCCGAACTACAGATATATTCCGGCGGTTTTTTCAGGGAAAGCGATAAAAAAACCTTTGAAACAATTCACGCTACTGTGGAAGAGAAGATCCCCGAGCTGAAACCGGATTTCCATGACCCGAGATTGGCAGAAATGTTCTGGAGATTTGTGTGCAGAAACTTCCCTTCGGCCATGAATGAAAAGATGAAGAAAGAATGGAAGAGTTTCTGTGCAGGAAGGATTCTCTCCCCTCCGGGCAAGATGATAAACGACTTTGATTTCTTTAAACGGAAGATCAAAGAAAACATGGAAAGCAGGGATGTCGGAAGCAGAGAGAAGGTTATCCTTAAGGAACTGGATGAATACGCATCTTTTCTGGAAGATGAAGTCCTCAGTTTTTAATCTTTCAGGTTTTAATTTTCCCTGATTTTTTAAAAGAGGGACAATGCTTGCCGGTAGCCCGGTAAACCGCCATTGAGGGCAGGGTTTTTGATTTGACCCCGAAGAGAGTACAGCTCCGGGGAAAAGAATATTCCCAGGTAACTTTAAAATAGACGCATTTAAGACAATCCGGGGGATGATCTGGATTCTTCATGGGTGTATAGTAAAAATATGAACAACAAGTTTCAATACGACAGAGCAAACATCAATAAAGAAAAGGCCCTACTAATAGCTATCAAATATCCGGATAGCAGAAATGAAACTGTAGAAGCCCATCTATCGGAACTCGCAAGTCTGATAGATACAGCAGGATTTGAACCGGTATCAACGATTACCGTATCAATAAAAAAACCAAAACCCGGATATTTGATTGGGTCCGGCAAAGCGGAAGAAATCCGTTTTATGGCAGAAGAACTTGAGGCGGAAGTTCTCGTCTTTGATGAAGATCTCACCCCGGCTCAGCAGCGGAACTGGGAGAGATTTACCCGTTTATGCGTCATTGACCGAAGAGAGGTTATTCTCGAAATTTTTGCCTCAAGGGCTAAAACAAAAGAGGCCGTACTTCAGGTGGCTCTTGCCAGAATGGAGTACTCCCTGCCCCGGCTTACCAGAGCATGGACACACCTGTCCAGACAGCGTGGTGGTGCAAAAGGAACCCGGGGGGAAGGGGAAACTCAGCTGGAGGTAGACCGGCGGATAACCCTTAAAAAGATCGCCCATCTCAAGAAAGAACTTGCAGGGGTCAAAGAGCACAGGGATACCATGAGAAAAAAGCGGGGAAACGTACCCATCCCAAACGGGGCAGTAGTCGGCTATACAAATGCAGGAAAGTCCTCCCTTTTAAACGCACTCAGCGGTTCGAAGGTCTATGTGGAGAACAAGCTTTTTGCGACCCTGGATCCGGTAACAAAGAAGATAAAACTCCCGGAAGGAAGAGAGTTTCTGCTTACCGATACAGTAGGATTTATAAGAAAACTCCCCCACGATTTAGTAGATGCATTCAAATCCACTCTGGAAGAGGCTGCTCTTGCTGATTTCCTGATCCATGTGGTGGATATTACAAGCCGTGAATTCCGGGACCACATGAGAACAACGTCAGAGGTTCTGGAAGAGCTGGGAGCCGATCAGAAACCGGTGATACTTCTGTTCAGCAAAATTGATCTGTGCAGGGATGAGGAGGAGATTGAAGAAGTCAGAACCGAGTATCCCGAAGCTCTGTTTTTTTCGGCAAAAACAAAAATGGGGGAAGAATCTCTCTTCAATAAAATAAGCACAATACTTGCTGAAAGCGAAAAAACTGAAACTTTTTCGATTCCAGCTGACAGATACGACCTTATATCAATGATCCACCGTAAAGGCAGGATAAAAAACAAACGTTACGAAGAGGATACGGTAAAAATAGAAGCTGATCTGCCGGAAAAAGAACGGAAACGTGTACTCAAAGCACTGATTGGTGGGACTGATAAGGGTGATAAGGGGGACGGAGCATGAACAGCGGCACCCTTGCAGATATAGTTGTATCGTTTCACTTCGTTTACGTGCTTTTTACCGTTCTGGGAGAAGTGTTGATCCTTACCGGAGGAGTTTTAAAGTGGAAATGGATACGAAACCTGCCCTTTCGGATTACCCATCTCGCAGCTTCTTTCTTTGTTGCTGTGGAAGCTTTAATCGGGATGGTCTGTCCCCTGACAGAACTGGAATGGATCCTCCGCAGAGAGGCCGGACAAAATGCTCACGAAGGGATTTCCTTTGTCGGAAGAATTATCCGGAAGATTATCTTTTACGACTTTCCTCCGGTCTTTTTTACAATCCTTTACGTGTCATTTGCCTCTGTTGTAATTATTTCCTTTATAGTGTTTCCGCCTGTCAGGAAAACCAGGAAAGGAAAGCGTTACTCACCACAATCGTCAACAAACCCTTCAAACTCGAAAAGCTCCGACTGAATCCAGATAAAATTATTATTCTCGGAAGGGACAAGAAAACGGGCCGATTCAACTTCATCGCCGTCCTTTGTGAATACCGTCACCTTTTCAACTGCAAGAACCGGATATTTTTTATCTTTATTAAAGAGTTTTGACATCTTAATATAATTCGACGACATATGAGGGAAGAAGTCCCGGAAAGCCTTTTCCAGATCTGATTTAACCCTTACATAAAAATGAGAAACCTGTGTAATCATTTTTTTAAGATCCTCCTGATACTTAATTCTATTGGTTTGGCGGAATTTTTGCAAGGATAAATTTAAGTAACACGGTTGACTAAGGATCTTCTGTAGATTACTATTGATCATTATTGTATTTTTTTGTTCATTTATTGGATAAAAACAGGCGGGTCAGCATATGAAATCGTACAAGTACTGCATAATCGGAGGAGGTCCCGGGGGTATCGGGTTCCTTAACGGATTACGTAACACAGGGGAAACTGACGTAATCCTCTTCGAAGGGAGGGAAGACTTTCTCTATACTCTTTCGTTTATGCCCTTCGTAAAGAAATCATCTCGAATGTTTACCGAAGAGATAACAGGGAAACAGTTCCGGAATTTTCTTTTAGAAAATGATGATTACTCCCGGTATGCGAAACCAAACAGCAGGCTTATCGGTCTGGACAAAGAAAACGGAATTGGCACTGTAAATAGCAACGGGAAAGAGCACCTCACGATAAAGTACAGCACACTGATCATAGCTGCCGGTGCTCTGCAGTCAATCTATGGAAAAGAACTTCTTCCCGGATATAGGGGGGCAGGAACTTTTACAACCTATCAGGTATCGGAAATGCTCACCTGGTACAGCTTTTTACCGGGGAAAAATCTCGGAATAATCGGAGAGTCCGAATATGCTCTGGAAACAGCTCTTATAGCAGAAAGTAAAGGGCTCAACGTTACTTTGTTTTCGAATTCTATTTCCGAAAAAGAGTGTATAAACTACAAGTCCATCCTGAGCCTCCAGGGTGATGAACATATCGGTGCTATAGAAATAGAAACAAAATCCGGCAAAAGGACTCATTACCCGGTGGATTCTCTGGCAGTTGACGGAGAGTTTTCCATGGAGCACAAATTAAGAGATCTTATCGGGATTGAATGGGATATAGATGCCTGGCAGGCGGGGACGGAGCATAATCAAAGACACCCCGATTTTGAGAACATCTATGTGACCGGGGATGCTTTCAAACCAAAGTTTAACTTTCTTGAGCAGTATGAAAACGGTTACAACCTGGCGGGGGGACTCAAATGAACTACGATATTGCAATAATCGGAGCGGGTGTTACAGGAGCCGGAATCGCATATGAGCTGAGTAAATACAAGCTGAATATAGCCTTAATTGAGAAATATACTACCCCCACCCAGGGGACAAGTAAAGCAAACTCAGGGATTCTCCATTCCGGATACGATGACCGGAGCGACCAGCTCCGGGGGCAGCTGGTGGTCAGGGGAAACGAACTCTACGACAACTGGAAGAATGAGCTGGGATTACGGCTGAAGAGAGAAGGTTCCCTTGTGGTTGCTTTTGACGAAAAGCAGCTTGGAACAATAAAAAGAGAGAAAGAGAGGGGTGATAAAAAAGGTATCCCGGGACTTGAGATATGGGATCGGCAAAAGCTGCGGGAAATGGAACCGAATCTCAACAAAGATGCAATAGCAGCTCTTTATGCTCCCACCGCAGGGGTTATTTGCCCTATGGAAGTGGTTAATTTTTTGTTTTTTAATGCGGTAACCAACGGTGTAACACCCTTCATGGGGCATACCGTTACCGGCTTCACTAAAGAAGGAGATACCCTTACCACAGTTGTTACCGACAAAGGGGAAATATCGGCTAAAATGGTTATTAATGCAGCCGGTGTATTCGGCGATATTGTATCGGAAATGGCGGGAATAGATTCCTACACCATAACTCCAAGGAAAGGGGAATATATTCTTTTAGAGCCCAACAACGCTTACAACGTAAACAGGATTATCTTCCCGACACCCACAGAAACTTCAAAAGGGGTTCTGGTAACAAAAACAATAACAGGCGACATACTCCTGGGACCAACAGCAGTAAACCTGGGGGATGATGAGCGGGAAAACATCCGGACGACACGGGAAGGGATTGATGAAATCATCGCTAAAACGAAACAACTTGTCCCCTCCTTGAGTACACGGCTTACAGTAAAAACCTTTGCGGGATTACGGGCACAGCCGAACACCAATGATTTTATCATTGAAGACTATGAAACTCCATCCAACTTTATCAATGCAATAGGTATTAGATCCCCCGGATTAACATCGGCTCCTGCAATTGCAGAATATGTAATTGATATTGTCAAAAAGAAGTGTGGTGAACTGGATAAAAAAGAAGAGTACAATTATATAAAGAGACCGCAGTTTCACACCCTGGAACTGGCAGCAAAAGATCCGGCATGGGGAAAGGCTCTTACTCCCCAGCTGGATTCGATACCTTTTCCGCTGCTTGAAGCCGCCTGGGAGTTTGGTGTAGGAAGCAAACTCTACAACTACACCTGTTTTGCAGACCTGGGTTTAGGGGTAGATCTCGGAAGTACCTTTCAAAATGGTTTAATTGAATGGCTGAAAGAAACCAAAGGGCTTACATCAGCGGAGATAATCTACAGACACCTGGGTTCCTGGCAGGTTATCGATAGCTAGAAATCAACTATAAATAGAAACGGTACCCATACAAAAAAACCGGATCCATGGAATGAGTTCCTGCAGATCCGGTGCTTTTATGAGTGGATTTCGGATATTTAAAAAGAATTCAGGATTGATTGTGCTGCCTTCCCTATTTCGGAGGCAGGATTCATGTCAGATGCTCTTTTTAGCCGTTTTCCGGCCTCCTCTTTATTCCCCATGGCATTGAGCGCCTTTGCTGAAAAGAAGGTAACTGCCTGCGCTGTTTCGGAAACACTGTCTTTACTCAGGTATTCATCAAAAAGGACCAGAGCCTGTTCGAAGTTAAATGAATCCAGGAACAGGTTCCCCTCGAGGATGACAAAATCGGGATAATATTCGGCTGAAGGGTCCGGATCCACCCTGCTGAACGCTGCAAGAGCTTTCCCGGGTTCACCTGTTATATAATAACACTTGCCGAGATAGAAATCATATTCCGGAAGCTCCTCATCGAAGACATCATCCCTGTTTTCAGAAAGAACTGAGAGTGCCTCCATATAGTTTCCCTCTTCAATAAGCTCCTTTGCATCAGCCAGTACCATATTGTCCTCGGTGAGCCATTCAACTGAGGTGCTCGCCGCTTCGGCGCCGCGAACCCCCATAACCGCTGTCTTGGAAGCGGCCTTGTTGGTTCCGGTAATAAATTTCTTGACCACCGCAGCATCACCCCAGGAGGCATTCCGCACCGATTTTTCCAGAAGCTCCTTGATCTTGTAAACACCGGGTTTGTCCAGAACTATCTTTTTGCCCCCGGCATCAATCTCAGCTACTGTATCAGCCCCCAGTTTAACGACACTCCCTGAATCAAGAGCATCTCCTGCAAACAGGTCGTACCACTCGCCGCTATCCTGTATATACGCTTCCCCGTCTATAAAGGAGGCAAAAATATCCTGCCCGGAGGCAAAAGCCGACAATCCGGCTGCCAGAACCAGTAAAACTACTATTTTTTTCATAACATTCCTCCGGGTATTGGATTTAGCACATTGTTCCTCAAATCTGATGGGTTCCGTCTATCCAGATTTCGGTGATCTTCCAGCCGTCGATAAATCCATCATTCACCAGCACAAATTTAATGGAGCTAGAATTCGAACCGTTATTATAGGTTAATGTTCCGGTTGCAGTATCACCTGATACTGTTAATCCGGTAACTGCAAAGTTTCTATAAGTAACATCAAAAGGAGAATTACTATCATTCCAATAATTTGAATCATTAATCAGATTGTATGAATCACATCCGTCTGCTGAAAAGTTTTCGATAATATTTGCCCTGTCTGATGTATTCAGATCAGATACAAACTGCGCAATTCGTGCCTCAATCGACAGTCCTCCAAATAGACTGCAGGAACCAATTAAGAGAACGGCCAGAACCGCACCTAAGAGCACTGTAATTTTGATTTTCATAATTTGCTATCTCCTTAAATGTCATTTCCATTAAGATAAGGTACCACGGTTCTTTCAAATTTTCCAAGAATACGCTTATATGCAGATAAAAAATCTGTGTATACAGGATTCCCGGGCTCAGCAAAGTATCTTCCCTTCAAATCCACGTACAGTTTTCCGAGAATGTATCTTCGAAACGAAAGAGCTGAAAGGCTGTAATACCTTACATTCAGATACAGAGGCCCAAGTTTCAAGTCCAGAGGCTTTAAGTTCTTGTCAAAATAAGCAGCTGCTTTATCCTTGTCCCCGGAATCTTTAAGCTTATTCCACTCGGCTATAAATTCATCTTTTTGTGCTTTCATTTCTTTAAGGGTTGCAGAATAGTCCTTGATATCAGCTAAAAACTGATCCAACTGCTTATCAAGCTTTTTCAGCCCTGCAACGGGATTTGAAACAAGCACATTGTACTTCTCATTATTCCAGGAAGAAAAATCGAGCTCTCTACCTTTAAGTGTAAACTTTTCCCCCGGGGCTTCACCTGCCTTTACCTCTACCCCTTCATCGGCCGTCAGGTCCACCGATTTTCCCTGGGAACTTACCGTAACCAGACCGCTGGTTACTGCAACAAGGGAAGATCCATCCTCGGCTGCATAGACAGTAAACTCTGTTCCCCGGACCCCTGCAATGGTACTGGGGGTAGCAATCTTCGGTTCCTTGCCAAAGAGTTTTCCGAACTTATAGGAAACTGATCCTACCGTGGTAGAGAGTACTGTCTCTTTACCTCCGTCCCCCTCTTTCTCGGTAATGGTAAAAACTGAATTGGGCTGCACTTTTATGGTGCTGAGATTCTTCTGAGACAGTTCAGCATAACTGTCATCACCGGTAATTACCGAATCACCGGTCCTTAAGATATCACCTTCAAAAGCTTCCATTATCTCACCGCCGGTTTTCAAATCAACCCAGCCGTCAATAAATACTATGTCGGCACTCTGTGCATAGGTACCGAAAACAACATTGATAAATACCAGTACTGTTATTATTCTCTTAATCATTTGACAGGCCCCGTAAAACCGAAAATATAGGTATACCGCCCCTTCCTGCCTGAAAGCAGAAAGATGTACCGTCCCGCTTTTCCTTCAACGGTTACTGTAACTGCAGTTTTCGGAACATACTTCTCAAAGAAGGTACGGACCTCCATAGAATCTCCAAAAAGCAAATAGGATTCATCTCCAACTTTCTCGGTATAAAACGCTTCTCCGGTATTCACTGCAAAACGTGCTTTTGCAACAAGATCCCAGAAATTACGGATATCCGTTTCCCGCTGCACAATCTCTCCATCAATAATCATCGGCATATTCGTAAGAGAAGATACCATCTCAGAATCACCGCTGTTTACAAGCTCCATCAGCCTTTCAACAGCCCTCGGCCGCGGCACACTCTTTACCGTTGCACAGGAGAACAGAAATAGCACCACCGCTATAGACGTAAAAATATAGATCCATTTTTTCATTCGCTGCTCCATGGTTTAATTATACCTCATCCTCGTCCATTAATCCTTATTTTATAACCGGCAGGCCGGTAATTGTTGCAAGATTCTCTCCATACTGATACTATACACCACATTATGAAGACATACGAAGAGATTAATGAAAAAATTGCTTCAAAGAAAGCTGTTGTCCTGACAGCTGCCGAGATTATTGACTATGTGGATAAAAAGGGGCTGGAAACGGCAGCTCGGGAGGTAGATGTAGTCACTACCGCCACCTTCGGGCCTATGTGTTCATCAGGCTGCTTTATCAACTTTGGGCACAGCAACCCCAAGATACGTATTACCGAAGCCTGGATTGATGATGTTCTGGCGTACTCAGGCATTGCTGCGGTGGATCTTTTTATCTGAGCTACACAGCTGCGGCATAACGATCCTGCAAACCTGGATTATCCGGGAGAGTTCCGTTTCGGCGGTGGACACGTGATCGAAAAACTCATAGCAGG
>Ga0164318_10002317_pt1 | contig 17630 bp, 20 predicted proteins | sample GuaBasSedimGuay9_FD_113734 | JGI IMG/M metagenome (GOLD analysis project Ga0164318, IMG submission 113734) | Subseafloor sediment microbial communities from Guaymas Basin, Gulf of California, Mexico - Guay9, Core 4571-4, 0-3 cm | ecosystem: Environmental > Aquatic > Marine > Hydrothermal vents...
TATATTTTAACCACAAATTTCGGGTGGCGCTCTAGCTCAGTCGGTAGAGCAACGGACTGAAAATCCGTGTGTGCGCGGTTCGATTCCGCGGGGCGCCACTATTACCAAAACCCCGTAAGTAGTTAGATGACGGGGTTTTTTTATTTTGCAGCATTTAGTAGCCATCCAATACCCTCGTTTTTTTACCTCCAACTCCCCATATTTTCAACATTTGTGTTAAATGTCTCAGGGTTCTTGCCGATAAATAATTAAGGCTATCATGTTTTAAGGAATTTACATTTTTTCTGGCTAAAATGGAGATTGTCTGCCATGAATAACAAAAGATTACTAACCAGCACAGAAGTAACTCGCAAGTTGAATATTAGTCTGCGGCAACTCTACTATTGGGAATTGAAAGGAATTATCAAACCCCGGGCAGTAATGATGGGCTCGCGACAGTTCAAACGCTACACTCCCCACGATGTAGAAACGTTGCAGAAAATTAAAGAATTCCTGGACGAGGGTTACACCCTTTCACGGGCCATCGAAAAGGCAACAGCCATATCTTCATTAAGTAAAACCTGACATAGTGCTATGGAAACATTAATTGCGATAGCAATGTTTGTAATTGGCATGATCTTGGGCAGTTTTGTTAATGTTTGCATCTATCGCTTACCCAGAAAACAATCAATAATCTGGCCGCCTTCATCATGCCCGGGGTGTGGAAATCGTATCAGACCATACGATAACATACCGCTAATAAGCTACTTATTGTTACGAGGAAAATGTCGACACTGTAAAATGCCAATCCACTGGCGTTATCCGGTGGTAGAGTTAGCAACTGGCTTACTCTCTGTGGGACTTTATTTTAAATTTGGTCTAACTTCACAATTGTTGTCATTGAGCGTACTGACACTTTTGTTGATTACAATAAGCTTCATCGATTTGGAATTTAAATTGATTCTAAATAAATTAACTCTATTGGGTTTACTGTTGGGAAGTGTACTTTCATTACTGTTGAATAATTTTACAGTAAAAAACGTGCTCTTGGGTTTTGTAGTAGGGGGGGGAGTACTATTTCTGGTAGCAATTTTAGGGAATCTTGTCTTTCGGAAAGAAAGCATGGGCATGGGAGACATTAAAATGGCGGCAATGATTGGGGTTTTCCTGGGTGCTAAGGGAGTTGGAGTTTCGTTATTCTTTGCTTTTGTATTTGCTGCCTTAATCTGTGGAGTTGGCATGCTATCCAAACGTTTGCAGATGCAATCTTATGTTCCTTTTGGGCCATTTATTGCATTGGGTACGATATTCTATCTCTTTGCCGGCGAAACGATCGTAACATGGTATCTTCAACGCTTGAACTTCTGAAAATATCATTAACTGGAGAGAGCAAATGTCTACCTCAAATAAGGTCACTGAAATTCAAATTTACAAAGATTGGTTACAGTCAATTGTGAATGGTCTTATTGATGGGGTTATTCTAATTAACGATAACAATGAGATTGTATTAATTAATTCGCTTGCCCGAAAACTGTTAGGATTACACCATCGAGCTGCTGTTACTATGGAAAATCTAAAACGAGCTAAACATATCGACATTACCTCTCTTTTGGAAGAATCGATACAAAAACACTATGACGTTCAAAACCACATCCGGAAGGTCGATTCGCTCCAGAAAATTCTGGGAATCAGTGTCAAAAGGCTTCTTCAGCAAGATGGAACCCATTTGGGGTGGATGGTAATTTTGCGCGATATTACTACCAGTTGGGAAATGGACCGATTAAGAAAAGAGTTTATTGCTAAAGTTTCTCATGAATTGCGTTCACCAATAACTGCTATTCAAGAAGGGGTAAGTTTAGTGTTAGAAGAAAAAATTGGCAATTTGAATAATTCACAACGGCATTGCTTAAAAGTGACAAAAGAGAGTATTGAACGGTTAGAGCGGCTGGTTGAAAATCTTCTAAAAATTACTCGATTAGAGATCCCTGAGGATGAGATAGAACGACGTAAGACGGTCAGGATAAATCAATTAATTAAATCACTGGTTACCACCTATCAGTGGATTGCTGACAAGAAACAAATCATTATCAAGAAAAATCTACCGAACCACATGATAAACATTCAAGCTGACCGAGACAAAATTGCTCAGATTCTAACCAACTTATTGGATAATGCATTGAAATTCACCCCCGAGAAGGGCAAGATTGAGATCGGCTTAAAGGAAGAGGCAGAGAATGTAATACTCTGGATAAAAGACTCTGGCATTGGTATTCAACTTAGTGAGCAAGAAAAAATATTTGCGAAATTTCATCGTGGCGACAACTCAATTAACCACAAAATCAAGGGTTATGGCTTGGGATTGTTCATTGCCAAAGAAATTGTGTTGTACTATCGCGGTCGGATTTGGGTAGAAAGTCAACCAGGCAAAGGAAGTACTTTTTTTGTCCAATTACCTAGAGGGCACTGATGGGCAAAAAGAAACGCATCTTGGTAGTAGACGATTACCTTCAAGTGGTTGAAATGTTGAGAATTCGTCTGGAGACTGCTGGATATGAGGTGTTAACAGCTTATGATGGCCACGAGGCATTACAAAAAGCTCGCACCGAAAAACCAGACCTCATTATTCTGGACGTAATGTTACCCAAAATGAATGGGTACAAAGTGTGTAGATTCCTGAAGTTTGACAAACGTTACAAAGACATTCCAATTATCATGCTAACATCACGAGCGAAACAATCGGATGTGGAGATCGGCCTGCAAACAGGTGCCGACGAATACATTTGTAAACCATATGATCCAGTAAAATTGCTAAAAACTATCAAAAAGTACATTTGAAAATATTGAAAAATACGAAAAATTTGGCATAGGCCATGGAGGTAGCAATGTTAACAATCCAAAGAACAATGAAGATTTTAGACAATGTGAGCGACTTACCCACATTGCCAACAGTGTACACCAAGGTATCAAAATTAGTGGAGAACCCCAATTCTACGGTAGCCCAGGTCGCAAAGGTAATCGAAGCAGATCAAGCCATTACTGCCAAAGTTCTACGATTGGTTAACTCTTCTTTTTTTGGCTTCAGTCGCAAGATCTCAACCGTGAACCAGGCTATTATTCTTTTGGGATTTAACACAATACGGAATACCGTACTTTCGGTTTCGATGTTTAACAGCTTTCGGTTGAATAAAAATGGTATGTTGAATTTATCAGAATTCTGGCGTCATTCCATAGGATGTGGATTGATTTCCGGATTGCTGGAGGTACGATTGAACGCTGATTTGCGCGAGGAAGCTTTTGCTGCCGGCATACTCCATGACATCGGAAAGTTAGTGTTGGACCGCTATTTCCCCAATGAATTCATAGCAGCGTTGAAACATGCCCAGACAGAACAGTGTCAATTGCGAGAAGCTGAAAAAGTAGTAATCGGTGTAAGCCACGATGAAGTTGGTGAATATCTGGCTGAACGCTGGCGATTACCCCACAAATTGGTAGAAGCTATTGCTTTGCACCATTTACCTAGCAATTTTCGCAGTAGCCCCAAGCTGGTTTCAATTGTACATATCGCTAATATCTTTGTGCAAGAAATGCAAATTGGACAAAGCGGAGATTGTAAAGTTCCTGAAATCGACCCGTTTGCACTGGAAGAGCTGGGCGTGGACGAAGACACGATAAACGGTTGGTATGTACAAATACAAGAAGAAATAAAAGAAAATCAAGACCTATTTGAGATAATTTCTTAGCTCAGCAAGTTCATTGATCATAGAAGCAATTTCTACCAGTCAAGTCTTCTTGTTAAAAAACACAATTTCCTTTCTGTGATAAATTATGGATATAATCAGAAAACAGGATAACCGATTTAGCAGTATTTTGCTTGATGCGGGGTTAATCACTAAACAGCAATTGGAAACTGCCCAAAAGCAAGCTCAGAGTACCGGGCAAGATATCGGCACTACCTTGATGAAACTTGGTTATATAACCCAGGAAGATATGCTGCAAGCCATAGCTGAGCAACTGGATATCCCTTACTTAGATTTGGAAAACTACGAAATTGATACTAAAGCATTGCAATTGGTTCCTTCCGAGATAGCTTACAAATACCGGGTCATTCCAGTATTCCATATTGGTAATGTGCTTACCTTGGCGATGGCTAATCCTCAGGACGTTACGGTAATTGACAAAATCCGCCGCTTAACCAAGATGGAAATTGAACCAGCAGTAGCTACCGAAGCTGCTATTCTTCAAGCCATCGAGCAACACTATGGCGTGGTCACCACCATTTCGGAGACTATCAACGAAGTGATTCAGACGATGGAGGCAGAAATTGAACCAGAGGTCAGCGAAAAAAAGATGGAGGAGAACCTACGCGAATTAGCCGAAGACGCACCAGTTGTGAAGTTAGTAAATATGATCTTGGTTCAAGCCATTAAAGAACACGCTTCCGATATTCACATCGAGCCGGAAGAGGACAGCTTGCGAGTACGTTACCGTATTGATGGGATATTGCACGAAATCTTTTCCCCTCCTAAAGAGCTTCAGGCTGCTATTATTTCGCGTATCAAAATTCTGGCAGAAGTAGACATCGCCGAAAATCGCATTCCACAGGATGGCCGTTTCCGGATGAAATTCGAAAATAAAGAAATCGACGTCCGTGTTTCTACCTTACCTACTGCTTACGGCGAAAATGTAGTAATGCGAATTCTGGATAAGAGCAATATTATGTTAGACCTTAAGGACCTCGGCTTTACCAAAGATGGACACGATACCTTTATTCAAATGTTGGCCAATTCCTATGGAATCATTTTAGTCACCGGACCTACCGGTAGTGGTAAAACTACCACCCTTTACGCAGCACTTAATACTATCAATTCCATCGAAAAAAACATCATTACTGTTGAAGACCCAATTGAATATCGGTTGAAGTTAATTCGACAATCGCAGGTTAATCCTAAAGCAGGACTAACTTTTGCCAGTGGGTTACGATCAATTTTACGCCAGGACCCTGATGTCATAATGGTAGGAGAAATTCGAGATTCCGAGACAGCTAATATCGCCATCCAGGCGGCCCTTACTGGGCATTTAGTACTTTCCACTCTCCATACCAATGATGCCGCCGGAGCCTTGACCAGAATGAACGAAATGGGGGTAGAGTCTTTCTTATTAGCCTCTGCTACTATTGGAGTATTGGCTCAGAGGCTGGTACGCAAAATATGCGAAAAGTGTAAAAAACCGTATCAGCCCGACAAACTGCTTCTTGAGCGCATTGGAATCACTAATCCTAAAAAAAAATTAACCTTCTTCCGTGGCGAAGGATGTTCAGCATGCAAAAATACTGGCTATAGAGGTAGAACTGGAATTTATGAAATTTTAAAAGTGGACGATAAAATAAGAGAACTAGTACTACAAGATGCCTCGTCAGAAAAAATCCGCAATGTAGCAATCACAAAGGGCATGCGCACATTAAAACAAGATGGATTATTGAAATGCTTACAAGGAATTACTACAATAGAAGAAGTCATGCGTGTTACCAACATTGCTTAAAAGGAGGAAAATCCCGATGCAAAAAAAGAAAAAAATTTTAGTGGTTGATGATGTTCCTGCAACTTTGTTGGCTCTGAAAATCCGTTTGGAATACAGCGGTTACGAAGTACTAACTGCAAAAGACGGAGCAGAAGGTTTAGCCATGGCACGTGAGCATAAACCAGATCTCATCATTTTGGATGTGATGCTTCCAAAAATGGATGGTTTTTCGGTTTGTCGTTTACTTAAATTCGACGAAGATTACGAGCACATCCCTATTATTATGCTCACCGCACGAGGCCAGGATCGAGACAAAAATATCGGTAAAGAAGTAGGTGCTGACCTCTACATTACTAAACCATACAATCCCAAACAGTTGTTACAAGAAGTGCAGCGTTTGACCAGCGATGAGTTTTCAACAACGGATTCAAAAGTCAAAAAACAACTTATTAAATAAAGGATTTTTACGTTGGGTAAAAAAAATGTATTACTGGGTGATTTGCTTGTCGAACAAAAGCTCATCACTCCAGAACAATTAAAACAAGCTCTAAAGCATCAACAAGAGACTGGGAAGCTACTTGGTCGAGCCTTAATCGACCTGAAATTTATTGACGAGAAGACATTGATCAAAGTCCTCCACGAAAAGTTAGATGTCCCCTATGTCTCTTTGCGTAATTACAAGGCTGACCCCGAAGTAATAAAATTGGTGCCCGAAGAATTTGCCCGAGCGCATAAAGTATTGCCTCTCTTTCGGGTGAACCGCAAGCTTACGGCCGCTATGGTCAATCCTATGGATGTAGTCGCCATCGATGCATTGTCTCAGATGGTCAAAATGCAGATTGAACCTGTAATTTGTGATGAGAAAGATATCGAAGAGGCCCTTGACCAGTATTATTCGGGGACAGGTTCTCTTCAGGATATGGCCAAAGATATTAGTGTTGAGGAAGCCGAACAGGAACAGCCAAATGAATATGTATTGAGACGGGAGGCCGAAGAGGGACCAGTTGTCAAACTTGTTAATCTAATCCTAAGCCAGGCAGTTAAAGAAGGTGCCAGCGACATTCATATCGAACCGCGGGAAAAAGAGCTTGTGGTTCGTTATCGTATTGATGGAATTTTGCATGAGGTATTGAAACCGCCAAAGAAAACACAACTTGCGATGGTTTCCCGAATTAAAATTTTAGCATCTTTGGATATTGCCGAGCGGCGGTTACCGCAGGATGGGCGTTTTCGGGTCAAATTCGATGGCCGTGATATCGACTTTCGGGTTTCGACTTTCCCAACAGTCTTTGGAGAAAATGTGGTATTGCGCTTATTGGACAACACTCAAACAATGTTAGGATTGGAAGAACTGGGGATGGACGACGAAGCTTTGAAAGATTTCAAAGAAATTATCCATCGGCCATATGGGATCATTTTAGTTACCGGTCCCACTGGCAGCGGCAAATCTACCACTTTGTATGCCGCTTTACGCCAACTAGATTCAAAAGAAAAAAATATCATTACCTTAGAAGACCCTGTTGAATATCACTTTGACCAAATTCGCCAATCACAGGTTAACCCTCGCATTGGCTTAACCTTTGCGACCGGTCTACGTGCCATTCTGCGCCAGGACCCGGACGTCATTATGGTGGGAGAAATTCGTGATAGTGAAACCGCTGATATTGCTGTCAAATCAGCCCTGACAGGACATCTGGTTTTCTCCACCTTGCACACTAATGATGCTGTCAGCGCATTGACTCGTCTTGCCGACATGGGAGTGGAGCCTTATTTAGTCTCATCTGCAGTGCAGGGAATTTTAGCACAGCGCCTGGCGCGTAGAGTGTGTCCTGATTGCAAAGTAAAATATCAACCAGATGTCAAGCTATTGAAAGGATTAGGTATTAACATAGAGAACTCGAAGTTAACTTTTTACCGGGGCAAGGGCTGTCGTCGCTGCAAAAACACTGGCTTCCGGGGTAGAATCGCTATTTTTGAGTTCCTAAAAATGGATGATCAATTACGTCGTTTAGTCGTGGAGGGAAAATCGGCAATGGAAATCAAAAATGAAGCAATTCGCCGGGGAATGATTACTTTGTTAAAAGATGGCATACGTAAAACACTAAAGGGCCTTACTACTATCGAAGAAGTGCTGCGAATAACTCAACTCTAAGTTACAAAATGATTTGGTAACCGATCGAATAGAAGAAATTAAATAAGGAAAATTAACCTATGATGGAATTAAAACCAACCATTCTTGTGGTCGATGATGAAGAAGATTTTCTGAATGTAGTTAAGGATATGATTAAAAAATGGGATTACGATGTAGACGGTGCTTTAACTGGTTACGAGGCTTTGCAGCGAATGAGCCTTTATCATTATGACCTGGTACTACTGGACATAATTATGCCCTTAATTGACGGACTGGAGACATTAAAACGCATCCGGAAAATTACTCGGGAAGTTCCTGTGATCGTACTTACTGGTGATGGTCGTATTGATACTGCGGTGGAAGCCATGAAATTTGGTGCCCACGACTATATTACCAAGCCTATAGATTGGAACAGATTAAAAATTGCAGTTAAAAACGCAATTAGTATCCGTAACTTACGCAAGGAGATATCTCAATTAAAAACACAATTACGTAATAAAGATGGTTATTCTAACATTATTGGGCACAGTGCAAAAATGTGCGAAGTGTATCAGGCTCTGGAGCGTGTAATCGATTCCGATGTGACAGTAATAATCCGCGGGGAAAGTGGCACTGGCAAGGAATTGCTGGCTCGAGCTATTCATTTCAACGGTCCCCGACGTGATCACCCTTTTGTGGTTGTCAATTGCGCTGCTATCCCTGAATCTCTATTGGAAAGTGAGCTATTTGGCCACGAAAAGGGCTCTTTCACCGGTGCCATCGCCAAACGGATTGGCAAATTTGAACAGGCTCATAAAGGCACTATTTTTCTGGATGAAATCGGCGAGATGAGCAAACCTACTCAGGCAAAAATTTTGCGAGTGTTGCAAGAGAAACGTTTTGAACGAATTGGTGGTACTCAGTCAGTCGAAGTGGATGTACGAGTAATTTCAGCAACTAATAAAAACCTGGAAGAAGAAGTCCGTCGTGGTAATTTTCGCGAGGATTTGTACTACCGTATCAGTGTTTACCCCATCACCTTACCGCCGCTACGCGAACGTAAAGAGGACATCCCCGAACTGGTAGCTTATTTTCTCGATAAATTCAATCGCAAATTGAAACGCCGCATCCGTTCAGTATCAGACCGTGCACTGGAGTGTTTTTTAAATTACAAATGGCCAGGAAATATTCGAGAATTGGAAAATATCCTTGAACGATCCATGTTAAATTGTACGGGAGATACTTTATTGCCAGAACATTTACCTATTACACTGACTGCCTTCAATTCTCCTGCTCTTGCAAATGGTTTCGCTGTAGATTTTACTAAGGCCATTGCTCTGGCTCGGGAAATCCCTACCTGGGAAGAAGTGGAACGCGAGGTGTGCCGTCTGGCACTAAAACTAACTAATAGTAATATCTCCGAAGCAGCTCTTCGCCTCCAAATTGGGCGAACTACTCTTTACCGTAAGCTTAAAAAATACAACATCAGAGTTCACTAACAATGATAAGGGCATCACTTCGGAGTTGACAGTCCCGGTGTATTAAACAATGTCACAGAATTATGCCTAACTTCTACTATCGTGCGATTAATAACTTTGGTCAAATTGTCGAGGACGTTTTAGAAGCTCCTAATCTTGGTGTCGTTACCGAAAGGTTGGATAACTGGGGATTGACCCCTCTCCAAATTCGCGAACATAAACCCATCCAAAGCTCTTTCCTAAAAAAACTCAATGAAAAGAAAATCAAATCCGATGAGATCGTTCTTTTCACCAAACAGTTGACTACGCTATTGAAAGCTGGAGTTCCTTTGCTTTCCGCCCTAGAAGCTCTGGTGGAGCAGGCCAGCAACAGTAAACTGCGCAGTATCATTCAGGATATTTACATTAGTGTCGAAAGTGGTAACAGTTTCTCAGATGCCCTGGACAAGCATCGAGATGTTTTTCCTAAACTCTACGCAAGTTCCGTACGGGCAGGAGAAATGAGCGGTTCATTAGACGAGGTATTGGAACGTATGGCAACCATGCTGACCTACGAGAAAGAAACCCGTGATAAAATTAAGTCTGCCATGCGGTATCCCATCATCGTAGTATGTGCTCTGGTACTTGCTTTTGTCATTTTAATCTTGATGGTAATACCTAAATTTGCTGCCATGTTTCAGCAATTGGGTGCTACCCTTCCCTTGCCTACTCGTGTTCTAATTGCAATTAACGACCTGTTCCAAAATTACGGCATTTTTATTTTCAGTGCAGTTGTTGTGTTATTTCTTGCTTTCAAACGCTACACCAAAACTCCCAAGGGGCACTTCCAATGGGACCAAATCAAATTGAGATTACCCTTGTTCGGCCCACTAATATTGAAAAATTCTCTTTCTCGTTTCGCTAAGATGTTCGAGACTCTCAATCGTAGTGGTTTGCCTATTCTGGAAACCCTGGGGATTGTCGCTGAAACAGTGGGCAATTTGGCGGTAGGAGAAGAAATACGCAAGATTAGCCTGGGGGTTCAGAAAGGAGAAGGACTCGCTCGGCCCTTGCGCCGCAGTGAACTTTTTCCTCCCATGGTGGTAAGGATGATCGCTATTGGTGAGCAATCTGGATCATTAGATAGTATGTTAGAAAATATCTCCCGCCACTATGACATCGAAGTCGATTATGCCATCAAGAAAATGACTTCGATGATTGAACCTCTACTAACAGTAGTAATTGGCTTGTTCGTTGCATTTTTGGCCATCTCAATCTTTATGCCAATGTGGAACATCATGGGGCTGATTCACTAACGACGGCCAGATGGAGTAATCCACAATCAGCAAAAAACCCACTACTCAACACCAGTACACCATCTCCGGGCACGAGAGCAATGCTCAAGAAAATACCTGCATTAGTTGTTGATCTGGCTTTCGAGTAAAATACGCTGCTCTTCTGCCAACTCTTCAGCTTTTCTCAAATTTCCATCACGTATCGCCTGGGCGATTCTGCGCTCTAATTGCTTGACACGACTTTCGACATTGTCACGCTTTTCGTGACGAAAAAGTTCTAATTGTTTCATGGATACTCGCTTGGGCATAGCTTTTCACCGGCCTTTAATGGCATTTACTTTCGGTTCTGTGTTTCTTCTTTTACTGGCTTTGACTTAAGATCTTTCACCTTATTAAGAATTTCGGGAATAAGGTCGATTACCTTACCTAAACCAAATTCTCTTTTCGGAGCGAGGGTCAACAGTTGAGCCTTACCTTCGGTAATCACAATAAAAGCCACTGGTTCAATGGAGGCTCCCCCTCCTATCCCGGAGCCTTCTCCCCCAGCCGTTTTCTCATCAGCTTTGGAACCACCACCTCCGCCGCCAAACCCAACCGAAACCTTAGAAACTGGAATCACTACAGAATCTCCTGCCTCAATCGGTTCCCCTACTACGGTCTCAGTTTTTATCATCTCTCGCAATTCAGCTAATAGATTCTTAATCATATTAGTAATATCCATAACTTTTCTCCTTCCCAGAAAGTTACAAGTTAAAAGAAACTAAATATTAAAGGTACCAAAACCTTCTTTTATTTACGAATCGTTTCTCCAACTCGGTCTTGAGATAAACAAAAGCCTCCTCAACAGAGTCGGCAAACTTGAAAAGAGCCACATCATCACGGCTAATAGTTCCCCACTTAATCATATTGTCGAAATTCAAAACCTCGTGCCAGTATTCATTCCCATATAAAACAATTGGAACTTGCTTTTGCAGTTTTTGAGTTTGAATAAGGGTAAGAACTTCAAAAAACTCGTCCAAAGTTCCAAACCCACCGGGAAAAACTATTAGCGCCTTAGCCAGGTATATGAACCAGAATTTCCGCATGAAAAAATAATGGAATTCAAAAGATAGTTTGCTTGAGATAAACGGATTGGGATACTGTTCCATTGGTAAACTAATATTAAATCCAATTGATTGTCCGCCAGCTTCTTGGGCTCCTCGATTGGCAGCTTCCATTATGCCTGGGCCACCTCCGGAACAAATAACAAAACGTTGCCCATTAGCCAAACTCTGCGACCATTCTGTTAAACGTTTAGCCAATTCACGGGCTTCCTCATAATATTGAGCCAGCCGATACTGATAGAGGAGTGCCCGTGGCTTCTCATCTGCTTTATCCTCTTCTGGAAATGACTGGGGCACTGATTCACTATCCTCCTTCTCTTGTAACTGCAAGTCCGCTAATTCTGGAGCTCTTGCTGAACCGAAAAAAACAATCGTATCACGGATTTTACAGCGTCGTAGTCGACGTAGCGGTTCTAAATATTCCGCCAGAATACGAATGACCCGCGCATCTGAACTGTGGAGAAAATCAAGATTTTCATATGCCTTGGGAAACATTGTACTATCTCCAATCTTTCTCATCAAAACCACCTTTTTTTCAAATTGATTCTTGAAACCAGATACTGAAAAATTCCTGCCACAATCAATCCACAACACATCCCCCAAAAGGCACCGGCAATTACATCAAAAGGATAATGCACCCCCACATAGACTCGTGAATAAGCAATAAGACTTGCAAAACCATAAAAGAAATAACAGTATCGTTGATAAAAATAAGAAAATAGTGTGGCAGTAGCAAATATATTTACCGCGTGTGAGGAAGGAAAAGAAAAAGAACCAGAGCAGCTCACTAATAGCCGTACATCTGCCAATGCATTGCAAGGTCGAATGCGCCCAACCAAAGGCTTAATAACAAAGCTACTAGTTTGATCACTTAGCAGTATTGTAAAAATTATCAAAACGGCCACAAGCCTGCCGGTCTTCTTACCAAATACAATTAAAGCAAGCCAAATAAGCAAAATTGGTATCTTCCAGTGGTTTAAATCAGTAACCCATGGCATGATGAGATCAAAGAGGGGATTGGCCAGAGTGTGGTTAATAAGAGAAAACAACCAAACATCAATTTGAACAAGTAAATGAACCATCGTCTCTCCGTTAAATAAAATCAACCTGTAAACTATATACGAAAATTTAACCAAAAATTCAAGGGATTTGTTCATCACAAATCAAAATATTGTTCAATTTGATATCTTAGTTTCAAAAATGTATTGACTGTTTTAAAAAATTATATTAGATTTAGCTTTGTCATAGTACCCAGATTAAATGGTGTTGACTTTTTAAAAATGAACTGTTATATTTTCAAATATCAATTCTGTTTTTAAGGGAGCGAGATTCAAAACTGGAGGTTGTTGTATGGTTCAAGCATCAAGTACCCGTAGCGGTATGGTTCTTGATATTGACAACGAGCTGTACTCTGTTGTTGAGGTACAACATATTAAACCTGGTAAAGGAGGTGCATTCAGCCGCCTCAAACTCAAAAATTTAAAAACAGGCCGAGTAGTAGAAAAATCCTTCCGCGCTGAAGAAAAATTAGCTGACGTACGCATTGAACGTAAGCCTATGCAATATCTTTACTACTCTGAAAATCAATATTTTTTTATGGACACCGAAACCTTTGAACAGATTGCTGTGGACGCAGAAATTGTTAAGGATGTGGTCTTGTACCTGAAAGAAGGGGATAATGTAGATATCCTCTTTCGCGAGCATGTGCCTGTAAGCATCGAACTACCATTCTTCGTGGAACTGAAGGTAATCCAAACCGACCCCGGTGTTCGTGGCGACACTGCATCAGGGGGTACAAAACCAGCAACTCTGGAAACTGGAGCGGTAGTACAGGTCCCCCTATTTATTGAAGAGGGTGATGTTCTAAAAATTGACACAAGGACAGGGGAGTACATCGAGAGAGTATAGCCTTTCACCTTAGATGGAGGAAGTAATGAAAGATACTGAAATTCGCAAATTAGTAAAAATTGTTGAAGAAAGCAATATAGCCGAACTCGAAATTTCCAAATGGGGGAAAAAAATCCGAATCATCAAATCTTACGCCAGTAATGACCGCCATCCAACAATAGTCCATTCAGTTTCTCAACCTATCATCAAGGAGCCCTCGGCTTCGACAATCTCTGAATCAACAGAAAAACCATCAATTCCTGAATTACTCTCAGAGGAATCACCCGCGCCCTCTAAAGAGGAAAACTGCGTAGAAATCCGTTCTCCAATGGTTGGTACTTTCTACCGTGCTCCCTCTCCGGAGGCTGACCCCTATGTTGAACTAAATGACCATATTACTCCTGGCAAAGTATTGTGCATCATTGAAGCGATGAAACTGATGAACGAAATTGAAGCAGAAATAAGTGGCACAATCGTAGAAATACTAGTGGATAATGGCCAGCCAGTAGAGTACAACCAGCCGCTGTTTAGAGTACTTCCGGATAAATCATAACGCAAATGAAAACGTCAAATATCAAAATGGTATTAGATAGGAGACCTTGGTGTTTAATAAAATTCTAATAGCTAATCGCGGCGAGATTGCGTTGCGTATAATTCGCGCTTGCAAAGAATTAGGTATTAAAACGGTAGCAGTTTACTCTCAAGCCGATGTAGATTCGCTCCATGTTCGCTTTGCTGATGAAGCAGTGTGCATAGGGCCTCCGCCCAGTAGCGAAAGTTATTTAAATATCCCTCGTTTAATTAGCGCTGCCGAAATCACCAATGCAGAAGCTATTCATCCAGGGTATGGTTTTCTGGCAGAGAATTCACGTTTTGCAGAAATCAGCCAATCGTGCAATATTCGTTTCATCGGACCCTCTCCAGAAGTAATCGATAAAATGGGCAATAAATCGTTAGCCAAAGAGACTATGCGGAAGGCCGGAATCCCGGTCATTCCTGGAAGTGAGGGAGTCATCAAAACAGTCTCTGAAGCTAAGGAAATTGCCAAAACAATTGGCTATCCGGTAATTTTGAAAGCGTCTGCGGGTGGGGGGGGTAAAGGCATGCGGATAGTACAAGACGAAGAGCAGCTGGAGAATGCCTTTGAGACAGCACAAACCGAAGCCACCGCTGCCTTCGGTAACGGCGACCTTTATTTAGAAAAGTTTTTCGTCCATCCGCGCCATATCGAAATCCAGATTCTGGGGGATGATTATGGCAACGTTATTGCTTTAGGGGAAAGAGAATGCTCCATCCAGCGTAAACACCAAAAATTGATCGAAGAAGCTCCTTCACCAGCAATTAATCAACAATTGCGCGACCGCATCTGCGCCGCAGCTCTGAAAGGTGCTAAAGCAGTAGGGTACACCAGTGCCGGCACCATCGAATTCCTCCTGGATACAGATGGCAATTTCTATTTCATGGAAGTCAACACTCGTATTCAGGTAGAACACCCGGTTACGGAGATGGTAATTGGTTTAGACTTGGTAAAGGAGCAGATTCGACTTGCGGCAAAAGGGAAATTAGATTCAATAAACTACAAAATGCGCGGTCATGCCATCGAATGTCGGATCAACGCCGAGAACCCGACAAAAAATTTTATGCCTTCACCCGGAACAATTACCTATTTTCATATTCCCGGAGGCCCCGGGGTTCGTGTTGATACTCATGCTTACGCCCAATACGTAATCCCCCCTTATTACGATTCCCTATTAGCTAAAGTGATCATTCATGGCCGCACACGAGAAGAGGCTCTGCGACGTCTACAACGTGCCTTAGAAGAGTTCGTCATCGAAGGTGTTCAAACTACTATTCCCTTTCACCTCAAGGTCTTAGAGGACGAGCGTTTTCGTAACGGCGAATACGATATTAACTTTCTTGAATCCTTTGAACTAAGCAGTTAGATTTTTTAATCAAATGGCCAGGTGCAAATTTTAACATCTTGAATGGGTCGTATAATCTTAACCGGAGGAGTTTGATCCATGGATATCCCTGAGGATCTTCATTACACTGAAGAACACGAGTGGATTTATGTTGAGGATGACATAGCGATTGTTGGCATCACCGATTACGCTCAAAGCGAGCTTGGCGATGTGGTTTTCGTGGAATTACCTCAACTTGGTGACCATGTCCAGCAAATGGAACCCTTTGGAACTATTGAAGCCGTGAAAACAGTAGCCGATTTGTTCGCTCCGGTTTCAGGTGAAGTAATTGAAGTAAATAATTTGCTGGAAGAAAATCCCCAACTTATTAACCAAGATCCCTATGGGGATGGTTGGCTTATTAAAGTCAAAATTTTTGATCTTTCAGAATTGGATAATCTTCTCTCTCCCAAAGAATATCGCAGGTTGTTAGAGTGAACCAACTGGTTAAAGTTAATTTGTACTAACTTAGTTAAGCCTGGGAGCACCACCATGCCTTTCATTCCCCATACTGAAATAGAACAGGGGGAAATGTTAAACACCATAGGGGTAGAAAATTTTGAACAACTTTTGGAACCTATCCCTATCTCAGCAAGATTACCGGGTACGCTCAAACTGCCAAAACCATTATCAGAATTAGAAACTTTTCAATTAGTTCGTCAGTTGTCCCAAAACAATATTTCGGTAAATGATTACATTTGTTTTTTAGGGGGTGGTGCTTATGACCATTACATTCCTGCCGCAGTAGATCACATCCTCGCTCGCCCTGAATTTTATACTGCATACACTCCCTACCAACCAGAAGTAAGTCAAGGCACCCTACAGGCGATTTATGAGTATCAATCATTAATCTGCAATCTGACCGGTATGGATGTTACTAACGCCTCCATGTACGATGGGGGTTCGGCATTAGCCGAAGCAGCCCTTTTAGCACATAGGGTTAAAAATCGCCAACAAATCGCTGTTTCTATGGGAGTCAATCCCTTTTATCGGCAGATCATTAGAACCTATTGTAAGGGTCAAAATATTCAAATAGATGAGATCCCTATAGACACAACTGGTGGCACAAATTTAACCCACCTTAAGCAAATTGTTTCCGATCAAACTGCTGCTGTGATCTTGCAACATCCAAATTTCTTCGGATGCTTAGAAGAAGTTTTTGAGATCGAAAAAATGATTCACCAAGTGGGTGCTCTTTACATTACTTGCGTGGATCCAATCTCTCTGGGCTTGCTTACACCCCCGGGGGAATACAATGCCGACATCGTTATCGGAGAAGGACAAGTTCTGGGAAATGCTTTAGCCTTCGGAGGGCCGTATTTGGGGATTTTTTCCACCAAACGAGAATTTATCCGCAAAATTCCTGGGCGTTTGATTGGTCAAACGGTCGACTCGAAAGGCCGCCGAGGCTTCGTAATGACCCTTCAAACTCGGGAACAGCACATCCGCAGAGAAAAAGCTACTTCAAACATCTGCACTAACCAAACTCTGAACGCCTTGGCAGCCACGGTGTACCTCTCGCTATTAGGAAAAGAAGGCCTTCGCGAGGTAGCAAACCAGTGTCTCCAAAAAAGTCACTATTTGGCCGAAGGTTTGCAATCCATTCCTGGTTGCAAATTAAAATTTTCCCGACCCTTTTTCAAAGAGTTTGCCATAGAAATTACCATACCAGCAAAATCATTCCTTGAGACCTTGAAAAGCGAACGAATATTAGCGGGTATTGACTTGCAAAAATTTAACCTCGAATTAGAAAACACCATCTTGATAGCCGTCACCGAAAAACGCTCCCAGCAAGAAATGGATACCTATCTCCAAGTTGCAAGCCAAATATTCCAGAAATAATCGTACCTCTCCTTCCGTTAGTGTGTTGCAGTACAAATCATATTTTTTCTTGAAAGAAGTAGTAGCCCGTACGTTCCAATAGATACAATATGTAGTATATTGCTTTAGCAACAACTCAACATCAGGTGAGACCGTTGAAATTTCTCTTGACATTAATTTTTTCAAATGCTATATTATTTTTGCTTCTATTTAACATTATAGACTCAATCATTCAAAACAAGGAATTATAATATGGGCAAAACCTCAAATATAGCAAAGAGTATCAAGTTGCATTTGACTCAAAATGCACTTCGAGTTTTGGAACGACGTTACTTGATGCGTGACGATAAAGGCAATGTTATCGAAACGCCAGAAGAACTGTTTTGGCGGGTGGCCGGTTCCATTGCCAAAGCCGATCTAAACTACGATCCACATGCTGACGTTGAGGCAACTGCAAGCGAGTTTTTTGAAATAATGGCGAATTTAGATTTTTTGCCCAA
>Ga0164318_10002318_pt1 | contig 17629 bp, 16 predicted proteins | sample GuaBasSedimGuay9_FD_113734 | JGI IMG/M metagenome (GOLD analysis project Ga0164318, IMG submission 113734) | Subseafloor sediment microbial communities from Guaymas Basin, Gulf of California, Mexico - Guay9, Core 4571-4, 0-3 cm | ecosystem: Environmental > Aquatic > Marine > Hydrothermal vents...
GTAACCGTTCACAGGTTCATGGTTCGGCGTTCAGGGTTAAGGACAAAGGCAGCATTAAAGACCTGAAGTTCTCGTCACAATGCTCATTTTCGCAAATAATTGTCGATTTGGCTCCAGATTTTGTTTCAGGTCTGCCGAAGCTGACGCTTTTCTTGTAAATACGCATCCCAAATGCAGTCCGGGGACAAGAATGGAACCTTGAACCCTTGAACGGTTACCAAAATATGAAAGGGGGAGTAGGTGGTTGAAATATAAGACAGTTATACTGGAACAAAAGAACGGGACAGCCGTCTTAACCCTAAATCGTCCAGATAAACTTAATGCTGTCAATATGGAAATGAGATCAGAAATTTTGGGTATCCTTGACGATCTCGAAAAAGATCCCGGGGTTAAGGTACTGATTGTCACAGGAGCCGGCCGTGGCTTTTGTGCCGGCGCAGACATTAACGAATTTGCAGAAGGCGCAAGAGATCCGGAGCTCCAGGATAGGGTTAACAAAGCATTAATGGTAATGGCAAAGGCATATTATGAATTTGAAAAGCCGGTTATAGGAGCGATTAACGGTGTTTCAGCTGGTGATGGTTCTCAATGGACGCTTGCGTTTGATATAAACATTGCCTCAGAAAAGGCAAGGTTCGGATGGCCCGCGACTTACCTCGGAATACTTTGACCTTACGGCATTATTCGACTTCCGGGAGAAGTCGGACGTTTTCGGGCTAAAGAAGTTCTCATGACGAGGAAATATGTCAGCGCAGAGGAGGCTGTCCGGTGGGGCTTTGTTTCTAAAATCGTTCCTCCCGACCAGTTAATGGATGCAGCTTTTGAGCTGGCTGACGAGATTAAAAAAATGCCTCCCTTATCACTCAGAGCCGTTAAAAAGGCTGTAAACAGGGGGTTTGAGGGCTATGGTTACGGCGAAGCCGTATTAGGTGTTTTGCAGAAAACCGAAGATGCTATGGAAGGTTCAAAAGCCTTTCTCGAAAAGAGAACCCCCGTCTTTAAGGGTAAGTGACTCTCTAATGCGGCAAAACCGCAAAACTTTAAATTAAGGATAAAACTACTTGGTTCATAACCCAACCCGGACAAGCCGGAACCAAACAAGATATATTTTTATCACGAAAAAGAAAATTTAATTTCGCACTTTCTTTTTTTTTCGTGGTTTCGTGATTGTTCTTAATTCTTTTGCCAATTTTGCACGAACTTTGCGGTTAAGCGCCTAAAGGACTAAACGGCCGTAGAGAGTTGTTTTCTCTTCACCATCAGGATGATGCCCCACACGATCATGAGAAGACAGAGAACTTGCCCCATTGTGAGTATTCCCAAGACAAATCCCAGTTGGGGATCCGGTTCTCTGAAGAATTCAATAAAAAAGCGTACGATTCCATAACTAATCAGGTACAGGGAAGAAAGAAACCCATCAAAATATTTTTTCTTTCTCATCCTCCACAATATGACAAAAAGGAATATTCCCTCAAAAAAAGCCTCGTACAGTTGAGATGGGTGATGTAGCTGATGATAAGCATCCAGGGGGAAATACATCCCCCACGGGACACTCGTAATACGACCGTAAAGCTCCCCGTTGATAAAGTTCCCGATTCTTCCAAATGTATATCCCAGGGGAATTGCTGCACAGAAAAGGTCGGCGAAATTCCAGAAATTTATCCCGTGCTTACGACAGAATATGAGCGTAGCCACAAAAACGCCGATGGCCCCTCCGTGATAAGACATCCCGCTGATTCCAATATATCGAAAGCCATTGGTCGGATCAAAAGGAAATACGACCTCAAGGGGGTGTTCCAAGTAATAACCGGTGTTATAAAATAAAACATATCCCAATCTCGCTCCGACGAGAAGGCCTAAAATTGCCCAGACAAAATAGTCCTGAATTGTATCTTTCGAATAAGAATATCCCTCTTTTTTTATTCTGTACATAACAAGAAGATAGGTAATACCAAAAGCAACAAGGTACATAAGACCATAGTATCGAAGCTGAAATGATCCTATATGAAAAATGGTGGGGCTGATTTTCTCGGGAATATGTTGCCAGAAATTTATTAATCGGTCCACGTTAATAATATCACCAGGGTGTCAGGGAACAAGAGGTCGGGAGGCAGGAAAATACCCCTGAATCTTTGCTTCATGTTTCCGCCTCCCTTCTCCGAAAGTTATAGTCATAAACTACACGTATGTTTTATAAACAAACCGGCAAACTGCTGGTAATTGATGTTAACCTCATGTGAAAGGTGATGATGCGGGGGCCGAGCATGATCCAGATGACCCACATGAACTTGAAAAGAGCGACATTATTTTTTCTACCTTTCTCTCGCCGCACCTTGGACACGCGATATCGCCGGCATCATCATTAGCGGAACAAATCATTTCAAACTCATTGTCACAGCTTTTGCATTTAAACTCATAGATTGGCATTTTTCTTTTTCCTCCCTAAAAATCTATCACGAAGACACGAAAGAATGAAAAAAATAAAAAGGGAATTACCCAGATATCCAGAAGTTAGAACAAAAACAGTTCTATTTTTTCTTCTGTTTCCTCAGTAGTCACTTTGTGTTTTCGGGATTTTCAGACTTTCGTGATTATTTTTTTGCTTTTTAAAAAATACAGTTAATATGCCTGCCCCTTTACTTCATCCACATACAGCTCAGCAGAATTTGCTGCCGTTGCCCCATCTCCACAGGCCGTAACAACCTGACGTAGGGACTTATGGATACAATCACCACAGGCAAATATGCCCTTTGCAGATGTTCTCATATCGCCATGCGCGATAATATAACCATCTTTATCAAGATTAACAATTCCTTCGACAAGTTTCGTATCCGGCGTAAGACCGATAAAAAGGAAAATGCCATCTACCGGAATTTCTCTTGTTTCCTCAGGTTTTTCGACATTTTTTATTCTCACTCCAGTAACACCGCTGTCACCCAGAATCTTTTCTACAGCCGAGTCCCAGGCAAAATCAATTTTGTCGTTGGCAAATGCCCTTTCCTGTAAAATTCCCGTTGCACGGAGACGGTTTCTCCGGTGAATAACGGTGACCTTGCGGGCAAATTTCGTTAAGTAGAGTGCCTCCTGAATAGCGGTATTACCCCCTCCTACAACAGCGACTTCCCTGTTCCTGTAAAAAGGTGCGTCACAGGTGGCGCAGAAAGAAACTCCTCGACCAAGAAAATCTTTTTCACCAGGGACATCTAAATATCTCCAGTGGGCTCCTGTAGCTACTATAACAGACAGTGCGTGATATTCTTCGTTGTCTGACCTAAGCTTCCATCCTTCGACATCACCCAGATATTCGCTCGTAATTTCGTTGACCTGTTCCGGTTTAACCTTCAATCCAAACCCAACAGCCTGGTTCTTGAATCGATCAATCAGTTCGGAACCACCTATCTCGGGAATACCAGGGTAATTCTCTATTAGGTCCGTGACCGTAATCTGGCTGACAGTTGAACTTCCCTCCAGCAGCAGTACTTTTTGACCGGCCCTTGATGCATAAAGGCCCGCTGTCAACCCTCCTGGGCCTCCTCCAATTATAATAACATCATACACATTTTCCGGGATTCTAATATCCGCCATGTTTCACCTCTGCATTTAAATATAAATAACTCAATTTTCTTGTATCGCGCCTTAACACAACCTACACATATCGTTTTATTGTACCCGTTCACAGGTTCATGGTCCAGCGTTAAGGACAAAGGCGGCATTAAAAACCTGAAGCCCTTGTCAAAAATGCTCATTTTCGCAAATAATTGTCAATTTGGTTCCAGATTTTGTTTCAGGCTTGGCGAAGCTGACGCTTTTCCCGTAAATACGCATCCCAAATGCAGTCCGGGGACAAGAATGGAACCTTGAACCCGTAAACGGTTACGTTTTATTTAATTATCCGGGACTCAAAAGTCAAATTTTTTAATGGTCCCGCAAAGAGTCAAAACCGCCCCCTTTCTCTTGAAGAGAGGGCGGTTAAGATGAAGGTGAATACAACATTATTTCCTGCAGTTACGCCTCCCCTGTCCCCTCCCGCCAGGGGGGGAAATCCGCTCTTTACGAAACTGTTAATTTTTACCCTTTAATACAGCCAACCGCCCGCAGTTTAGCAACTTTTCTTGACAGACCAGTGTTATTGACTACATCGACCACCGCATCTATATCCTTGTATGCTTCTGGGATTTCCTCCTTAAGTGTGCCTCTTCCGGCAGCCATGACAATAACATTCCGGTCTGCCATTTCCTTTTGTATGGATCTTCCCCTGCTCGCTTTTTTGGCGCGGGCACGACTCATAACCCTTCCGGCGCCATGACATGTACTGCCGAATGTTTCTGAAAAGGCTCTCTCCGTTCCCGCAAGGACATATGACCCTGTTCCCATGTCCCCGGGTATGATGACCGGCTGACCAACTTTGCTGTATCTATCAGGCAGCGCCGGATGACCAGGGGGAAATGCCCTTGTGGCGCCTTTTCGGTGAACACAGACTTTTCTCATTTTGCCATCTATGGGAATTTCTTCTATTTTCGCAATATTATGACAAACGTCATACAATAGTTTCATCCCGATTTCACGGGGAGATTTTCGCAAGGTTTTTTCAAAAACCTCTCTTGCCCAGTGCATCAGCATTTGTCTGTTTGCCCAGGCATAGTTCGCAGCACATGCCATTGCGGCAAAGTATCTCCTGCCTTCATCTGAATTGATATAGGCACACGCCAACTGCCTGTCCGGCAGGGAAAATCCCAGTCTGTTGATATTTTTTACCATTTTCGCCAGGTAATCATCACAAACCTGATACCCGAAACCCCGCGATCCACTATGTATGACAACAACAACCTGACCCGCGGATTCCAATCCAAAAACGGCAGCAACTTTTTTATCAAATATCTCCTCCACGACCTCTATCTCAAGAAAATGATTGCCTGAACCAAGCGTGCCTAATTGCTGCTTTCCCCTTTCAAGCGCCCTGTCGCTTACACAGTCCGGGTCGGCTCCCTCCATTTTACCACCATCCTCTGTGGCAACAAGATCATCCGGGGAACCGTATCCATTATTTACTGCCCATTTCGCCCCTTCCCGCAAGACCTTCTTTTCTTCATCAGCAGAAAGCTTGAGGGTCCCCTTCGATCCTATACCTGAGGAAATATTACTAAAAAGGGAGTAAACGAGATCGTGTAACTCATTCTTAATTTCATCGAATTGGAGAGCTGTGGTCATGATACGAACGCCGCAGTTGATGTCATAGCCAACCCCACCCGGGGATATAATTCCTTCTTCCAGATCAAAGGCCGCGACACCACCAATTGGGAAACCATATCCCCAGTGCATATCGGGCATGGCTAGTGAATACTTAATGATACCGGGCAGATATGCCACATTGGCAACCTGTTTCGGACTTTCATCTGATCCGATGCCCCCGATCATTTTCTCACTGGAGTAAATTATGCCGGGAACACGCATTCCCTCGACAGGAGGAATCATCCAGCGGTATTCGTCAAGTCTTTGCATTTTGATCTCAGACATCACAAATAACCCTTCCTTTCCATCCCTGCGGTGTCTTTTGAACCATTACCTGGTGGTATGTAACAGCTTTTATTTCCGCGTTTATTCTGTGTTTGTCTGGATCAAAGCATTCTCCTTTTGCTTCCCCGGTCAGATGATGGCTGTCTAATCTGGAAATAGAAAAATCCTTTAGTAAAAATCCTTCCCCATTGAACAGATATAAGATTTCCCGCAGAAAATTTACAAGAAGGTCTTCCCTGCCGGAACCTTCAATACTGACATGTCGATTTTCCCGGATACCAATAGATTTAATGTCTGTTATTATATTGAAGAGAGCAAAAGCGGCATTAGAAAAAAGTTCTCTTTCGTCCTTGCCGTATATTTCCAACCCCAGATCGGCCGTATGATCAAATATATTATACTTAAGTTTCGAGTTTAAAGTTTCAGGTTTAACTTTCATTTATGTCAACAAGCTACAATCAATCAGATACATCATCGTTGGGAATGTGTTCTGGTGGAAGGGCATCATTATCTTCGATGTTACTTGCCCTCTCTTCGTCCTCTCTTTCCGCCCTGGCAAGCCCAATCAGGATTTCTCCCGGATCAAGCTCGATCAGCTTAACTCCCTGCGTGCTTCTGTGTAATAAGGATATCTCATTAACCCTCATCCTGATGATCTTTCCGGCATTACTGATTAACATAACATCTTCGTTCCCAACAACCTGCTTGATCCCGGAAACGAGTCCAACCTTGGGAACTGTTTTCAGGTTGATGATTCCCTTTCCGCCTCTGGCCTGTCTTCTGTACTCGGGAACCTCTGTCCTTTTCCCGTACCCATTTTCCGAAATCGTTACAATGGAGTTCCCATCACCCAGAATCTCCATTCCGACTACTTCGTCTTCTTTGCCCATCCTGATTCCTGTGACTCCTCTAGCTGTTCTGCCACTGTTTCTGACTACCGTCTCGTTGAATCGTATAGCCTTGCCCGTTTTTGTGCCTAAAAAGACATCCTGGGTTCCATCGGTTAGCTTAACTGAAATCAGATCATCTCCTTCATCCAGTGTAATAGCAATAATTCCACCCGCCCGCGGATGAGAATAGGCAAGGAGATCCGTCTTTTTAACGATCCCATTCTTTGTGGCAAAAAACACAAACTTTCCACTGACAAAATCTTGTACAGAAAGAACCGCTGTCACACGTTCTTTGTTTGATATACCGATTAGATTCACAATCGCTTTACCCTTGGCCGCTCTTCCAGCCTGAGGAATCTGGTGGACTTTGAGCCAGTGAACCCTGCCGGTATTGGTAAAACACAGGACATAGCTGTGTGTAGAGGCAATAAATATGCGCTCCACGAAATCATCTTCCTTAGTGCCCATACCGACTTTCCCACGGCCTCCCCGGTGCTGGCTTCTGTAAAGCGTCGCAGGGTTTCTTTTAACGTAACCGTGATGGGATATGGTAACCACCATATCTTCTTCCACAATCAAGTCTTCGATATCGATATTTTCGCTGTCCGGAACAATTTCTGTCCTTCTTCCATCACCATATTTTTTCTTTATACCCTCCATTTCCTCAATGATAATATCAAGTATCTTCTGTGGATCCGCGAGTATTCCTTTTAACTTTGAAACCAATGCCGAAACTTCATCATATTCTTCATTTATCTTATTCTGCTCCAGGTTTGTTAACCGCTGCAACCTCATATCCAGGATTGCCTTTGTCTGAATATCACTCAAACCAAATTTTTCCGAAAGCGCTCCCGCAGCCTCTTTGGGAGTTCCCGATGTCTTAATGATGGCAATCACATCATCAATATTATTAAGGGCAACAATAATTCCCTCAAGTATATGAAGTCTTGCTAAGGCTTTGTTAAGGTCAAAAACCGTTCTTCTGGTTATAATCTCTTTTCTGAAATCGACAAATTTTTCCAGGATTTCTTTGAGATTTAATACCTTCGGCTGACCATTATCTATAGCCAGCATGATGATTCCGAATGATGATTCGATCTGCGTATGCTTGTAAAGCTGATTGAGGGTGATCCCGGCTATCTCATCTCTTTTCAATTCAATAACTATTCTCATTCCATCTCTGTCAGATTCATCTCTCAGATCGGAAATCCCGCTGATTTTTTTCTCTTTAACCAGTTCCGATATTTTCTCAATAAGCTTCGCCTTGTTAACCATGTACGGAAGTTCTGTAATTATGATACTTTCCCTGTCATTCCTCGCATTTCTCTCAATAAGCGCCCTTCCCCTCATTCTGATAATGCCTCTTCCCGTCTTATAGGCGGAAATGATTCCTTCCCTGCCACTAATAAATCCCGCAGTTGGAAAATCGGGACCCTGGATAAACTTCATAAGACCGTCCCACTGGATCTCAGGATTATGAATCAAGGCAATGATTCCATCTACGAGTTCGCTCAGGTTGTGCGGTGGAATATTTGTGGCAACACCTACGGCAATCCCCGACGTTCCATTTAAAAGTAACTCAGGTATCTTTGAGGGAAGAACTGCCGGCTCCTCCAGGGAACCGTCGTAGTTTGGGATAAAATCAACAGTATTTTTTTCCAGATCGGCTAGAATCTCCTCCGCAATTCTCGACATGCGGACTTCTGTGTACCTCATGGCCGCCGCAGAATCGCCGTCGACTGATCCGAAGTTACCCTGACCATCAACCAGAGGATATCTCATGGAAAAATCCTGTGCCATCCTTACAATCGTATCATATGCCGCCGCATCGCCATGAGGATGATACTTACCAATAATATCACCGACGATCCTTGCCGACTTCTTATAGGGCTTGTTCCACCTGTTTCCCAGCTCATACATAGCATATAAAGCTCTGCGGTGAACCGGTTTCAGTCCGTCTCGAACATCGGGAATAGCACGACCAACAATCACACTCATTGCATAGTCCATGTAGGACTTTTTCATTTCATCTTCTATATTTACGGGTATATTCCGCTGATAAATCTGATCCATTAAATCCCCCCGAAGGAACAAGGCAATAAATTAATCTGCCCTGCTACTGATGCTCTTTTATTTGTTTAGTGATATAAAAAGGCAGGTATATGATTTTTGTGATTTTACGTCTCCGGCGCTTCGTGACTTATTACAAATCAAGGTTGGATACGTGAAGCGCATTTTCATAAATAAAATCCCTTCTCGGTTCAACTTGATCCCCCATGAGTGTCGCAAAGATTTCATCGGCAACCACGGCATCTTCTACTTGAACCTGAAGCAATGTTCTTTTTTCTGGATCCATTGTCGTTGCCCATAACTGCTCGGGATTCATCTCTCCCAATCCCTTGTACCGCTGGATAGTTACGCCCTTCTTCCCACTGTCTACCACATATTCTATGAGTGCGGTCATACTGTCAATTTGTTTCCGCGACCCGTTATCAACGCCTTTTTCAACTACCTCGTAAGGCGCTTCACCTCCCAGGTTGGTTATCTGCCGCATAAGTTCCCTTGCTTCGGTGAATTTGGGTAATTTAAATATATCTTTATCGTGATACACTGTAGAAATTCGTCCATTTTCCGATAAATTAAAAAACAACTTGTATCCGCCATGTTCCTCATCAATATTAACATGGAAAGAATGGACGTGGTCAGCCATTGCCATACTAATTCTTTTTCCAACCCTGGTAAGCGTTTCTTTGTACATGAAATCATTTTCTTTAAAACCCGGGTCTCCTGCCAGTAACCTGACTATTTCTCTATTCTTTCCTTCATTTTGAAATTTACTCAATATAGTATCGAGTCTTATTCCTTTTTTAATTAGGCTTAATAGACGATGGCCTGTAATACTGCTCCCATCACCCAAAATAACCCGAACCTTATCGACGCCACCCTTCAGGATGTAATCTTCCATCTCATCTTCCTTGCCGATATATATTTCCCTGCCTTTGTCAGCAATCCGGAAAAGGGGCGGTTGAGCTATATATAAATATCCTCTTTCTATAAGTTCTCTCATATGTCTGAAAAAGAAAGTCAGTAAAAGGGTTTTTATGTGTGCTCCGTCCACATCGGCATCAGTCATAATTATGATTTTATGATATCTTAAATTACTAATATTGTAATCATCCTTACCTATACCCGCTCCCAGGGCTGTAACAATAAACTTGATCTCGGTATTGTTAAGCATCTTATCAAATCGTGCCTTTTCCACATTTAATACCTTCCCCCTGAGGGGTAGGATGGCCTGGTTTTTCCTGTCCCGACCCTGCTTGGCAGATCCGCCGGCGGAATCTCCCTCTACAAGGTATAGCTCACTCTGTGCAGGGTCTTTTTCCTGACAGTCGGCCAGTTTTCCGGGAAGTGAACTCACCTCGAGAGCAGATTTTCTCCTTGTCAGCTCCCTTGCCTTTTTTGCTGCCTCACGAGCCCTTGCCGCTTCAGCGGCCTTGCTTACTATCTGTTTTGCAACCGTTGGATTTTCTTCAAGATATGTGCCCATTTTTTCATAGACAATACCCTCCACCAAACCTTTGACATCACTATTGCCCAGCTTTGTTTTTGTCTGCCCTTCAAACTGGGGTTGCGACAATTTAACGCTAATTACACATGCAAGACCCTCTCTGATGTCATCACCCTTCAGAGACTCTTTCCCGTTCTTTAATATATTATTTGCAGAGGCATAATTATTGATAACCCTCGTAAGTGCGGATCTGAACCCGATTAGATGTGTTCCACCCTCTATAGTGTTAATGCTGTTGGCAAACGAAAAAATATTTTCCGTATACGTATCATTATACTGAATTGCCACTTCAACATCACAATCTTCTTTCGACCCCTGTATAAAAACAGGTCTTTTATGAAGAGTCCTTTTGTTCCTGTTGATATATTCAACAAATGAAACGATTCCACCCTCATAAAAAAATCTAGATTTTTTATCATATCTTTCATCATAAAGATTGATTTCAACCCCTTTATTTAAAAAGGCTAACTCTCTCAACCTGTTAGCAAGAATTTCAAAACTAAAATCTATATCTTCGAATATTTCAGGGTCTGGCTGAAAGGTAATTTTAGTTCCCCTCCTTTTTGTATGGCCCACCTCTTCAAGCGGAGCAACAGGAATACCCCTTTCATAATACTGCCTGTGTACCCTGCCGTCTCTTCTTACCTCCAATTCCAGGTGAGTTGAAAGTGCATTTACAACGGATACGCCAACCCCATGGAGACCTCCAGATATCTTATAACTTTCATTACTAAACTTCCCTCCGGCATGCAGTTTTGTAAGCACAACTTCTGCCGCTGATATATTTTCCGTCTTATGTATACCAACAGGAATCCCCCGGCCATTATCTTCAACAGTAACGCTATTATCTACTCTGATTTTAATATCGATTTTATCACAAAACCCGGCCGATGCTTCATCAATACTATTATCCAATACTTCATAAACAAGATGATGAAGACCCTCTTTACCTGTAGTACCTATGTACATGGCAGGCCTTTTCCTTACTGCCTCAAGACCTTCAAGCACCTTTATGCTGTCTTCACTATAAGATTCCATAATTGCCTAAAAACCCCTGATTTATAATCTCAATGGCATAATTACACATATATATTTATCGCTACCCGATGACATAACTACTCCGGGTCCATATGCCTCTCTCATCTCAATCAATATATTATCTTCACCGATAACATCTATCGCATCAATTAGATATTTTACATTATACCCCATTTCACACTCTTTCCCACTATAAGATATATCTATTTCATCATTAGCCTCCCCAACATCTGGATTAGTTGAACTTAATACCATCTTATTATTTGCAACCCTTATTTTTACACCGCTAAACCTCTCGCTCGATATTACATTCATTCTCTTCAGTGAATGTAATATCATATCCCTATTCACATGTACTCTAATCCCATCCCCCTCGGGTATAACTTTATGATAATCAGGATATTCCGCATCCAGTAAACTGACTCTTAACAGCGTGCTGCCTTTTTTGACGATACATACCCCTTTTGTAACCCCTATTTGGACGTTATCATTTTCATCATCAACAAGCTTTCTTATTTCACTGACTCCCTTTCTTGGTATTATAATACCTTCAATATCAAGATTAGAAGACATCTCATCTTCATACTGTGTTTTTGCAATAGATAATCTGTGCCCATCTGTGGCAACCATTTCAATCAACCCCTTTTCCATATGGAAAAATACCCCGGTAAGACTTACTTTCATCTCATCATTTGAAACAGCAAAAAACGTCTTATAAATCATTTCTTTCAGAATACCACAAGGAATTGTCGATAAACTAACATCTTGATTATCGGGCACTTCTGGAAAATCATCAGTTGCCATCCCCGGAATTCTATAATCTATTTTTTCACATGTAATATTCACCCAATTATTATCCATTTTTTTTATATTGATTACATTTCCCTGTATTTCCCTAATCATTTCAAATAGTTTTCTAGCAGATACCGTTATTTCACCTGGAATAACAACATCTGCTTTATAATCTGATATCAAACCTATTTCTCGATCTGTTGCTATTATTCTTATTTGATTATTATCTGCTTTAATAAGAACATTATTTAGTATTGGTATTGTTGTTTTTCTTTCCACTATTCCAAGAGTTTTCTGTATTCCTTCTAAAAAAGTATTTCTTTCCACATTAAATTCCATATTATCACCTGTATTTATATTTTAAATTCAGTTAAATAAAAACTTAGTAATAGTAATAGTTACTGTTGATATGTTTATAAATTAAATTTATTTATTTATTTTAAATATATAAGTAAATATATTTTGTTTATAATGTAATGGTATTTATGTTAAATATTGTTGAGTAAATTATTCTCAATTTCCATTACGATTTTTCTTATTTTACCATCTTTTTCAATCATCTTTGCAATTTTATTATTCGCATATATAACCGTTGAGTGGTCTCTCCCACCGATTTTCATTCCAATATCAGGGAAGGAATCACTCGTTAACTTTCTTGAAAGGTACATTGCAATTTGTCTGGGAAGAATAAGATTTTTGCTTTTTTTTCGAGATCTTATATCCGATATTTTAATATCAAATTTTTTTGTTATAATTTTTAAAATATCTTCTATGTTAACAGCTTTTTTTTCATTATGTTTTAATACTTTTTTTAATACTTCCTTTACAAGTTCCATATCAATTTCCCTTCCTGTTAGAGAAGAAAATGCCGCAATTCTAGTAAGATAACCCTCTAACTCTCTTATATTATCACCCGCGCGAGAAGCTATATAATATGAAACATTAGCCGGTATATTAATGTTATTTTCATGTGCTTTCTTTTCCAGGATGGCTACCCTTGTCTCGATTTCCGGTGGTTGAATATCTGCAATAAGTCCCCATTCAAACCTTGATCGTAACCTTTCTTCCAATTTTGGTATCTCTTTAGGAAATTTATCACTTGTTACAACAATTTGTTTACCAGAATCATGTAATGTATTGAAAGTATGAAAAAATTCTTCCTGGGTTCTCTCTTTGCCGGCAATAAACTGTATATCATCTATAAGAAGAGAATCTATCTCCCTGTATTTTTTACGGAAGCCCGGCATTCTGTCATACCTGATAGAGTTGATGAGTTCATTCATAAATTCTTCTGCCGATACATATAAAACGTTCATATCCCGATAGAGAGAGAGCGTGAGAAAACCTATTGCATTAAGAAGGTGTGTTTTACCGAGGCCGACGCCACCATAAATAAATAGGGGATTGTAGGTGCGTGCCGGTTGCTTTGCAACCGCAACCGCTGCGGCATGAGCAAATTGATTTGATGATCCCACTACAAAACTATCAAAGCTATAATTTGGATTGAGAGATATATTTACTTTGTATTTTCTTGTTTTTCTGGTGGTATGTATTTTATTGTCTTCCGTTTCTTCCCCGCTTGCTGGTTTTTGTGCATAATCTGGTTTATTAACAACAATATTCAGATTAATATCAACACCCATTGCTTTAGACATGGCATCATTAATAATATTAAAATAATTTTCTGAGACCCAGTTCTTGAAAAATTTATTTGGCACGGAAAGATGAATATTATTTCCTTCTACTGAAATAATCTTAATCGGATTAATCCATGTCTCAAAATTTTGTTGGCTTACTTTTTCTTTAATAATATTGATGCTTTTTGTCCAGAGCGCTTCCAAAATAACTTCCTTGTAAACAGGGTTATCAACAACTGTGGATAAGTTTGTATTATAAATATTCTATTCCCATAATGAGTTTTATTAATCTATTTAAATCTTCAGAATCACGAAATATGATCTGGATTCTTCCTCCTCTTTTTGCATGATTTATTTTCACCATTGTCAATAGCTTTTTAGATAGCTTATTTTCCACTTCAAGCACATCTTCGCTTTTTTTCACTTTCTTCTTTTCCAATGGAACTTTTTTTATTTTCTTTATCAGTTTTTCTGTCTCTCTTACACTCAACTTTTTATTAATAATCTCTTTTAGTACCATGTTTTGCTGTTTTCCGACGTCTAAAGACAAGAGAGATCTTGCGTGACCGGCAGAAATGGTTTTCTTTATCAATGCATCCTGTGCTTCTGATGAAAGTTTCAGCAACCTGACAGTATTTGCTATAGTAGAGCGATCTTTCCCCGCTCGTTCAGAAATCTCTTCCTGGGATAAATGAAATTTTTTCATCAGCGCTTGATAAGCTTCGGCTTCTTCAATCGGATTCAGGTCTTCACGCTGGATGTTTTCTATAAGAGATAGTTCAGCCACCTCAATATCGTTTGCTTCCTTAATGATAACAGGCACATTATTCAATTTAGCCTCTTGTGCGGCCCTCCATCTGCGTTCTCCCGCAATAATTTCGTAACCTGAATCCAGCTTTCTCACAATGATGGGTTGGATGATGCCGTTTTTTTTTATAGAAGCTACAAGATTTTTCTGTTTTTTCCCGTCAAAAATTTTTCTTGGCTGAAATTTATTTGGTGACAATTCTTCAATGCCGCACGTAACAAAAGTTGGCTTTTCTGCCATATCGTCGATCAGGTCTGAAAAAATAGCCCCAAGACCTTTCCCGAGAGAGTCTTTTTTATTCATTATATCCTCCCGTTGGATAATATTTCTTGTGCAAACTCCATATATGCTACAGCGCCACGGCATTTAATATCATAGAGAATAACCGGTAATCCGTGGCTTGGACTTTCAGAGAGCCTGACATTTCTCGGAATAACAGTCTTAAAAACTCTGCCTCCAAAGAATTTTTTTACCTCTTTCACCACGCTATGAGAGAGTCGATTTCTCGTATCGAACATTGTTAATAAAATACCGCCCAAAGCCAGTGATGGGTTCAACTGTGCCTGTATCAGCTTAAAAGTACGCAATAGCTGTCCGAGCCCTTCCATGGCAAAATACTCGCATTGCAGCGGAATTATAAGAAAGTCGGATGCCACAAGAGAATTAACGGTCAAGAACCCCAATGAAGGTGGACAATCAATTATTAAATACTCATAAGAAGAATGCAAACCTTTCAATATTGCTCTCAGTTTTTTTTCTCTGTCAGGAAGAGAGACAAATTCCACTTCTACCCCTATAAGGTCCTGGTTAGATGGAACAATATCGAGTGTAGGTATAGATGTATTAAAAATTGCGTCCGAAAGTGGTATTTCGCCGATTAATGCATGGTAAAGATTCTTTTCATTAATATCAGATCTGTTTATTCCCACGCCACTGCCGGCATTTCCCTGGGGATCACAATCTATTAAAAGGGTTTTTTTTTCTGCGGCAGCTAAAGACGCAGACAAATTGATGGCTGTTGTTGTTTTGCCAACACCACCTTTTTGATTAGCTATACAGATAATTTTTCGATCTTTTTGGTATTCCATTATTGTAAGGTTGCATTTAAAATTAACAGATTAAAGTTATCATAAAGTAAATAAATTTAGAAGATATAAATTATTTTTACATACTACTGCCGTGTCAAGTCTCGAGTGTCATTGCGAGTGAAGCGAAACAATCCCCCGCTCCCAGGAGCTAACCTGGAATAATCCAAGAGATTACCACGGCCTTTGGCCTCGCAATGACGAAGGCTTGTACAGTATTGAAAGCTTGCCACGACACTACAATAATTTTTTAAATATTAAGATTTTTCTTGCATCTCCCGTTACGGGCAATTTTATCTCATGGTGGCTGGTGAAAACAAGTTTTACCTTTTGCGCTATTTTTTCAGCTTCTTTTATTTCATCGTTTATTTGTTTTCCTTTCATTGCTATTAAAACACCGTTTCCAGATAAAAAAGGAGCCCCTGTTTTAATTAATTGGGGAAGTTTAAAAGCAGCTCTGGATATGATAGTATCGAAAGCGCCTGTGTAATTTTCTTCTGCTATTAATTTTTCGACCCGGTCATTGATTACAAATGTTCTCCCAAGTTTCAGTTTTTGTACCACATTCTTGAGAAAAGATGTTTTTTTTCGGGATGAGTCCAAGAGGAAGACTTCTAAAGAATGCATTACAATTTTTATAGGTATTCCCGGGAATCCGGCGCCCGACCCGATATCTAACAGGTTCGTTTTTCTGTCATCAATGAATGGCAATACTGTGAGTGAATCTATAAAATGTTTTATCGGTATATCGAGGGTAGATTTTCTTGAGACCAGCGATATTTTTTTATTCCATAATATCAGCTCTTCATAATACTCCTGAAAGAGATTTATTTCCCGATTTCCCAGGTTGATGCCGATGTCCTGTGATGCACCGGTTAATATATCTTTTAAATCTTCCATTTAATTGTTGATTTGCTTAGTGGTTGATTTTAGTATAACAATACAGGGAATTCATAATAAGTGTCTTAAGAAAAATCATAAATGAAAGAGAAAGTAAATATAAAAAATGTGACAATCGTTCTCGTCAACCCCAAATACCCGGGCAATATAGGTTCTACTGCCCGCTGTTTAAAAAATATGGGGATTGAAAGACTCTCTGTCGTTTGTTACGAAAAGCCCGATATGGGCATGATGAAACAGATGGCAACCCATATTGCCGCGGACATTATTGACAATATCCGGTACTCTAAAAACCTGCGGGAAGCGCTTGAAAACTTTCAGTATATTATTGGAACAACCGCCAGGCTGGGAACCAAAAGTGTGCGGCAGCCGGCAATCTCGCCCCGTGAGTTGGCTATACGGCTCGTTAATACATCAAGAAATAATAGCATTGCCCTTGTTTTTGGTCCGGAAGACAGAGGGCTTACAAATGAAGAATTAAAATACTGCCACACGCTTGTGAATATACCAACGTCGGATCAATTTAAATCTGTAAATCTTTCCCATGCCGTAATGATCTGTTGTTATGAGATGTTTGTCGCTTCCAGAGGACACGTTAAAAGATTCACACCACGACTGGCTACATCGGCGGAGATAGAGGCAATGTACGAACATCTTGGAAAGATGTTTATCAAAGTCGGATTTATCAATCCGGAAAATCCTGAATACTGGATGATGTGTATTCGCAGGTTTTTTCAAAGGATACATCTTTATTCAAAGGAAGTAAAAATTGTGCGAGGAATCTGCCGTCATATTGAAAGGCATGTGGGAAAACAAAAAACTTGACTTTCCCCGATCAGAGACTTAGTAAATTTTCAATTGGTAATCTGGCAACTATTCAGCCACAGATTCGCACATATTAACACAAAGAAGTTGAAGCACAAAGAAATCACGGGTAGTATTTAAGGCTGATTTGATTATAGACGAAAAAGTAATCGTTGAGTTAAAGGTGGTTCGCACTCTTAAGACTGCGCATGAAGCTCAATTAATAACTCTGTTTATGAAGATTTTCGTTCAAGATCAAAGCTGCCTGTGCCGCCTGCACGGCAGACACGTGCGGACACGCACAGGCAGGCAAGCAGACAGGGCATGCGAAAAAAATAACGGTTCGACTGAGCGTTCGACTGAGCTCACGCCGAAGGCCTGTCGAAGGAAAAGAAAGTGCGAAATTAAATTTTCTTTTTCGTGTTTTCGTGATAAAAATATATCTTGTTTGGTTCCGGCTTGCCCGGGTTAGTCCCTTAATTGTAAAGTTCGTGCCTGCCTGTGCGTGTCCGCACGCAGACAGGCAAAATTGGCAAAAGAATTTCATTATGGCTGATAAGTCCTTGCAAAACTTAAATCCGAATATCGAA
>Ga0164318_10002319_pt1 | contig 17620 bp, 16 predicted proteins | sample GuaBasSedimGuay9_FD_113734 | JGI IMG/M metagenome (GOLD analysis project Ga0164318, IMG submission 113734) | Subseafloor sediment microbial communities from Guaymas Basin, Gulf of California, Mexico - Guay9, Core 4571-4, 0-3 cm | ecosystem: Environmental > Aquatic > Marine > Hydrothermal vents...
TCTGCCTGAATCTGATTTTGACGACCCGCTGGGCATCGGGTCCGGCGCGGGCCTTGTTTTCGGGGCCACAGGCGGCGTAATGGAAGCCGCTCTAAGGACAGCCTATGAGTTGGTGACAGGCGAAGAAGTCCCTTTCGATAAGTTACGCGTGACCCCTGTCCGCGGGATGGAAGGCATACGCACGGCGGAGCTCCCCATCAGAAAAACGGTCAGTGAGTGGAAATTTCTGAAAGGGGTTACTCTTAAGGTTATGATGGCCCACGGCACGGCCAACGCCAAGAAGGTCATGGACATGCTTTGCCGCGGAGAACTCGATGATTATCATTTCGTCGAGATAATGGCCTGTCCGGGCGGCTGCCTTGGCGGCGGAGGACAGCCGATACCGACCAGCCCCGAGATCAGGGAGGCCCGGGCGCGGGCGATCTACGCGGAGGACGAAGGACTTCCGTACAGAAAATCCCATGAGAACCCTGTAATAAAACAGATATACGAGGAATTTTTTACAGAGGGCCCCTGCAGCCATCTGAGCCACGAACTTCTGCATACTTCTTACACCAAGCGCGGCAAATGGATCGGCAAACAGCCCAAAGTAAAGCGAATTAAGAAGTAAGTTCCACTCCGGGAGTGGCCACTCCCGGAGTGGAACCAGTTGCTGTGTAACTGCACAGTCGAATATACCTGCGGTAAGGATAAGAGCGCGTTCATCCCGCTCTTATCTGAACTTGAGGGGAACGAAGGGATCAGGCAGAACTGCCCCCCGATTTTACCGCAGAGCATGTTTATGTGAGAGCAGAGGAATAAGCGGTAAAGCTGGGGGTTTTTTAACGGCATTTCCGGCGCGGGATCGGGATTTATCCCGATCCCGCACCGGAAACCGGAAATGGTACCCGGGGATCAAGGATGGATAAAAGATTAGGGTTTGTTGGTATTATCATAGAGAACCGGAAAACAGCGTCATCGCGCGTTAATGAAATACTTTCCGAGTTCGGTGACATTATCGCGGCCAGGACAGGGCTTCCCTACGAGAAAAAGGGTTGCTGCGTGATAACCCTGATCGTGGACGCCACGACCGATGAACTGGGCAGTTTGACGGGCAAACTGGGGCTAGTTGAAGGCGTGTCGGTAAAGTCCGCTTTAAGTAAAAGTAAATAGATTTTACCCGTGGAGGACAGGTTATGAGAAAAGCGCCGAAATCAGTTCGTCTGCATATAGGACTTTTCGGAAGGACGAATGTGGGTAAATCGAGTTTTTTAAATCTTATATCCGGTCAGGATGTGTCAATAACGTCGTCTGTCCCGGGGACTACAACGGATATTGTCGAAAAAACCATGGAGTTGCTGCCTGTCGGACCCGTTGTTTTTCTCGATACCGGAGGTCTTGACGATATATCCGCGCTTTCAGAATTAAGGATCAGGAAAACGAAGAAGATATTCGACAGGTCGGATGTTATAGTGCTCGTTATTGAACCTGATATATGGAAAAAGTTTGAAGATAATATCATGGAAGAGGCGGAATCGAGGGATACACCGGTTATTACAGTTGTTAATAAAACCGATCTGATAAAGCCGCGAGATGGATTTATCGAAAAGGTAAGAAACAGGACCGAGCGGTTGATACTTTGTTCCAGCATTGATCTTAAAGGCCGGGACAGTTATGTCAATTCTTTAAAACAATACCTTATAGAAGTATGCCCTCAGGATTTTTTGCAGCCTCCGCCGCTTATAGGGGATCTTATGCCTTCCGGGGGTACGGCTCTGCTGATCGTGCCGATAGATATGGAAGCGCCCAAAGGAAGGATCATTCTTCCCCAGGTACAGACTATACGTGACGCTCTTGACAATGATGCGGCGGCGTTTGTCGTAAAGGAGGATGGATACACCCGGCTTCTTGATAACCTGAAAAGACCTCCTGACATCGTTGTTTGTGATTCGCAGGTCGTATTGAAAATGGTAAGCGAGACACCCGCGGATATCAAGTGCACTACGTTTTCCATCCTTTTAGCGCGTAACAGGGGAAACCTTGTTGATTCGGCCAGAGCCGCTGCCGTTATTGAGACTTTAAGGCCCGGGGATAAAGTGCTTATAGCCGAGGCCTGCAGCCATCATCCGATTGAAGATGATATAGGCAGGATAAAGATACCGAACTGGTTGCAACGGTATGTCGGTGATAAACTCCATATAGATGTATGTGCGGGCAGAGATTATCCTGAGGATATCAGCGGTTATAGACTTGTGATCCATTGCGGCGCATGCATGATAACCAGGCGTGAAACGCTTTTCAGGCTTCAGAAAGCTAAAAGAGAGGGGGTTCCCGTAACAAATTATGGCGTATGCATATCCTTTCTGCAGGGCGTGCTGGAAAGAGTGCTTTCCCCTTTTCCGGCCGCTCTGGACGCGTATAAGAGGGAGGTACGGGTCATACGGGGGATGAAGGATGAAGGACAAGGGGCGAAGGGCGGGCAGCGACAGCGGACAGGGCGCAGAAAAAAAAAGAAAATAGAAATAAAAGGTTAAAGGAGAAAAGTGGAAATGATGCCGGTTGACACAAAGACATGGATACAGGACAGGATCAGGAAGGATCAGGTCACGAAATATATGGACAGGGGCAGGGACTTTATCCCCGACGCGGAGATCGAGGAAAAAATACGTTCGTTCAAGGATCCTGACCCCGCGTGGATAAAGGACATACTCTCGAAATCCCTGTCTATCCAGACCCTGGAGCCGGACGAGACAGCCGCTTTGATGAATGTGCGGGATGAATATCTACTGAATGAGATGAAAAGGACCGCCTGGGAGGTGAAGCATAAAGTTTACGACAACAGGATCGTGACTTTTGCGCCGCTTTACATGAGCAATCTCTGTGTCAATAACTGCCTTTACTGCGCGTTCAGAAAGGATAACACCGCGGTCCGGCGAAGGGCGCTTACTTTAGACGAGGTAGGCCGGGAAGCAGAGGTTCTTGCCGGAGAGATCGGCCACAAGCGTCTCATAGTCGTCTACGGGGAGCATCCGGAGACGGACGCGGACTATATAGCCGCTACTCTCCAGGCGGTTTACGGGGTTAAAGTAAAAGGGCGGAACGGATGGGGACAGATAAGAAGGGCTAACGTCAATGCCGCTCCGTTATCCATTGAAGCCCTCAAGGAGCTTGGTGAGGTCGGTATAGGCACTTATCAGGTATTTCAGGAAACCTATCACCACCGGACGTATAAAAAGGTCCATCCGGAAGGAACGCTGAAATCGGATTACACGTGGCGGCTTTACTGTATGCACAGGGCGCTGGAGGCCGGAGTGGATGACGTGGGGATCGGCGCTCTTTTCGGGCTTTATGACTGGAGATTCGAGGTTATGGGGCTTTTGTACCATGCCCGTGAGCTTGAGAAGAAGTTTGGTATAGGGCCGCACACTATTTCTTTTCCGCGGCTTGAACCGGCGGCAAATACGCGATTTACGCAGAACACGGGCTATAAAGTGGATGATGATGATTTTAAGAGGTTGGTAACGGTAATACGTCTTTCAGTCCCCTATACAGGCATGATACTTACGGCAAGAGAGACCCCCCTGATAAGAAGAGAGGTCATCTCCCTGGGATGCACCCAGACCGATGCCTCAACGCGGATTGGAATAGGCGCTTACAGTGACAGATATTCTGAGCAGGAAGGCGACCGGCAGCAGTTTCTGCTGGGGGATACACGAAGCCTTGACGAGGTCATAAGGGAGCTGGCGGAGGCGGGTTACATAACCTCTTTTTGCACGGCCGGATACAGGTGCGGCAGGACCGGAAAATGCATTATGGGCCTTCTGCGTTCCGGCAAGGAAGGAAAATTCTGTAAACTTAACGCTATTCTGACTTTCAGGGAATGGCTCGACGACTTTGCTTCCACAGAAACACGCCGTGCGGGGGAAGAGATAATCAACAGGGAGATCGGGGAGATCAAAGAGAAGATGCCGGGAGTATTCCCTCAGCTTATTGAATATTACGAGAGGATAAAGCATGGAGAAAGAGACCTTTACTTCTGATGATGCCATGCCCCGGTTTAATGAACTTTCGGATTCTATCTGGAAAAAATATGGGGTTATTGTCCAGTTGGCCGAAGTGCGGGGCAACAGATGGTCGTATGTCGCGGGTCAGGATACCGATTGCATCCCTGTTTCCCATCCCGAACGCGTAAAGCTGAATGAGAGGGCCGGCGTAATAATCTATTACAGGGACGGCCGGGACCAATGTGTAAGGAATGAAATAACGCGCCTTTTAGAGGAATTCGGAAAAAATTCCTAAGCACGCCGGTTCAAGAGAATGTCTCAATAGAAGATCTCAATAGAAAATTTTAACAATGAAAAAGAAAGAAATACTGGAACGCCTCAGGGAAGAGAGGATTGATACTCTCTTAGAAGAAGCCGACGGGGTCAGAAAGGCCTGTTGCGGTGAGGATGTTTTTATCCGCGGGATCATTGAATTCTCGAATTACTGTGTCCGTGACTGTGTATATTGCGGGTTGAGAAGGAGTAATGCTGCCCTCCAGAGGTACAGAATGACCGCCGGCGAGGTGGCGGATACCGCGCATGAAATAATAAAAAAAGGGATAAAGACCGTGGTGCTGCAGTCGGGGGATGATCCTGATTACACAAGGGAAATGGTCTGTGATGTGATAACAAAGATAAAAAAGAGACACTCTGAAGCTGCCCTCACCCTGTCGCTGGGAGAGAGGCCCCTGGAGGATTACAGGGCTTTTAGAAACTGCGGTGCTGACAGATACCTGCTCAAGCAGGAGACAATGGATCCCCGGCTTTACGGGGCGCTTCACCCCGGCCAGACCCTGAAAGAGAGGATACAAATACTGGGATACTTGAGAAAACTGGGGTTTCAGACAGGCGCCGGCAATATCGTGGGGCTTCCCGGCCAGACCATGGATGATCTGGCGGATGATATCCTGTTTTTTGAGAGGTTTCAACCGGATATGGCGGGTATAGGCCCGTTTATACCGCAGGCTGACACTCCTTTAAAGGGCCTGCCTGCCGGCACACTGGATATTACGTTAAAGGTCCTTGCCCTGGCGAGGATCGTAACGGGGAACGCCCACCTCCCGGCGACTACCGCCCTGGCGACGGTCGCGCCGGAGAACGGACAGCTTATGGGGCTGAAAGCCGGAGCTAACGTGATAATGCCTGACTGCACCCCTCCGCGTTATGGGGCGAATTACCGGATCTATGACGGAAAGGTCAGGATATATCCGGAGATCGTGAAAGATACAGTCTTGAAAGCTGAAAGGGTTATGTCTTTTGAGAAAGGCGATTCCTTTAAAAAAGAAGCAGCAGCCGGGGTTTGACCTCCGGCGGTTCAATAACAGGCTTGGAAATTTTATTTTATTGCTTTAAAATAAATCACTGATAAAATAGTAGTTATATCAAATTCTATAATAAGATATAGAGGAAAAAATTTTTCAAGTAGAAAATTTAACTTTTAACATAGGAGAGATTAAATGAAAGAGAGAAGTGAAGAAAGGGATATCGAGACTATAGCGGATATTTATGGCGAGAATGTTTTCAGCCTTAAAACCATGCGCAATTACCTTTCGGATAATGCTTACAAATCTCTCAGGGCGACGATAAAAGAGGGACACTCTCTGGATTCGGCGATCGCCGACGAAGTGGCCGATGCGATGAAGACATGGGCTGTTTCCATGGGAGCGACTCATTTTACCCACTGGTTCCAGCCTCTGACCGGCACCACTGCGGAGAAACATGATTCGTTTATCGTGCCCGATGAGGAAGGCGGCGTAATTCTCAAGTTTTCGGGAAAGGAGCTTATCAAGGGTGAGCCGGATGCGTCGAGTTTTCCATCCGGCGGCCTCAGGGCTACCTTTGAGGCGCGCGGTTATACGGCATGGGACCCTACCAGCCCCGCATTCATAAAAAAGGGAAAAAACAGCGCTACTCTGTGTATCCCGACGGCGTTTTACTCGTATCACGGGGAAGCGCTTGACAAAAAGACACCTTTATTGAGGTCGATGGACGCGCTTTCCAGACAGGTCTGCCGGCTCGGGAAATTTTTCGATATTGACGCGGAGAATAAACGCGCATACACAATGCTCGGGGCTGAGCAGGAATATTTTCTCATTGACAGGGAATTCTATGAGAAAAGGATCGACCTTCTGCAGACCGGGAGGACCCTTTTCGGAAGAAAACCGGCAAAGCATCAGCAGATGGGAGACCATTATTTCGGCGCTATTAAAACACGTGTGATGGTATTTATGGAAGACCTTGACCGTGAGTTGTGGAAACTCGGCATACCCGCGAAGACACGCCACAACGAGGTCTGCCCGGCTCAGTTCGAGATAGCCCCGGTGTACGAGGAACTGAACCTCTCTGTGGACCACAACATGATGTTAATGGAAATGCTGCGGCAGGCCGCGGAACGCCACGGATTTGTGTGCCTGCTGCATGAAAAGCCTTATGCCGGCGTGAACGGGTCCGGTAAACACAATAACTGGTCGATCTGCGGCCCCGACGGCAGGAACTGGCTGGCTCCGGGTGATAATCCTCACGAAAACGCCAAGTTCCTTACGATTATCTGCGCTCTGATAAAGGCCGTTGATACATATGCGGATCTGCTGAGGGCTTCCGTCGCTTCCGCCGGGAATGATTACAGACTCGGCGCGAACGAGGCGCCGCCCGCAATATTATCTATTTTTCTCGGCGAACAGTTATACGACGTGATCGGGCAGATCGAGGGGGGAGCGGCAAAGAGCTCTAAAAAATCCGGTATTCTCGAAGTCGGTGTGACGTCACTGCCGCCGCTTCCCCGTGATACAACCGACCGCAACAGGACATCGCCTTTTGCTTTTACGGGGACCAAGTTCGAGTTTCGCGCGGTCGGATCAAATCAGAACTGCGCAGGGCCTAATATCGTCCTTAATACCATAGTTGCCGATGCGCTGGATGAGATCTGCGCGAAACTGGAATCAGAGGCGGAATCCGGAGAGGATTTCAACAAAACCCTTCAGGCCGTTCTTCAGGATATCGTAAGGAAGCACAAACGCATTTTATTCAACGGAGACAGTTACAGCGACCAATGGCACAAAGAAGCTGAAACGCGCGGGCTTCCCAATATCAGGACCACTTCCGAGGCGCTGGAGGCATTGAAAGACGAAAAGGTTATTGCTTTGTTCGAAAAGCACAAGATCCTTTCGAAGGAGGAACTAATGTCCCGGTACGAGATATATAAGGAGCAATATAAAAATATCATAGATATTGAGGCCAGATGCGCTTTGACCATGGCAAAGACCATGGTTATCCCGGCGGCTGTCGAATATCAGAGCGATCTCGCCGCGGCCATAGATGGCGCAAAAGGATGCGGTTTTAAATTGAGCGAGACCGGGGGCCTGTTGAAGGAAGTATGCAGCCAGAGCGAAAAAGTGCTGGCCGGGATAAAAAGACTGGAAGGGTGCATAGATAAGGGCTCGCCAGACTGGAATATAGCAGCCATGAACGAGTTGCGTGAAGCGGTTGACGCTCTTGAAGGACTCCTGCCGGACAATTTATGGCCGCTGCCTTCATACGCGGAAATGATGTCTTTGACATAAAAAGCGAAAAAATCAAAGCTTACATGAAGAAATCATCCGAGAAAGAATATCTTGCGACTTTGACGAAAATCAGCAAGGCCATAACATCCGACCTTTACCTGGAAGATATCCTGAAACTTATCGTCAACCTTACGGCGGGCGTCATGAGGGCCAAGATATGCGCTTTATGGCTCCTTGATGAAACAACTCAGGAGCTGAAGATAAGGGCTACCCAGGCTCTGAGCCGGGAGTATCTGAAAGAAAGAGCGTTGAAGGTGGGGGAAGGCATTGTGGGTCTTGTAGCCCGGGAAAAAGAACCTGTTATAATCCCGGATGTTTCCGAAGATAAAAGGTACAGGGAAAAGAAGCTTGCGAAAAGGGAAGGCCTTGTTTCCATGCTCAGCGTTCCTATGCTGGTAAAGGACAGGGTTATAGGTGTCATAAATGTTTATACTGTAAAGCCGTATAAATTCACAAGAAGTGATATCGATCTGTTGAGCACGGTGACCAACCAGGCCGCGGTTGCTATAGAGAACACCGAGCTTATGGTCAAGACCAGGATCATACAGGAAGAGCTTGAGACCAGAAAAAAGGTCGAAAAGGCAAAGGGCATCCTGATGAGGGAACAGAACCTGCCGGAAGATGAGGCTTATAAGCTTATGCGGAAGTCCAGTATGAACAAACGTGTTTCCATGAAAGAGGTCGCTGAGGCGGTAATACTTTCTTTTGAGATCAGGAAGCCTTAGCCGGCTTCCGTTGAGTATTTTTCTTGACTAATCATCAGGAATTAGGGATAATTATCAGGGTGATACGGTGCTGGTATCAGAAAGGACAAAGGTGTTCTTCGGTAAGAAGAGGGACACCTTTTTTTGTTTTAAGATCGAACATTTTTGACACAGAATATTCAAAGTTAAGACAAAAGCAGGAATGGGGGGTAAGGAGATGTCAGAAACATCAGGTTATGTGAAAAGAGTATCAGAGACAGTAAAAAAGCGTAATCCTGGAGAACCGGAGTTCCATCAGGCGGTTGAGGAGGTCCTGAGCTCACTCAGGCCGGTGATAAAAAAGCATCCTGAGTTCGAGGAAGCCGCTATTCTGGAGAGGATCGTAGAACCGGAGAGGCAGATCATTTTCAGGGTCCCGTGGCAGGATGACAACGGCAAGGTGCACGTTAACCGCGGCTTTCGTATCCAGTTCAATTCGGCTCTGGGCCCGTACAAAGGCGGTTTACGGTTTCATCCTTCGGTTTATGCGGGTATTATCAAGTTTTTAGGATTTGAACAGATATTCAAGAATTCTCTCACCGGATTGATGATGGGGGGCAGCAAGGGCGGTTCTGATTTTGACCCGAAAGGAAGATCTGACAGTGAAGTGATGAGGTTCTGCCAGAGTTTCATGAATGAACTCAGCCGGCATATCGGCGCGGATACTGATGTCCCGGCCGGTGATATAGGTGTCGGGGGCCGGGAAGTCGGCTATATGTTCGGCCAGTGGAAAAGACTTACCGGACTGTTCAGCGGTGTTTTGACCGGTAAAGGGCTTGATTTCGGCGGTTCTCTGGCGCGGACGGAAGCTACCGGATATGGCTGTGTGTATTTTTGCGAAGAGATGCTGAAAGACCGCAAGACCTCATTCGCCGGCAAGACGGTCGTCATTTCAGGCTCCGGCAACGTGGCCATTTATGCGCATCAGAAAGCTACCCGGCTGGGAGCCAGGGTGGTGGCAATGTCTGATTCCAACGGGTTTATTTATGACGCCCAGGGGATCAAACTGGACACCATCAGGCAGATCAAAGAAATAGAACGTAAACGCATAAAGGAATATGTGAAGGTGCATAAAACCGCGCAGTATACAGAAGGTTGTCGGGGTATATGGAATACTGAATGCGACGTCGCGCTTCCCTGCGCTACGCAGAACGAGCTGGATAAAGAAGCAGCCGGTACTCTGGTCAAGAATGGGTGTCTTGCGGTGGCGGAAGGCGCCAACATGCCCTGCACGCCTGAAGCCGTAAAGGTATTTCTGGAAAACAACGTCTCTTTCGGCCCCGGTAAGGCCGCGAACGCCGGCGGCGTGGCTACCTCAGGCCTTGAGATGGCACAGAATTCGCAGCGCCTTACCTGGAGTTTTGAAGAGGTAGATGAGAAGCTGCATCAGATCATGGTTAACATTCATGAGTCCGCGAAAGAAGCTGCCGGGGAATATGGTACTCCGGGCAATCTGGTTAAGGGCGCGAATATCGCCGGTTTTCTGAAGGTAGCCAGGGCTATGATGTCCCAGGGTGTTGTCTAGCCGGAAAGGGAGGGATCCATGGATAAGATTTCTTTAGGTCTTGCTTTTGTGGCGGGTATTCTTTCTTTTCTGTCCCCCTGTGTGCTGCCGCTTGTGCCGGCATACATCTCCTTTTTGTCGGGCATGTCTCTGGAAGAGCTCCAGAAAGGCGCGCAGTCCGGGAGGGTTCTCAGAAGAGCGGGCCTGTCCTCTGTATTTTTTGTTACAGGGTTCTCGATCGTTTTTATATCACTGGGTGCTTCTGCCTCTTTCATCGGAAGGTTACTGGCGGACCATATAACAGTGTTAACCAGGATAGCGGGAGCGGTGATCGTGATCCTGGGTCTGCATCTGACGGGGGTACTGCGGATAAGTTGGCTCAATTATGAGAGGCGTCTGAAAATAGAGCGCTCTTCTCCCGGTTTTTTCAGCGCTCTGCTGATCGGATTCGCTTTCGCTTTCGGATGGACTCCGTGTATCGGACCGATCCTGGCAGGTATTCTCGCCCTGGCAGCAGCCCAGGAAACGCTGGTCAGGGGCATGTTTCTTCTGGCGGTCTATTCACTGGGGCTTGGCATTCCTTTCATTATTACCGGATTCGCCGTAGGTATGTTTATGCGTTTTTTTCAGCGGTATAAACGGTTCATCCGGTGGGGCGAGATCATAGCGGGGCTGTTCCTCGTATGTGTGGGGTGTCTTATATTTTTTAACAGCCTGGGTATTTTATCCGGCTTTGTTCCGCCGGTATTTTATGAATTCGCGAAATGATCACGAAGATCGAAGAGAAGATTACATAGATCAAAAAGGGGGCAGGTAATGGGACCAAAGAGCCGGTTTTCGCTTCTTTTCGTTATTTTACTGCTGTTTATCAGTGCCGGGTTACTGTCATGCCAGGGGCAGACCGCCTCTGATAATACCGCGGCAATGGCTCCGGATTTTACGCTTAAGGATCTGGACGGGAATTTCTTTCGTTTGTCCGGGACAAAGGGGAAGGTCGTCATACTGGACTTCTGGGCGACGTGGTGTCCGCCCTGCAGGATGGAACTGCCGCATTTTCAATCCCTGTATGAGGAATATAAAGGAAAAGGGCTCGTAATTGTGGGTGTAGCCCTGGACCGGGGCGGCACGGCGGTTGTAAGGTCTTTTACCGAAGCCGGCGGGATCACTTATCCGATCGTTATCGGTGATCAGAGAATAGCCTCCACTTACGGAGGGATCAGGGGTATACCCACCACGTTCGTTATTGATCGTCAGGGACGCATTGTCGAAAAGTTCGTGGGGTATCGGGGCAGAGAGGTTTTCGAATCTTTGATCCGGAAGCTTTTGTGACCCGGGAAGCGGTTTCCGATCCCGCATCGGGAACCGGTTAGAATTGGGAGGATACTTTCAATATCAGTTCCTGGTCGGCGGAAGTGTTTCTTCCCCAGAATGTCCAGCCATACTGTACGCCTATATCAAATGATTTCCCGGCTCTGGTTATGTCATCTCCGCCAAAAAGCTGGAATACGGGCCCGATCCGCCATATGGCGTATTCCTTTTCAAGTTTTCCGGTTATGTCGTGCGCCCAGTATCCGTCTATTTCGCTTTTGATAAGCAGCCAGTCGCACGGCCAGAACCCGCCTTCGACAAAGAAAGGGATGTCGTTGCATACGTCTCTGTTCTTAAACCTGTATCCTGTTTCAGCGCCGAAGTAAAAAGGTATTGCCGTATCGAACTTTTTGCCGACAAGCAGCCGCAGGTCCAGCGCGTCATTACGGTCGCCCAATTCCGGCTGGCGGGCTACGCCTTCTTTTCCCTCGTCATATCCGGTATAACAGGAAGCTTTGATCTGACCGCTTAGCACCACGGGTTTTTCCAGGAACCTGACCCTGCCGCCGAGATCCACGTTGGTAAACCCGTGGTTTTTTACGGAATAAGGCCCCCATGCGGGGTTTCTCGCGTATTCCTTGTATTTAGCTTCCTTGTATTCTATACTGCCGAGCACGGTGAACCAGTCAGTCACGCCATACTCAAATTTGGGGATCATTGACCATCCCCATGAGCGGGCGTCGTTATTCTTTCTGTGCAGGTCCTTATTTGACCCGAAATCATGCTTTGCCCACTGGCCTTTCATATAATATTCCAGCCATATGTTATTTCTGGGTAATGTCCATGCGCCCGCGAACGCAAGTTGCGGCAGGATAAAGCAGGAAAGGATCAAAAAAGCGAATGTTTTTTTAATATTCATAATATAGTCCTATCGGCTCAGGTTGAACAATGCGGAGAACCACGCCATAGTGCTTCCCTGGTTTTTCTGCTCTTCCAGGATCGTCTTTACGTCCCCGGGGAAAAGAAGGTCTTTTTCAGAGGCAAGCCCTCTTTTTACGGCAATTTCGCCGAAGCGTCTTATTTTTTTTCTCTTTAAAAGACCGAACATTTCTTTAGTAAGCAGGAAACTTATTGGAATAGCGGGTCCTGCATATCAGCTTATGGTCCGCTTATCATGTAGAGTATATACGGTTTAGCGGGTTAAGTCAAGTAAAGCTGTGTTTTTACCCCGATTCCACCCCGGGGGTGGCCACCCCCGGGGTGGAATCGGTAAATGTTGCCGGACCAAAGAAACGTATTGACTTCAACAAGGAATATTATATATTATGGTATGTTCGGGGGGGAAGGAGAAGAGATGAATTACGCGAAGACCGTTTTTCTGCTGGTTGTTCTGACCGCTATACTTATATGGGTAGGAGGCCTGGTCGGGGGAGCCAGGGGCGCGATAACAGCTTTTTTAGTGGCTATGATCCTTAACGGGGTGAGCTACTGGTACAGCGACAAGATAGTCCTGAAGATGTACAGAGCAAAGGAGTTGTCGCGGAGCGAGGACCCCCGTCTGTATGAAATAATAGAAGGCTTAAGCAGGAAAGCGGGGATACCATGCCCGCGGATATGCATCACAGGGATCAATGTCCCTAACGCTTTTGCTACCGGAAGAGATCCGGAAAACGCGGCTTTATGCCTTACAAAAGGGGCGCTTGATCTTCTTGATGAAGACGAACTCAAAGGCGTTGTCTCTCATGAGCTTGCGCACATCTGTAACCGGGACACCCTGATCATGACGGTAACAGCGGCCCTTGCAGGCGCGATAATGATGATGGCGTATATGGCGCGGTGGGCCGCTTTTCTCGGCGGATTCTCCAGGAACCGCAGGGGTTCCGGCAATTTCATAGGTATTCTTGCCCTAAGTATTCTGGCTCCCTTTGCGGCGCTTCTGGTCCAGCTGGCTATCTCCAGGTCGCGGGAGTATGCCGCGGATGCCGGAGGAGCGAGGATCGCGGGAGATCCGAACGGTTTGGCGCGTGCTCTTGAGGATTTAACGCGTTTTTCCAAACAGCGCGGGTTTAACGCGGCGCCGCAGACAGCACATCTGTTCATCGTGCAGCCTTTAACCGGAAGTTTTATTGCCAACCTGTTCTCGACACATCCCCCCGTGGAGGAAAGGGTCAAGAGGCTCAGGAGTATGACGTGACAAGGGATTCGCGTTTTGTGCTCATATTGCTGGCGGTTGCCATGGTGCTGTTTTTCTTCGGACTGGGGGATATGGCCCTTACGGATCCGGATGAAACCTTTTACGCCCAGACAGCCAGGGAAATGATAAATGCCGGTGAATGGATAACACCTACGATATTCGGCAGCCCGCAGTTCGAAAAACCCGTATTTTATTATTGGCTTGTGGCGGCAAGCTACGGGGTTTTCGGCATAAATGAATTTGCCGCGAGATTCCCGTCAGCTCTTTTCGGGATCGCGGGAGTGATAGGGGTCTATTTTCTGGGGCGCCTTTTTTTCTCCCCGCTGTGCGGTTTTTTTTCCGGCCTTATTCTCGCCACGTGTGTGCAGTATATCGTCCTGTCCCGGGCCTGTGTCACGGATATGGTCCTGGCGGTATTCATCCTTTTCTGCCTGTTGTTCTTTTTGCTGGGCTGGACAACAGGGAAAAGGGCCCATTATCTGATCTCTTCGGTCATGGCGGCGCTTGCCGTTATGACAAAAGGGCCGATAGGGCTTTTTATCCCCGGCGCCGTGGTTATCCTTTATGTCATTTTCAGCCGGCAATGGAAGGGCTTAAGAAGTATTCCTGCCGGGTGGTGTGTCCTGGTTTTTCTTGCAGTGTGCCTGCCCTGGTATCTCGCGGTTACCCGGGTCCATGGATCCGCATTTATCGGTGAGTTTTTCGGTTTTCAAAACGTGACGAGGTTCCTGAAACCGGAACACCGGATAGGGATATCACCTTTTTATTACATACCTGTTATCATCGGGGGTTTTTTCCCCTGGAGCCTTTTTCTCCCTCTGGGAGCGTGGGCCCTGTACAAAGAGAGAGAGGGGGCCTGCCGCGTCAAAGCGCACCGCGCGTTTTTTGTCATATGGTTTCTCGCGGTTTTTCTATTTTTCTCCGTTTCCCGGACAAAGCTGGTCACATACATCTTTCCGCTTTTTCCAGTAATGGCGGTTGTGACGGGAAGATTCTGGGAAAGGTTTGCCAAAAGCGGCGGGGAAGACAGAAGTTTGCGCAGGTATATGAATATATCCTATTATATTTTCGCGGTTTCCGGCTTTCTGGCGCTGGCGGGGATATACCTTTTTGTCAGGCATGAATACGCGCAGGCGCTGGCAGGGGTCGCACTGACAGAGGCCGTTTTTGCCGTCGGACTGCTTTTATCCTTGCTGCTGTTCTTGCGCGGAAGGAAGGGTCTCTCGTTCCTGTCGATCGTTTCCGCGGTCATGCTTTTATCCGTTCCGCTGGTAAGGTTTGTTCTGCCTGTTATAGAGGAGTTCGAGTCCAGCAAAGCGGTATCCTGCAGGGTGAAAGAGTTGTCTACGGCGGCAGAGGCAGTAGGCGGAGAATCGGATACGCGGCGGGGTATCGCTTTTTATACCGGCCGGATCGACATCGAGGATATCCATTCTTACAGGGAAATGAACGACTTTATTTCGCGTAAGGGGCGCGTGTGGGGTATAGTCAAGCGTAAACATTACGACAAACTGAGAAGCGCCAGGCCGGCTGAGATCTCGAAACCCGTGTTTCAGGCAGGCGAAAAAGTCGTCTTCACCAATAGACCTTTCAGTATGGAACAGCCCGGGGAGAGATCATGAAAGACACGCTCAGCGTATCATTTGTACTGCCGATGTTCAACGAACGCGGCAATATCCGGGATACCGTCAAAAAGATAAGATCTCTGGCCGCGGAACTGACCGGCGATTATGAGATAGTCATCGCGGATGACGCCTCGACCGATGGAAGCGGCGATATCGTGGAAGAGATGGCACAGGCGGATGATACCATAAAGCTGTTCCGCCTCAGGCGCAACACTAAGTTTGGCGGGGCATTCGCGGAATGTTTCAAAAAAGCCGCTAAAGATATTATCCTTTACATGGACTCGGATATGCCGGTCAGCACGGAAGATGTCAAGGCATCGCTGCCCCTGATCAGGGATGCCGATATCGTTACGGGATACAGCAGGATAAAAAAAGGCGATACCGTCAGACGAAAGATCATATCGAGTGTATATAATTTTATGGTGCAGGTGTTGTTCGGCCTTAACGTAAGGGACATAAATTCGGGATATAAGATCGTCAGGAGGGATGTTGTAAGAGACATGGAATTCGTGTCCCGCAGCCCTTTTGTGGATGTGGAGCTTTTTTTGCATGCCAGGAAGAAACATTATAAGGTCCGGCAGTTCCCGGTAGTGTTCCGTTCGCGGGCCGAAGGGGAATCGCATATTGCCAGATTACCCGTTATATGGGCGACGTTTACGGACATGATAAAGGTAAAGATTCTCTCATGCAGACGAGAGGCATGAAATCGTTGATTATAAACGTCGATGATGTAGGGCTTTCGGACGCTATAAACGGGGCCGCGAAAGAATGTTACCTTTCCGGCGCGATCACGGGAGTAAGCGTGATAGCCTGCGGCAGGAGGTTTCGGGAAGCATGCGCCGTATTGCGCGACCTGGGAAAGACCGAAACCGGGGTCCATCTTACCCTTACCGGAGGCCTCCGGCCCTGTACGGGAGACCTTTCACTTATAAACTCACTCCTGCGGAAGAACGGCACGTTTGTCCGCGGTTACATGAACCTGGCCGTGCTTTACTCTCTGGGAAGGATCGCTGCGGGCCAGATATATCTGGAACTCGGGAACCAGATAAAAAGACTGAAGGAAGAGGGGCTCAGAGTAACACATCTGGACAGCCACGAGCATATCCACATGTTCCCGCCGGTTCTGAAGGTTGCGGTGACCCTGGCGCATGAATTCGACATACCGTATATAAGGCTTCCGAGGGAAGTCCCGGCCGTGATCCGGAAGCGGTTTTCGGTAAGGGATCTCCTGCGGCTTGCGGGTCTGAAGGCGTTTACCCCGGGAGCGGAAAGAACGATATCCCGCGCGCAGGTTAAGTGCAACGCTGCTTTTCTGGGGCATTTTCATTCCGGCCGGATAGACGATGATATCCTGTGTTTTATGATGAAGAACCTCGCCGAAGGCGTAAATGAACTGGCCGTGCACCCGGGCGTAATGTCCCGGGAATTGATGGATGAGTCTCCGTGGCATCGGAACGCGCCGGTGGAGTTGGATGCCTTGCTGAATGGCAGGTGGAGAAAGATCGCGGATTCAGGGAAGATCCCCCTGATCTCGCACAGGGAAGCTGTTTCGTTCCAGGCCAGGTCTGGTGCGGGCGAAGGGACTTGAACCCCCAAGGAGTTGCCTCCATATGGACCTGAACCATACGCGTCTGCCAATTTCGCCACGCCCGCACTACGGGGAATTATACAACAAAATGCGTCCAGCGTCAATATATTGGGGTCGGACCTCATATGACCCCGTGTAGCTTGAAACCCGCATCTCGTTGTTATATAATAATATATGAAGATGGCACAGAATAAGACGGTTATAACAAACCGCCAGGCCTTAAGAGATTATCACATCGACAGGGTTTACGAGGCCGGGATACAGCTTCAGGGCAGCGAGGTCAAATCCCTGCGCGGCGGGAATGCCAATTTAAAGGGGAGTTTTGCGAGGATCGAGGGCGATGAGCTTTTTCTGTATAATATGCACATCAACCCTTATGAATATTCTCAGGAGGACTACGATCCGGTAAGGCGCAGGAAACTCCTGCTGCATAAGGCGCAGATAGAACAGCTTGCGTCGAGGTCCTCACAGCAGGGATATACTCTGGTTCCGCTAAAAGTATATTTCCGGCGAGGATACGCGAAAGTGGAAATTGGCCTGGCAAAAGGTAAGCGCCGCTATGACAAACGAGTGGCCCTGAAAGAGAAGCAGGCTAAAAGAGAGATAGAGAGAGCTCTTCGCCAAAAAAGGAAATAATAACCGTGTGTTTTGTGCATCGCACACTGAAGTGATACGGACATGGAATCGGGGGTGAAAGGACTCGACATGTTCTTGTGACGAGAGAGCAGCATGCAGAGGTTGTCAGGAGGCCTCTTTAAACACCTGGCAAACAATAAACGCAAACTACGATCCAGTAGCCGAAGCCGAGAACATCCTGGCTTTGGATGCGTTGAATGTCTCTGCTTTAGCAGGGGCGAGTCCTTTAGTAAGTGCCTTGGGATACTAATAGGGCTAAAATTACGCAAGGTCTCTTGAGGTAATATCTCCTAACCTCAAGCAGTATCAGGAGGATGCTCCCGGGAAACATCCTGTTTATCGGATCTCCCGGGAAAAGATTAAAGATGGACTAAGCATGTAGATACTCTCTGGTTCGGGTTCATGGACCCGGGTTCGAATCCCGGCACCTCCACCAAAAA
>Ga0164318_10002320_pt1 | contig 17619 bp, 11 predicted proteins | sample GuaBasSedimGuay9_FD_113734 | JGI IMG/M metagenome (GOLD analysis project Ga0164318, IMG submission 113734) | Subseafloor sediment microbial communities from Guaymas Basin, Gulf of California, Mexico - Guay9, Core 4571-4, 0-3 cm | ecosystem: Environmental > Aquatic > Marine > Hydrothermal vents...
CAGATCATCTACACCCTCGCTTACGAGGTCACCGGTGACGAGGTGGCGCCCAACGCGCTCATCACGGATACCGTGCCGGCCAACACGACCTACAATGACTGCCAGCCAATCGGATGCATCGAGACAGGCGGTGTGGTCACCTGGAATCTGGGTACGTTGGATCCGGGCGAGAGCGGCATCGTGCAGCTCACGGTGGACGTGGACGAGCCGCTGGACGACGGTACCCCCATCGTCAACGACGCTTACTTTTCCGACGACGACGAGGGGCAGGCCGAGGATAGCACGACGACCATTGTCACCTCCGCGCCGGACATGTCTGCTTCTACCAAGGTGGTGGATCAGGCCGATGCGGTGCCGGGCGCTCACCTCGTCTACACCATCACTCTAACCAACGACGGCGACATGGTCGCCGACGCTTCTCTCAGCGACGTGCTGCCCGCGCACACCGCCTGGGTGGGCTGGGTGACGCAAAACGGAGCGGCCTGGGATGGCGCCACCGTGACCTGGGCCGGCGACGTGTCGCCCGGCAGCGACGTGGTCATCGCCTATGAGGTGCAGGTGGAGACGCCGCTGGACGACGGCACGGTCATCGCCAATCTCGCCTCTGTGGAGGATGGAGTCGCTCCGGCCTTTGACATCGGCCCGGCGCAGACCACCATCCACTCGGCGCCAGACCTGACCGCCTCCTTCAAGGAGGTAGATACAGTCTCCGCCGCGCCGGGCCAGGAACTGGAATACACACTGACTATCATCAACAGCGGCGATATGGTAGCTCACAGCGCGGAGGTGCTGGACTATATCCCAGACCACAGCAGCTATGTGAATCTCAGCGTGAACGCCTCTAGCGGCTTTGCCGAGTACCAACCCCTGTACGAGCGCGTCCGCTGGACGGGCGAGGTGGAACCCGGCACGAACGTGGTCATCATCTTCCGCGTGCTGCTCGATTTCCCGCTGGACGAGGGGACAGAGATCATCAACTGGGCGACCGTTGACGACAACTTCCACCCCGGCGCGACCGACACTAACTATGTGGTGACCACCATCAGCGCCGCGCCGGATATGAGCGGGTCGAGCAAGGCGGTCAACCTGGCCGGCGCCAGCCCCGGCGACGAACTGCGCTACACCATCACGCTGGTCAACGCCGGCTCGCAGACCGCCAACGCCCACGTAGACGACGTGCTGCCCGGCGACGTTACTTTTGCCTCCGGGCCGGTGGTCACAGGCGGCGGTATCGGCGGCTGGGATAGCGGCGGGCGGCGCATCTACTGGGACGGCCAGGTGCCGCCCGGTCACACCGTGACTATCGAGTATTATGTGCGGGTGAACGACCCGCTGGATGACGGCACGCTCATCACCAACACAGCTACCATAGACGACGGCTACAACCTGCCGTTCGACACGAACGCCACAGAGACGCTGGTACACTCATCGCCCGACCTGAACGCTTCGACGAAGGCAGTGGACCTGGGCACGGCCTCGCCCGGCGACCGGCTAGAGTACACCATCCGGCTGGAGAACGTGGGCGACATGAACGGGACGAACGTGACGATGGTGGACACCTTGCCGCCCGCTTACGTGACGCTGGTGACCACCCCGCCGGGAGCGACGTATGATGCTGGCGCAGGGACGCTGACCTGGACCGGTCTGACGGTCAATACCGACGCGCCCGTGGAACTCACCTTCGAGGTGGATCTGGATTCCTCGGTGCCCAACGGCACGCTCATCGTCAACCACGTGGACATCAACGATGGTATCAACCCTGTGGTGGAACGGGAGGCCACGACCATCGTCGGCTCCGCGCCGAACCTGAGCACCTCGACCAAGGAAGTGGACGAAGCGGACAGTGCGCCGGGCGAGTATCTGGAGTACACTCTCACCCTGCGCAACAACGGCAACGCCACGGCGGTGGGCGCCACGCTGACGGACGTACTGCCCGACCACGTGGCCTGGGACGGCTGGGTGGCGCAGAACGGCGCGGCCTACGATGGAGGGACGAACACCGTCACCTGGACGGGCGATGTAGAGCCAGGTGTGGATCAGGTGATCGTCTACCGCGTGCAGATCGAGTTCCCGCTGGACGACGGCGTCGAAATCGAGAACGAGGCTACGGTGGACGATAACTTTTCCGGGCACGATCCCTTCGACATCGGCCCGGCACGGACCACGGTGCACTCAGCGTCCAACCTAGAGACCTCCACCAAAGAGGTGGACGAGGCGGACGCTAATCCTGGCGACACTCTGACCTACACCATCACCCTGATCAACAGCGGCGATATGATCGCCCACAGCACGGTGGTGCTGGACGAGATCCCGGCTTACGCGACCTACGTGGCCCTCAGTGCGGGCGCGACCAGCGGCAGCGTAGAGTACCAGGCGGCCTACAACCGCATCCGCTGGACAGGGGAAGTGGAACCCGGTACCGCTGTGATAATTACCTATCGCGTGGATGTAGATTTCCCGCTCAACGACGGCACGGTGATCGAGAACTTTGCCACACTGGACGATGGGGTACACAGCCCCTTTGATACCAACACTGTAGTGACCACCATCCACTCCGAACCGAACCTATCTACCTCCACCAAGGTGGTGGACCTGGGCGACGCGGTGCCGGGTCAGGTGCTGCACTATGAGATCACGCTGGTCAACTCTGGCGATATGGTTGCCCTCGCTACTGTCAGCGACGTGCTGCCGCCCGAGGTCAGCCACGCCGGCGGGCCGACGGTGCTCAACGGGCCGCCGGCCAGTTGGGACCACATCGCCCGCCGCATCTACTGGAGCGGCCAGGTGATGCCCGGCACGAACGTGGTCATTGAGTACTATGTCACGGTCAACAGCCCGCTGGATAATGGCACGCTGATCGAGAACACGGCTACACTGGACGATGACTTTACCGGGCACGATCCGTTCGACATCGGTCCTGCGCAGACCACCGTCCACTCGGCGCCCGACCTGGGTGCTTCGACGAAGGAGGTTGATCGCGCCGTGGCCCCGCCAGGTGAGTTGATCGAGTACACCATCACCCTGGACAACGGCGGTAATATGAATGGTTCGACGGTGATGATGACCGACACGCTGCCGGTTGAGGTGGACTTTGTCAGTGGGCCTATCGTCATCGGCGGCGGCGCGGCCACTTATGACCCCGTCGAACGCCAGGTGCGCTGGAGCGGGCCGGTGAACGTGGACGAACCGGTCACTATCCGCTACACCGCGCGTCTGGACGCGGGGCTGGCGGGCGGCATCATCGTGGCGAACACGGCCACGGTGGACGACGGGCACGGCAACGTGTTCGAGATCGGCCCGGCAGAGACCTATGTGGGTCACGAGATGGGCATCCGCCTGACTGATGATCAAGACACAGTTCAACCCGGGGAGCGAATCACCTACACTCTGGCCTTTAGCGGCACGGAACCACTGAACAGCGGCCTGGCCCGAATAGAAATTCCAGAGAACACAACTCTCGTCGCTTTCAGCCCCGGCGGAGAAGATAAGGGAATACACGTTGACTGGGATATCATCGGTCTGCCGCCCGGTTTCTACGAGGAACGGTTCATCGTCGTCGATCTCGACCCGGTGCTGGATAACGGCATCGTGATCAGCACGACGGCTCACGTCGCCGGTGACGGGCAAGGTAACCAGGATACAGAGAGTGTGACGGTTGTCTCCAGCCCTGATTTGAGTGTTTCGACAAAGCAAGTGAGCGCCGACACTGCCTACGCCGGCGACACCCTGGTTTACACCATCGTCCTGAATAATGGCGGTAGGATGAACGGTTACACGGTGGCTATGACGGATACCATCCCTCAATACACCAGCTACGTACCGGGCAGCGTCTCCGGCGGTAGCTACGATCCGCTGGCGCAGGCCATCACCTGGGCCGGCCAGTTGAACGCGGGTGATCAGGTAACGATTACCTTCAGCGTGGTCATCACTGAGCTAGAGTTCATCCCCGGCGGCGCGTATATCAGCAACGTGGCTATCGTGGACGACGGGTTCGAGGGACACGCCACTCTGGAGATCGAGGCGGAGACCCACCTGTTCAACGGGGCGCGGCCGGATCAGTACAAGGCTTATTTGCCGCTCGTCTTTAGTAGCCACGCTCCCGGCGTCAACCTGCCCGACCTGGTGGTCACCGAGATTGCAGTCACTCCCGCCAGCCCAGCCGCCGGCCAGGAGGTTGACATCGCGATCACTGTCGAGAACCAGGGCACGCGGGCGACGGAGGGGTGCTTCTGGATTGATCTATACATCAACCCAGCCAAGCTACCTATCGAGGTCAACATGGGATGGTTCGATGCCCAGTCTGAAGGCGGTCTGGTGTGGTCATTGTGCGGCCTAGACCCAGGTGAATCAGTCACCCTGCATTACAATGACGAGCATTACTGGGGTGAGGGTTATAGTCGGTTCATCGGTTCGTTTGGTGAGCCGGGCACTCAAATCCTCTACGCCCAGGTGGACTCTTGGAACCCGGGTGTAGACTATGGCGCGGTGTACGAGTCTGACGAGCAGAACAATGTGTACGGGCCGCACAACGTTACCGTGACCGGCGTGGGAGGGGAGGCTGGCGCCGCTGGTGTGCATGGCACCCTCGCACCACCGTCACCACGTCCCAATGTTCCACCTCACTAGCGCTAACTGTACGTCGGTACGGAACTCCCTCCTGCTCTGAAAAGAGTGGGAGGGAGTCAACTGGATATTGAAAAGATACGTTTTGAGCGAGAGTAGACACGGTGTGATATAAGAATTTGACGCGATATGAGACTGTAGTATACTGGCAAGGATAAAAGATCTTGAGCGGGAGGGAATCGAATGAAGGGAAACCAACAGCACGACTCTGCCACGTGGGGATACGTGTTGATAGTTATTGCAATTGTCGCGCTGGCCTTTGTACTGGCGCTCCCTCGCACCTCTGTTTCTATGGCCCAGGAGCCAACGCGCTCTGCACCCGCGCCAACTCGACCAGTTCCCGCGCCGACCCGTGACACTCCGCCACCGCCAACTGCTTCGCCGGAGCCGACTGGGACACCGGCCACAGAATCCCCCGCTACAGCCACAGCAGTACCCTCTATACTGCCCGATTCCGGCGGAGCGGGCTGGGATGGCTTCATGCTGCTGATTGCGGGCTTGGCGTTTATCGCCATAGGGGTCGGCGTCAGTGCAATTCATCGCCGAAGGCCAAGTGTCAAATGACAAATGGCGAATGATAAATCCGCAATTCGCAGTTTGCAGCTTGTAATCTGCATGCTTATTTGCCTGGTGAGCGTGACTGGGCGACTGACGATTGTAGTGGCCCAGGATCAGACGCCTACCCTGCCACCGCGTCCCACCATCGAACCGACGTTGCCGCCCCGCCCCACCATTGGCCCAACGCTGCCACCTCGTCCTACTATCGGTCCAACACTGCCGCCTCGCCCGACGCTGGAGCCTACGTCCACGCCAGTGCGTCCTCCATCACCCGAGACACCCTCCCCACCTGAGGTCTTGCCAACCCCAGAACCTACGATTATCCTGCCCATTACTGGGAGTCTGCGCCCTATGAGTAGTATCGCGCTTTTAGCGCTGGGGCTTGGAGTTCTGGTCATCGTGGCAGGTATTGCCCTCCGACGGAATAATGCATACCTCGATTGATTGCCAAGACGCGCCACACAACTACTTCGACAACATCACATTTCGCCTGTCGCGCAGAATGGAACATCCACCGAACATAGACTGACAAGCATACGCGTAAGTTACACTAGAACACCCAAAAAGCGAAACTTGCAGCCTGAAAAATTCAGTGCTATAATGTCCCTACTTGGGGCGCGTAGCTCAGTTGGTCAGAGCGCTACACTCACATTGTAGAGGTCAGGGGTTCAAGTCCCTTCGCGCCCACTCTGCTAGCACCAGGCCGCGACTGCGTGGAGGTGAAGGCGCCCCCCCAGTATCTGCGGCCTGCTTGGTATATACCGGAAAGTGATTTATGTCTACATCCCGTAGCACCAATGGACACTTTGAGGTAGATTGGCTCATCAGCAACCTGCGCTGGTTGCTCCTGGTAAGCGTGGGTCTCGTTAGCTTTACGGATACATTCATCAATCACAAAGAATATCTCCTCGACGCCACCCCCCTGCTCCCCCAAATCATTCTCTTGGTATTCGCAGCCCTTTATAATCTCTCCGTGATGTTGTTGCTCGCTTACGGCTCTCGCCCTCGCTACATGCCATTTATAACGTTGATGCTTGACACGCTCTTGACTATTTGCTTCGCCATCGCGTCAGGCGGCTTGGCTAGTCCGTTGCTATTCTTTGCCTTATTTCCCATTCTCACTGCGGCGCTGCGTTTTCCCTGGATAATCAGCTTGCTGGTCTCCCTGGTCATTGTGGTGAGTTGCGGCTACGCCGGGTATGTCATTGCACCACCTGGCACATCGTGGATGGACTTGCTCCCCTTTGTGGTCAGTTCTCTGACTCTCCTGCTGGCGGCTGCGGTGAGCGGGCTGGTGGGAGATCGGGTAAAGCGAGCTATTGCGCGCAAACACCGGCTGGAAGAGGAAACCGAACTGCGAAAACTGCGCGTTGTCCAAGAACGTGTGCGGGCAATTTTCGAGTTGGCGAGCACGCTCAGTGCGACATTGAATTACAATAAAGTGCTAGAAGCAGTGCTCGAAGTAGGCGAAGCAGGGATGCACGAATGGGGTCGCCCAGATTCTTCTCACGTGAGCATGGTGATGCTCTTTGGTAAAAGTGATTTGTGTATCGTGGCCTCGCGTCACCTGACGCAGCGAGATCAAAAAACCATCTTTAGGGGTCAAAGGGGAGTCCTGGCGCGAGCGCTGACGACAGCGGAGGCCATAATCGTCGCCAATCCATCGGCAGACCCAGAGTTAGGCCAACTCGTCATGATGCATAGTTGCCAACAAGCAATCATCGTGCCCTTGCGGGCTGGGTTTGAGAGTTTTGGCGTGGTGGTTTTCGGCAGCTCTCAACCCGGAGTCTACACGGAGGATCACAAAAATTTGCTCACCGCTATATGCAACCAGGCTATCGTCGCGCTCCAAAATGCCCAGCTTTACCAGAGCCTGATGGAGGAAAAGGAGCGCATCGTGGTGGTGGAGGAGGACGCTCGCAAGAAGCTGGCCCGCGACCTGCACGACGGCCCCACGCAGAGCATCGCAGCGATTGCTATGCGGCTGAATTACGCCCAGATGTTGATAAAAAAGGAACACGACATAGACCAGGCGACCAATGAATTGGCGCGGACCGAAGAGTTGGCGCGCCATACGGTGAAAGAAATCCGCCACATGCTCTTTACACTCCGGCCCCTCATTCTCGAATCACAAGGGCTGCAAGCTGCGCTAGAGCAATACATCATCAAACTGGCCGAGACGGATGACCTGCCGATTCATCTGCACGCCAAGCCGGATGTGGACAAGTCGCTGGATAAAAACGCTCAGGGCGTGATTTTCTACATCATCGAGGAAGCGATTGGCAACGCCCGCAAGCACGCCCAGGCCAGTGAAATCCAGATCCGATTGTACCTCCAAGATAGCACATTCGTCGCCGAGGTACAAGATGACGGCCGCGGGTTCGACGTAGATGCAGTACAGACACGCTACGACGAGCGCGGCAGTCTGGGTATGATCAACATGTACGAGCGGGCCGAACTGGTCAGTGGCACACTGGCGATCTCCTCAGTGCCGGGGAAAGGCACGCAGATCAAGCTGAGTGTGCCACTGCGGGGGAAATAAGATATGCCTGACCCTGCCACAGCGTGGTTGTGGTTGAGCGGTTCTCTACTTTTGGCCGTACTCTGGACAAATCTGGCCTGGTTCCTCCGCCAATCCCGTTCCGCAGCCATAGACAAATTTATCACCCCTTTGACCACCTGGCGCTTTGCCCCGTGGCTGCTCCAGTTCCTGCGTCTGTTGTACTATGTCGGCGTGCCCTACGGGGCGCTCCTGTGGGGCCGTGATGCGGTCATCGGGGAGTTTTTGGGACTGAGCGGGGAAAAGGTGAACGCCCTTCCCGCTGCCAACTGGCTTGACTGGGCGCGCGACGTGGGATGGGCAGCGGCGCTGGGGGTCTGCGCATGGGCACTGCTGGCGCTGGGCTGGTGGGCTTATCGTCGAGCGTTGACCGCCGCTAATGCGGATGATGTGGTTGCCGGGGCCGACGCTTCTGGATGGGTGCTATTGCGGGAGGCGGCCTACCACGAAATCCACTGGGCCTTTTACCGCAACGCGCCTATTCTCGCCCTGGGCGCGTACTGGGGAGTCTGGGCCGCGCTGGCGCTGGCGGCGCTGGAGGCCGCGCTCAATCCGGTTTGGCGCACAGGGTTAGCCGATCCGCAAAAAGCCCCCGCCCAGTTGATGCGCGGGGCGCTGGCCGCGGTCAGCGGCGTATTATTTTTGATGACCCAGAATCTGTGGCTGGCGATTGTGTTCCACTTGGGAGTGTCGTGGGGACTGGCGGTGCTGGTGCGTCGAGCATCAAACGTCAGGTTAGCAGCAGCGCCAGAACGACCAGCACCACCAACATCGCCAAAGCAATGAGACCGATACGTTTGAGGTCGGTGATGACATAGCGGTACTCTTCTTGCAGGTCAGATGTCTGTGCTTTAGGTACAGGCCGCGCCGCAGCCGCCACGGTAGGGACTGGGGACACCTGATTAGCACCCGGCTGCACCATCTGAGCTCGCGAAAGACGTACTTGTTGCCCCTTCTTTTTCCTGGCACGACGTGATTTCTTAGCCACGATACTTTTTCTCCTCTCTACGGTTGTAACTCTGTAATGACGACGATGCGGTGTGTATCAATCCCATACGGATAGCAAGTGATCAGCGTCAGCACCGGGCTGGAAGTGGGATACATCACACTCACATCCGTCGGCTCGATGATGCGCTTCTGGGTGACGACGTAACGATAGACCCGGCTGGCGGTGTGCATAAATATCTCGTCACCCAAGTCCAGGTCCGGCAGGTCGCGGAACATCTCGCCAAAGATGTCGTTGTGGGCTGCGATGATGCAGTTATTACTCTCGCCGGGGTTGGCGCTGCCGACGTGATGGCCCGCCCCCTGTTTGAGAGATTCCCAGTCGTCCCCCTCCACGACCGGCCCGTCCACGCCGATGGCCGGAATCTGGATGCGGATGGCCTGCTCTGGTCCCGGTGTGGGCAAGGGCAGCGGCGTGATCGCGCTCACTAAATCGCGCAGATGAGCGGGTATCTCCTCCGGCACGGGGGCGCTGGACGAATCGGGCGGCTTGTGCCCGCCCGGCAGCACGACCACCTGGATGAGCGGGGTAGGCGTGAGAGTGGGCAATTGTTGAGCCTGGCTAGATTCTGTGTTGATCTCGCGCTGTGTCGCCTGCAAACTAATCAACACCAGGATCAAGCACACCACCAGGGCCAGTTCGACCATCAACAAACTCTTGTCGCGCAGCCAATCCCAGCGAATCTGACGCCGTTCTCGATTGGGTTCCTCGTCCACGGTCATCTCGTCCAGCGCGTGGGCGCGGTACTGCGCCGTGGCCCCTGCATCTCCAAAGCGCCGGTGGGCCGTCGGCAAGGGAGACGGTTGAGGCTCAGTGGGCTGGGGAGCCAATGGATCGAAACTGCTCGCCTCGGCCTCTTTACCCATCTGGCGCAGACGCTCCATCCGCGTCTCCCGCTTACGGATGCGCAGTACCTCTTCCAATTCTTCTATGGATAGCTCGTCAACCGCGCGTCGGTCTTTCATGTCTAAACGTCCACCCGCGCCACCGCGAACACTTCCCGCTCAAAGAACCAGGAGAAAGGGGGCCAGTTGAACAAAATGTGCCGCGCGGCCCGAAACATCCATCCCTCCCGCCGGTTCTGTGGGGGCGTATCCAGCCACACCTGGGCGCGGAATCCCGCCCGCCGCAGCACTCGCCGGAGACTGGTCGCGCTCTGCTCGTTCACGTGCACATCAAGATTTTCCGGAACGATGGCGCGGGGATCCCGGGGATATTCTGTCCCCTGGCCCATCAATGTGCGCACCAGCCGCACCAGCGGGTAGGCGTACCTATCGTACCAGACGTTGGGAGCGGTGTGGACGATCAGCCGTCCATCCGAGCGTAGCACCCGCCGCGCCTCCGCCAACGCCTGGTCCAGTTCCCACGGGTGCAGGTGCTCCACGATGTCGAACATCAGCACGCGGTCGAAAAAAGCGGCAGGAAAGGGTAGCCGCCTGGCATTAGCCTGATAGACGTTCCCGGCGTCCTGCGCCATACGCAACGCCACCGGCGCATAGTCTACGCCGTAAGCTCGCGCCCCCAGGCTCGCGCAGTGACGCACGATCTCGCCCCGCCCGCAGCCGATGTCCAGCACCCGCATCCCCGGCGCGACCTCGGCCACATCGAAAGCCTCGCGCAGGCGGCGAGAAAGGTGCGCCCCCTCACTGGCGATGAATTCCACGTACCCTTCGCAAGAGCTTAGAAAATATGCCTCGTCGTACTGCTCCGGACGAACCGGTTGAATTTGCTCAATCTCCAATTTTCATGCCTCACATCTGGCATTATAATCTACCGCCCAACACCCGTCAAGCGGCGCAGCCCACCGGCGACGGCGGCGCGGAGCAGGTGAATCTCTTCGATTCGCAAGCCCAGAGCCAAAATCCCATAGACCACGACCCCGACGCCCCCAGCCCCGCCCACGACCAACAGTTCCCCCAGCAATCCCGGCGGCGATACCCCAATCAACCCGCGCATCGCCCCCCCGGCTGCTACGGCCATCACCAGCGAAGCGAGCGATGCCTTGAGCACGAGAGTCCACAGCCCGTGAGCGCCCAATCCGCCCAGCCGACGCCGCGTCAGCGCCAGCATAGCCAGCGCGTGAGCGGTCAGTTTGAGCGAGTTGACCAGTACCAGAAGCGGCAGGGTCAGTGCGCCCGTCCACCAGAGGGTCAGAGCCATCAGGACGTAGAGGAACGTCGTCCCCACGCCCACGAGAGCGGGCGTCAATGTATCCTTGCGAGCGTAAAAGGCAAAGATGAGTGGCTGGTCCAGGGCGGCAAAGAGCAGGCCCAAGAGATTACAGCGCAGCGCGACAGCGGTCGCCACCGTATCCGCCGGGGTAAAATCGCCGTGCTCAAAGCTGAGGGCGACGACGGGGTGCGCCAGCACATACAGGCCGGCCGTGGCCGGGATGATCAATGCCAGCACCAGCCGCAGCCCCTGGGCCAGGACAGCCTGGAAAGGGCCTGCATCCTCCGCCTCAGCCTGGCGGGAGAGTGTGGGCAGAATAGCGATAGAGACTGCCGTGACGACCAACCCCAGGGGAAATTGGATGATCGTCGCCGCATACTTCATCCAAGAGATAGAACCCCCGCCGATGCGGGAGGCCAGATTGTAACTCAGGAACACCGCCAGCGTATCTACGACCAGGCCAATCAAGATAGGCAAATACAGGCGACCGATGCGGCGCAGGGCCGGGTGGTGAAAATCGAACACAAAGCGCAGACGAGCGCCCCGCAACCCCGGCAGTTGAAACGCCACCTGGAGAGCGGCCCCCACCAACAACCCGGCCGCCATACTATGGACTCCCCAGCGGCGGCCCAGCAACAACGCCACGATGACGACCCCGGCGTTGAAAATGGCGGCGGTAAAGGCCGGAAAGGTGAACCGTTTGAGCGCGTAGAGAACACCAGAGAGAATACTGGATATGCTCAGGAAAACAACAGCCGGCAACACCAATCGCAAGAGACTGGTCGCCAAAGCCTGATAGTCAGGAGACAGCCCCTCTACCAGCAGCCAGACGATCTGGGGGGCAAAAAACTCGCCCAGCAAAACCAGCGCGCACAACGCCAGCAAAGTAATACTGAGGAGCACATTTAGCAAATGCCACAATTCGGCCCGTCGCTTTGGAACGGCATAGTCGGAGAGGACAGGGATGAGGGCCGAACTGACCATACCGCCCACCAAGAGATCGTAGAGCGTGTTGGGAACGAGAATAGCCGCGTTCAGCGCGTCCACGTGGGGACCAGCGCCAAAGAGGCCAGAATTGACCATCTCCCGCACCAGGCCCAACACCCGACTGGTGACATTCCCCAGGGCCACGATCCCGGCCGCCTGTGCGACCTCTACTCGCCGCGATGGTGTCTCGCGCGTTTCTTCCACATCTCTCATCTCGCGCCATTCTACCGCAAGTAGAGCGGATTGGCAATCCGCCCTGACCATGTTGCGCATGAGGCTGAATCGTGGTAAAATAACCCGGCAATGAGGGAGGAGAGTGTACTTCCCACGTGTGTTGTTTGTTTAAGGAGGAACACGGTGCCGTTAAGTAAGACAGAGAAAGAAACTATTGTTCAAGAATATGGCCGGGCGCCCGATGACACCGGCTCGCCCGAAGTACAAATCGCGATGTTGACCACCCGGATCAATCAATTGACGGAGCACTTGAAAGCCCACAAGCACGATGAGCACTCTCGGCGCGGCCTGCTCAAAATGGTAGGCCAACGCCGGCGTCACTTGATCTATATCAGTCGCAAAGACCCCGATGGTTACAAGGAACTCTTACAGCGACTCGGGTTGCGCAGGTAGTCACATACCCAGAGCAAGTCAACCAAACGAGTAGATGTGGGATGATTGCCCATCTACTCGTTTGATGTACCTGAAGGGTAACTGCTCAGGTGCCCGGCACTTGCGTAAAGTGCCGGGCACCCTGAAAACTTGAACGGGCTATGCTTGAGCAGTTATCCTGAAAGAAACATTTTTAGTAAGGGTAGTGTCTTGTGCCTGCCCAATTTTTAGGAGACCCGGCGCAGGTCCAGGAATTGGAGATTGTCCCGTAGCGACAAATAATTGTTACGAGCCACCCTCCAGTCCCTGACCTTCGCCTGGCCTCAACCAGACACGGAGGTGTAAAAAGTGAATAGTCAAAAATTTACCGCTACGTTGGGAGATGAGGTCGTCACCATCGAGACCGGAAAACTGGCCCAACAAGCAGGCGGTGCGGTCACAGTTCGCTGTGGCGATACGGTGTTACTCGTCACGGCGACAATGTCGCACAATGCCCGCGAGGGAATTGATTTCTTTCCCCTCACTGTGGACTTTGAGGAACGGCTCTACGCGGCGGGCCGCATCCCTGGTTCTTTCTTCCGCCGCGAGGGACGACCAACCGAATCATCCATACTGATCATGCGGTTGACCGACCGCCCCATTCGGCCCCTTTTCCCCAAGGGGCTGCGCAACGACGTGCAGATCGTCATCACCCCTCTCTCGCAAGACGAGGAGCACCAGTCCGACATCCTGTCCGTCATCGGCGCTTCGGCTGCCCTCATTATCTCGGACATTCCGTTCGACGGGCCGGTGGGAGCTGTGCGCGTGGGATACATAGACGGGCAGACCGTCATCAATCCGCCCATCTCACAGATGGGGAACAGCGCGCTCGACCTGCGGCTGGCCGGCAGCGCCGACGCCGTGTTGATGGTCGAGGCCGGAGCGAACGAGGTGAGCGAAGCGATGATGGTCGAGGCGCTCCGCCTGGGCCACGAAGCGATACAGGACATAATTCGCGCCCAGAACGAGATGCGGGAGGCGGTGGGCAAGCCCAAGCGAGACTATACGCCCCACGTCCTGCCCGACGAGTTGCGTGCAACCGTCCGCCAGCAGGTGGGGGAGCGGCTGCCGGAGGCCATCTATGGCGCGGCGAGCAAGCAGGACCTCAATGAGCGGCTGAGAAGTCTGCGGAATGAACTGATCGAGAACCTGGGCCAGGAATGGAATGAGAAAAACATCCGAGAAGCGTTCGACGAGGCAGAGCGCGATATCATCCGCCGGCGCACTATCGAAGAGGGCGTCCGCGCCGATGGGCGAGACCCCTATACCATCCGTCCCCTCTCGGCCGAGGTGAGGCTGCTGCCCCGGACGCACGGCTCTGGCCTCTTTACTCGCGGCGAGACCCAGGTGCTTTCCGTCGCCACGCTGGGCACGCCCCGGGAGGAGCAGATGCTGGATGATCTCTCCCCCAATGACGCCAAACGGTACATACACCACTATAACTTTCCGCCCTACTCCACCGGCGAGGCGCGCCCGATGCGTGGCCCCAAACGCCGCGAGATCGGACACGGCGCGCTGGCCGAGCGGGCGCTGATGCCTGTGCTCCCCGACAGCGGCGAGTTCCCATACACCATTCGCGTCGTCAGTGAGGCGGTCAGTTCCAACGGCTCGACCTCGATGGCGAGCGTGTGCGGGAGTACGCTCTCGCTCATGGACGCCGGCGTGCCCATCAAGTCCCCGGTCGCTGGTATTGCCATGGGGTTGATGACGGAGGGTGAGCGTTACCAAATCCTGACCGACATCCAGGGGTTGGAAGACCACATCGGAGATATGGATTTCAAGGTCGCCGGCACGCGCGATGGCATCACCGCCTTGCAGATGGACATCAAAATCGCTGGTCTCTCCTACGATATTCTGTCACAGGCATTGGAACAGGCGCGGCAGGCGCGGATGCAGATTCTGGACGTGATCGAGGGGTGCATCTCTGCGCCTCAGGCAGAGCTTTCGCCTTACGCGCCCCGCATAACCATCCTGCACGTGCATCCCGACAAGTTGGGAGCCGTCATCGGGAGCGGCGGCAAGACCGTGCGTGCCATCCAGGAAGAGTGCAACGTGCGCGTGGACATCGAGGACGATGGCTCCATCTATGTCGCCTCGACCAGTGGCCCAGACGCAGAGAAAGCGCAAAAAATGATCGAATCGCTGATCGAGGACGCCGAGTTGGGTCACATCTACACCGGGCGCGTGGTACGCGTCACTGATTTTGGCGCCTTCGTCGAGATTCTGCCCGGTAAAGACGGGTTGGTACACATCTCGCAACTGGCTGACTATCGCGTCAACACCGTCGAGGACGTAGCGCGGGTCGGTGACGAGATCATGGTCATGGTGACAGGCATTAGCGCCGAAGGCAAAATCCGCCTCTCGCGCCGGGCCGTGCTGGAAGGATGGACGCTGGAGGAAGCTCAGGCCGCCGACAGGCCAGGCGGCGGGAACAGGAGCAGCAACAGAGGGCGCAGTAAAGACCGCCGCTCTCCTCGCCGGCGCTAAACCACACCAGCAATTCTCAATTTGAGGTGTCATTGCGAGCACCGGACGTTTTTACCGAGGCGAAGCAATCTCCCCCATCCGCTTGGAGATTGCTTCGTCGCAAAAAATGCTCCTCGCAATGACATAATGAAAATTGCTGAAACCACAGAGAGATAGCCGTAGAAGAGATGATCAAAGACCAGGGAATCGAGCAAGAACCTGATAGCACCCCAATCAGAGTGCTGCCGTGGCTGTTGCAGGCGTTACGCGAGGTGGCCGAAACGGTCATCCCGGCGGTCGTCATCGCCCTGGTGATCAATCTCTTCCTGGCCCAGGCCACACAGGTGCTGGGGCAGAGTATGGAACCCACCCTGCACACTACCCAGCGCGTGGTGGTGGAGAAAGTCACGTACCGCTTTTCCCACGGCCCCCGGCGCGGCGACATCGTCGTCATTGATTTGCCAGAGCAGACAGATATGCTGATCAAGCGCGTGATCGGCCTGCCCGGCGAGACCATTGAGGTGCGCAGCGGAGAGGTTTACATAGATGGCGAGTTGCTCGAAGAGACTTGGAAGGTCAACCGGGGCGGAGGTAGCTATGGCCCCAAGACCATCCCTCCGCTCCACGTTTTCGTCATGGGGGATAACCGGGGCGCTTCCAATGACTCGCGCAACTTTGGGCCGGTGCCGATCGATTGCATCGTGGGGCACGCCTGGTTCTCGTACTGGCCCACAGAGTACGTCGGTTTCGTCGAGTAGGGGTGGCCTTGCGCCCGCCTATAAACGGCAAATAGGCCGAGCTAAAAACTCGGCCTGTTTTGTTGTGGTGGTGTAACTGCTCAGGTGCCCGGCACTGCGCAAGTGCCGGGCACCTCGAGTTATATGGCGGTTAGTAAAACCTCAGAGATGTTTATGCCCCATCCGGTCGCGCAATGCAGCGCCCCGTGATTTGCCTCCCCCTGCCGCTACCACTGTGGCTTGCAGGGTGCCATCTTCGTTCCACACTCCCCGCACGCCGACCGAGTCGCCGGTCGTGATGTCGTCGAGGCTGGGGGTTTCCACATCGGGTGCGCGATACTGCGTTTCTGCGTCCACCAGCACCGTTACTGGGCCTTGAGGAGTGCCCAGCACGAGATTATCCGCCCCAACGCTGATGACGCGCCCGCGCGCGGCCCCTGGTTGTCCGGCCCGGCGACCGCCGATCTCGCCCAGGGCAAAGGCGCGGAAGGTCGCGGCGTCATCCCACGTGCCAGCAGCCGTCACTCGCGCCCCAATTTCGATGTCGCCCAGCGCGGGTTCTTCGACGCCGGGGATGCGGACGACGGTGTCCGCATCGGTGAGGACGTTCACCTGCCCGCCGGGGGTATCGAGCACCAGGGTCGTCCCGTTGACAGCGAACGCCTCGCCGTTCAGTCGTGTCGCCTGCTCCGGCAGCACGATCACGAGAGTGGCCCGCATACCATCCTCATCAGCTTCGCCTTCACCGGCGATACGGTCCCCTACTGCCAGATCGGCGATGGAGGGGTTATCCACGTCCGGCACGCGGAACTCGGTTGTCTCGTCGGTCAACACCGTGAACTCGCGGCCTCGAGCGGCGCGGATGGTAAGGGTATCCCCTTCGACCGTTACTACCTCGCCCTGCAGCCGGCCCTGGCGCGGCCCAACGTGGGGCACGGCGACTGTCTGCGCCAGCAGACTGCCACCGGCATCGAGCGTTCCTTTGACGATGACCCGCATGCCCTCTTCCAAATCATCCCGGCCGGGCTGCTCCACGTTTTGGATACGGTATTCGGTCTCGTCGCTCACGTGGACAGTGGCAACGCCACGCCCGGTCTCGACCGTCAGAGTGTCGTCGCCGATGGTCTCCAGCTTACCGGCTAGAGGGAGAGTGTGGTCGCTCTCCAGACGCAGCACGCCGAAAGCGTGGAAGGTGTTCTCTTCCTGCTCCCACCAACCACTGGCAGCCAGGGTGTCGCCGGCAGCCAGGTCGTCCAGGCCGGCCTCCTCCACGCCGGGGATGCGGAAGCGGGTGTTGGCGTCGGTGACGAGCGTCACCGCGCCGACGGGAGTGGCGAGTGTCAGTTTCTCATCGCCAATGCTTTCGAGCAGGCCATAGACGCGGGCACCTTCTCGCACAGAGTGAGCGGGGACCTGAGGACCGTCCTCAGCCTGCGCCAATGCGATCCCCACGGAGCCGAACGTCACCGCCAGAAGCGTCACGCCAGCGAGCAATACAAATCTTGTTTTCATAGTTTCACCTCCATATAGTGTGATTATGTTTCACGATCTATTCTCGAACCTTTTGATTATCTGGCGGTCAAGGGGGTGTAAAATCTGTGTAAAACGTCACATCAGGGATGAACGCAGATAAAACAGAAAAAGAGGAGTAGGGGCTGCCTCGCCCCTACGACAAGTCAGGGTGACTCCAATGCCCGCGTTCCGATGACTACCTGGGAACGCGGGCGTCCCCGCCTGTATGCGGCCAAGATGGCCGCGCTCCATAGCAGGCGTCCCCGCCCGCATGCGGCCAAGATGGCCGCGTTCCATAGCAGGCGTCCCCGTCCGCATGCGGCCAAGATGGCCGCGCTCCATAGCGGGCGTCC
>Ga0164318_10002321_pt1 | contig 17617 bp, 14 predicted proteins | sample GuaBasSedimGuay9_FD_113734 | JGI IMG/M metagenome (GOLD analysis project Ga0164318, IMG submission 113734) | Subseafloor sediment microbial communities from Guaymas Basin, Gulf of California, Mexico - Guay9, Core 4571-4, 0-3 cm | ecosystem: Environmental > Aquatic > Marine > Hydrothermal vents...
GTGATAGCATTTTGTAGTGGCCAGGTTGATCACGAAGAATATTTTAAAGGTTTGCAAATTGTTGTTGGAAATCAAGTGCCAATAATAGGTGGTTCAGCAATTGGCATAATCACTAATGAAAGCCTTTCATATGAAGGTTACACAGCAGGTGTTGCTATAATAGAGTCAGAAACAATTCAGTTTAGAGTAGCTTCAGCAGATGGTCTGAATAAAAATGAAAAACTGGCAGGTCAAAAATTAGCCAAAAAATTATCAGACAGCATAGATGGTAGAATTTTGCTCATATTCTATGATTCAATAAAAAATCCACCAACAGAAACTACGCCACCGGTTATCAACGCATCCTCACTGCTAATCCAAGGCATTGAAGAAACATTAAAATCAGATGTGCCGATTATAGGTGGGGGAGTAATAGGGGATTATGAATTTAGCCATACAAAACAATTCTGCGGTTCGTATGTTGATAATCAAAGTGTTGTTGGAACTCTATTAGGTGGAGATTTAAATCCGCATTTTCGAATTATGCACGGTTGTATACCGAAAGATGGAATCTATCATACTATAACCAAAATTGAAGGATCGGTGCTTTATGAAGTGGATGGGAAATCTGTTGTTAATATGATTGATAATCAATATGGAAACAAGGACTGGCGAAGTCAGGTTCCTGTTAAACGTTTGACAATCGGTGTAAACTACGGGGAGAAATTTGGGAACCTCAAAGAAAAATATTTTTTAAACAGACTGATTACAGGCGTTCTCCCAAATGGAGAGGGTATTGTTCTTTTTGAGCCGGATCTAAAAGAAGGTTCAAAAATCATGTTCATGTTGAGAAATAATAAAATGATGATAGAGTCCGCGAAGAAAAATTCATCAGAATTGTTAGAGGAAATAATTGCAAATGGAGAAAAGCCTGTTTTTGGATTATATATTGATTGTGCTGGTAGAGCAGTAAAATTTTCAGACGCGTTAACTGAGGAAGCCTATGAAGTTCAGAATGTATTTAATCAATATAACACAGCCTTGCTTGGATTTTATTCCGGAGTAGAGGTTGCCCCCTTGCTCGGGAAGAACAATGGATTAGATTGGACAGGAGTTTTACTGGTTTTTGCTAAAGGACAAATGCAAACATGACAGCATTTTCGAAAATCGAATTAGAAGGGAAGGTTGAAGAAGCAAAAAAAGAAATTGAGCATTATAAAAGAATCTCAAAGCAAACCGGAGACCTTTATCTAAAAGAGACGGAAGCACTATCAAAACTTCTTAGCTGGCGAAAACAGGCCGAGCAGGAACTGCGGGAGAGCAAAGAACTTCTCAGAGCTATCATTGAATCGACTGCAGATGGCATCCTTGTGGTGAATGAGAAGGGGCAAGTCATTTGCGCGAACGAAAGTTTTTTCCAATTGTGGCGAATCCCGGAAGAACTCATCAAGAAAAAAGAAGATAAAAAGCTTTTGGATTTTGTTTTAGATCAGTTGAAAGAACCCAAAGCATTCCTTTCAAAGATTCAGGCTTTCTACAAAACATCGGGTGAGAATTTCGATTTGCTCAATTTTAAAGATGGTCGTGTTTTTGAACGATATTCGTCCCCCTTGATTCAAAATGGGCAGATAGCCGGTCGAGTATGGAATTTTAGAGATATTACCGATCGCAAACGGTCGGAGGAAGCGCTGCAGGAGAGTAAGGAAAGATTTAAATTCCTCACAGAGAAGATAGCCGATATCATCTGGACTGTAAATCTGGATTTTCAAACCACCTATGTAAGTCCCTCCATAGAAAAGATACTTGGTTTTACACCCGAAGAACGAAAACGGCAAACCTTAGAGGAAATGATCACGCCGGAATCCCTGAAGAGAGTTCAGATGATGTTTCTGGAAGAGCTTCGGCGCGATGAGGCGGGTAACGCTGACCCAGACCGGTCCGTCACCATTGAGGTCGAGTACTATCGCAAGGATGGATCCACTGTCTGGATGGAGAACAGCATGAAAGCAATGCGTGACAATTCAGGCGCAATTGACGGCATCTATGGCGTCTCGCGTGATATTACCGAACGCAAGATAGCAGAGGAAGAGAAAACCAAACTCCAGTCTCAACTCCAACATGTCCAAAAAATGGAATCCATCGGCACACTCGCAGGCGGCATTGCCCATGACTTCAATAACATGCTGGGGATAATAGTTGGTAATACTGAACTTGCAATGGATGATGTTCCGGATTGGAATCCGGCAAGGCACAATTTGGAAGAGATTCGTATTGCCAGCATGCGCGCCAAAGATGTGGTCAGGCAAATCCTGGCCTTTAGCCGTCAAAGTCCACAGGAAATGAAACCGGTTAGAATTAGCCGGATTATCAAAGAATCTCTCGAGTTATTGAGATCTTCAATTCCAACGACAATCGAAATTCACCAGAATATTTCAAGCGAGTCAGATACCGTTCGTGCAGATCCGACACAAATAAATCAGGTCCTCATTAATCTTTGCACCAATGCGGTCCATGCTATGGGAGAAAAGGGGGGGAGGTTAGAGGTTAGCCTTAAAAATATTGAACTGGATGAGTGTTCTGCAATTCATCATAATGACTTATCCCTTGGAAAATATGTAAGATTGACAGTAAGTGACACAGGTCATGGTATTGAACCCAAGATCTTGGAACGGATATTCGACCCATATTTTACCACTAAAGGAATAGCTGAGGGTTCAGGAATGGGACTTTCCGTGGTTCACGGCATAGTAAAAACCCACGGCGGTTATTTCTTAGTAGATAGCGAATTAGGGAAAGGAACAACCTTTCAAGTATTTTTTCCATACATTGAAAGTAATCCCGAACCGGAAATTGAGATTACAGTTGAGATTTCCAGGGGCAAGGAAAGAATACTTTTTATTGACGATGAAAAGGCTATGGTCGATACAATTCAACCGATGATAGAACGCCTTGGTTATAAAGTGACTGCAAGGACGAGTAGCATCGAAGCCCTGGAGGCCTTTCGATCAAATCCTGATAGATTTGATCTGGTCATTACCGATTTTACCATGCCCAATATGACAGGTATGGAACTGGCTAAAGAGCTTTTTAAACTGCGGTCTGATATACCTATAATTCTTTGTACCGGGTACAGCATACATATAAATGAAGACAAGGCGAAAAGAATTGGGATTCGCGCTTTTGCTATGAAGCCTATTGTTTTGAATGAAATCGCAAACACTATCCGAACGGTACTGGATGATGACTAAAAAGAAGGTGACCAATAGCAATTATATGGGCGTGGAGGATCTTGATGTCTATAAAAAACTGAACATGCTTCCTGAAATCAAATGGCCATGGCAATCTTAGCAAACAACAGTCTTGATTTACACCCGACATTATGTTGTCAAATCAAACTGTTTGAATGGTCTGTCTGAGCATAATTTGTGCTGCTTTTTTCTTGACAGACGGTTTTTTTCGAAATCGACTCCGAAATAGTTGAACTAAAATGTAACGGTATCCTAAAATAGAATTTATTAAAAGAGTCCGAATATGGATCTGCCGCCAAATCAATCGCCATTTCTGTGGGAACCTATAAAAACCGGTAAGTCAAACAAGCAGCAATTAACCACAGAGAAGGGCGAGTGGTTCGGGAAAGCATTTGAATATTTTATTTTGATGGAAATATTAGCTTATAATTCGTATAACGAAGTGGACTTTGATATCAATTTCTGGAGGACAAAATCAGGTCTTGAGGTTGATTTCATACTGGATGGTGGAGAGGTGGCCATTGAAACAAAAGGCTCGCCTCAGGTACATAAAAGGGATTTGCTACCTTTGAATGCATTTATTGAGGAATATTCTCCCCAAAATACTATTGTTGTCTGTAACGAAAGGGAAGAGAGGGTTTATCAAAATATCCGTATCCTGCTATGGAGAAAGTTCTTACGAGATTTATGGCAGGGAAAAATTATTCGCTGATTAAGAAACGGCTTTAAGATGCTGTATTAATAGGTAATCAAGCTACAAATTAGGAGCCCTTTCAAATTACCCAGTTTGGATATGAACCGGTATGTATTGATATCATTACATCGATTCAAGGCTTGGTCTTTAACAAGATCCGGCAAAACCGTGCCCAAGGGTATTATGGCCGGCAAACCTGTAATTTCATAAATCGGAAAAATTTAATCAAAACCGAAAAAATCTCCAATTGCCCCCATGACAAGGCCGATCTCGATCGACTACAAGAATACAATTAATGAGTCTGTTGATTAATGAGGATTTTCGTTCAAGATCAAGGCAGGCAAAAAAATAATCACAGGCATATATTTGATATTCCGAGGATTGAATCCCTAGGTGCAACACAAAAATTGAGCCTGAGGGAAGGTTTTGAAACCACTTCTATAAATCTTCCCTTATTTCACCATTGGGCAACATATTATCCGGATGATACTTACCCTTTTCCTGCATCTGATAACGAGTACAGGTATTATTATTAACCAAACAATAATTTTTTATCCAGTATGTTTCTAATTTTCCTTTTTCCGTATATTCCTTAATTGGGCAAGCATAATACCATTTGCATGGCTTAATTTTTCTATTGGTCATTAAAACCTCATAGACTCTACCCCAGATAAATGGTCTGCGAATTTAACGGGGTAAACATTTCATTGGGCAAGCATTCCCCGGGGCAAGCGCAGATATTGGCGAAAAAGACCGTTTTCGTTCAGGCACTATTTAGGATAATGGAGAACACATATGATCCAAACGATGAACCCCGTTTCTCACATAGAGAGGTGAGGTTTTGTTGTTTTGATGAAGCTCCCCGCAGGCTTGCCGAGTGGATCCGAGGCCAACTTTTTCGCCTCTTCCTCTTGGAATATCTTGTTACATTCCAATAAAGATTTTTCCGTTTAACGAAAAACTAACCGACAGCAAGGGGCGCAAAGCCCTTAATGTCCGATGAAGTGCCAGGTTGCCGATTAGTAGATGCAGGCATCCAAAATGGAAAGCACTTCAGTCAGCAACTCATCACTACCGTGTTCGATACGTTTCGCGCGGCGAGGCCTAAACTCGACAGATTTAACTTGCTCGACCATTATGAAGCCCGTAAACTTACTGTCTTTCGGAACAGGTATGTGAAAAGGGAAACCGCGCTCCGTATTTGTGATTGGGCACACAACAGCCAAACCTGTGCTTCGGTTAAATAGGCCCTTGCTAACCACAAAAGCTGGGCGTCGCCCTTTCTGTTCATGACCCGATTGTGGATCAAACGTGATCGCAATAATGTCCCCTTGCCTGGGGATATAGGCAGTCATCTACCAAACCTCTTTACCCACCGGCTCTCCCCAGTCAACTTCGCCGGCTTGGTAGTTTTCAGGAATACGGTGCCACAAGATCCTGAAGATTGTAACGCCCACGTATCCTTTTAGCTGGTGTAACAATAATAAAGCCGTCTTTTACGCTAATATCCACCTCATCGCCGACACCAAGCTGCGCATCTGCGAGCAAAGTTTTTGCAAGACGAATTCCCTGGCTGTTTCCCCATTTTTGGATTTTTGTAAGCATGTGATACCTCCTTATGTATATCCGAAGTATAGCCATCTTGAGCAAGACGGTCAAGGAATATTTTTAGGCCAACGCAGGCAATAACGAGCGCCGGGTTGTTGCCAAGACTCCTGAACTTGTAAAGGTTAACTTGATGTTAAATAATGGAAAAACCGCGCTGTATTTAGGCGTCTGCGTTTATTAGCTTTGTTGGACGATCCTTTGTTTCAGCAAACTGTCAAGAATGAAGATTTATGACGTTTAATTCGAAGACCATTTAACTGTTACGCGAACCCCATGTTTTCACAACCACAAATCCTTTGATTTGATCCTGAAAAGGGACTCGTGTTTGTAAAATGTGTTCAAGATGATTCGGAACTCTTTTTTCAAATACACAATTGAACGCTTTGTCCATAATACCGATGTAAGTATTTCTTGAATGAAGATATAATCCGGCGTATAGTTCCATTGAGCACCTCCTTTTGTTAAACGGTTGTTAATGGTAACTTCTATAACTAACCTAAAGTTTCCCATAAAAGTATCACGCCGCGATGCGCAGTAGAACGGCCACAAGAGAATCAACAATTAAAGATTTTCTAAACAATAATTTCTTTTTTTACCCCAAGCAACCCCTAATTGCAAACCTCGTAGATTTAAAAAGATTTCGGGGAAGTATTATGGACAAAAGTGTTAGTCACCAACACAAGAATTGGGTTCAAAAATTCAAGATTGAGATTTCAGGTGTCAGTGTTCAGGTGTCGGAGGTTCTGGGATAAGGTTTCAGGTGTCAGAAGTTCTGGGATTTTTTAATTTATTTATATTTCATTTACAGAATAGCAATGAAAATGCATCTGAATCTACTAAAATGCATAATAAATCAAACAAATAAAATATTTCCCCCATTTTGTTTACGATCATTTAGTTGGTTTAACACAGGCCCAAATGTTTTGCACAGGGAGTCCACGATTTAAGCGGTCGTTTGCAGCCTTTACAGCTGTTCTTGCCTTGTCTTATTTTGCAGTAACTATTAACCACATAGTCGAAGAGTCTGGCATTTTTAACAGCCATAGCCACTTCATCCGCAATGGCCGAGAGAATCTGATCATCTTCTTTGTCAAAAATTTTTTCTTCGAATTTGTTTATGGCTTCAATAACTCCAACACTCTCGTTACCTGCTATTAAAGGAACTGCAAGAATCGACTTTGTTTTGAAAGCAAGCTTTTTGTCAATATTACTGTAAAAATCAGGATGTCTTTGTGCATCATTTACTACAAGTGCTATTCGCTCTCTCAGAGTACGACCTGCAATTCCTTTGTCCGCCGGAAAACGTTCTTTCACAAGTTCTATTCCTGTTTGGCCCACGGCAGTGAAAAATTCGAACTCATTATTTTCTTCATGGTATAAAAGAACTGAGCACTCCTCACATAGGAGAGCTGTGCTGACAATACTTATAATCGTAGTTAGAAGTTCTTGTAGGTCGGTGATATAGGCTAATGAAGAACTAACAGTTTGGTATAAGTTGAGCATACGTATTTTCTTGTCTTTCTGTTCGTGAGAGATGGCATTATTTAATAGATAAGATATCAGGGGAATAAACGAAGATAATCCTGACAGTTGGGTTATCAAACCCTGATTCTTTGCTGACTTTGCAACTATGGCCAGAGTTCCAATGGAGCGGTCCTGGATTGTTAAAGGGAAGACAAGTCCCATTGGTTTAGGTGATTCGGGATGTTCATGTGGACTATAAAAATCTATTTCCCCTTGTTTTTTTCCAAAAAGCAAAACATCATTTCCTGCTTCTTTGGTTTGACTGAATTCGGGAAGGTTTTCTTCCAAACCCTGAACAATATCTTCCGGAAGATCTTCTGTATAAAAATAAGTTCGGGTGGACTGAATATCCCGGAGAAAGAATCCGACTCCGTCCATATGATAATGTTGTTCGATCCAATTTCTTATTTTAATGCATTGCTCTGCTACGTTGTTGGAGGTAATCATCTCTAACAAACTCAAATTCATCTCATCGTTTCTTAAATTTTCTTGAATCATCATGCCTCCCTTTTTCTGTCCATGGAAAAATATAGCTTTAAGCAACCGTTACAACAGTATTAGATGGTTATGCGATTTATTAATAGTGACGTTCAATTATTACATCATTTCCGCAGTCTGAACATTTACAGCTAAGTGAGGTTGTTGATTTCAAGAGTCCTTATTTCTATCATTATTACTTCTTCTGGGAGATTCTTTAAACTTCCATCGCGCAAGATAGAAAGCCGGTGCGCTCTGCTTTATAATCTGAGTTCAGAGATGCTCCGGCCTCGGCCGCAATGAGCAGTTCATTCATTGTCTTTTGAGATTCTGGTGTTGTTTGGAATCGGTTTAGTTTGACGATCTTGCATATAATATCCACAGCCTTATCATGAGGGAATTTGCTTATATTTATGGTGATATCATACTGGCTGATATTCTGGATGTCGACCTTATAGAGTTTTTGGCACCATCTTTTTCGTTTGCTGTCAATCGTTTTAATGAAGCTAAAAGTCTCTTTTCTTGTAATTCCATCATGCTCCATAATGAGCTTTGCTCGATCCTCTATATCGGCAGTGATTTTCACATTAAGCACATGATCTAATTCCTTTAAGAAAACGTGGCCGCAGAAGCCATGAAAAACAACGTTATCTTTTTGCAAATTTCTTATTAACAAAGCTCGGATATAGGAAATATATCTATATTGCCAAAACATGGCTTGATCCAATATGAAAAGCAAATCCCAAATGAGCTTTATATCAGGCAAGTTGAATTCCTGTGAATCATCAAGAAGTTCCTCTTGAGAAATACAAGTATAGCCTAATTTTGTAGCAACCCCTTCAGCTATCTTTTTACCATGTAGATAGGAAGATCTTGAAATGGCAATAATTGGCATTTTCCATTCCTTTATTATTATGGTGATGAATGATGCTGCATGAAATAAGGCCAAATATCAAGGTACCCGACCACAGGCCAAGTGGAGACTTTCCACCACTGGTCGCACTTCAGACACTGGAATATAAGCACAGATTCTCCTGCTCCATCTGATTTTCGCCCTTCAAAAATTAGGTGCTTGTGAGGTTTAATCATTTCATTTATGTAAGGCAGGGGGTCGATAGCGCCATGCGTGTAGTTCCATTCCTTTACACGCTTTTCAAATTCCTCGCACGCTTGACATATTTTCATAATCATACTCCTTTGGTAATGAGAAGGAGCGGCTTCCGGCAAAACCACCCCTTCCCATAGAATTAAGGAGGTATATCAGGTCCTGGCAGAACGAACCCGTATCCAACTTCGCTCATTTAATCAGCAACTATTATGCCAATGCCGCAAGACATAACAAAACAGATGCAACTATATGATATCACATTATAAAAATGAGCAAATTCGATTCCTTTCTTATAATAGATTTCCCCACTACATTTATATTTAATTATGTTGATTATATATCAATAATTCCTTTATATTTCATTAATATCATAAGGATGTTCGTAACATCTCAATAAATTATCGAGTCTACTGGTGATAAGCTATAAATCAAGACTGTTGTTTGCTAAGATTGCCATGGCTATTTGGTTTCAGGAGCCACGGTTTGTCAATATCCAAGGATAAGCGTTTACCAACGGTCTTAATTTACACCCGTAATATTTACTTGATTTTTTATTATTATCACGATATTTAATTATGATCGTTATATTTCAAATGTAACCAGCGAATATTTACAAGACAACGCAGCGATTATGGGGCAAAGTTTCTAATCGTGGGATTGAATAATGACTGAGTTTGATTTGGATTTCTATAAAGTGCTCTTCGAAGAGCTTGATCCTGAAAATCTGAGGAAGCGATTTTTAAAATTGCTTTTGAAATTTCAGAATGTAGAGCGTGGATCTATCTGGATCAAGCAAGAAAACCGGTATGTGTGTATAGAGTCTTTGGGAAGTCCCACAGATACGGATACCATCAAAGGAACCATCATGAGCGTAGATCAACCCAGCATTGTTGGCTGGGTCATGGAAAACGCTGAAATGACGGTTGCAGAGGCCGGCAAAGATCCCCGTCATTATAAAGAATTTGAAAAAGGAATGAAATTAAAAAGTCATTTGATTTTTGCGTTTCCTTTAATTCTGAGAGATGGCCAGGTTTACGGAGTTGTCCAACTTATTGATACAAACCCATCCAGTGATCCTCTGAATGTTGACAAAAAATATCTCAAACTTCTCAAGAGCATCGTTGATATGGGTGCCACGGCGTTAAGCAACGCCTTGTATTTTTCTCAACAGGTTGAAAAAAATCTTGAACTTGAACAGACCCTGGCCGGGATGCAAAGTGATGCTCAAATCATTGGTCAAAGTCGCCCTTTTATCGAGGTAATGAAACAGGTCCGCGATTATGCCGCAACCGACTTCCCCGTGTTGATTAGCGGTGAAAGCGGAACCGGTAAAGATCTTGTTGCAACGGCATTGCACAATCTCAGTTCCCGGAAGGACAAACCGTTTGTTGTGCAGAATTGCAGCGCCATCCCGGATATGCTCTTGGAAAGTGAACTCTTCGGCTATAAAAAAGGTGCCTTTACCGGTGCAACAGAGGATAGAATCGGTCTTCTGAAAGCCGCAGACAAGGGCACCGTTTTCCTGGACGAAATTGGAGACATGTCATTACGTCTTCAATCGCGCCTATTGAGAGTTATTCAAAACAGCGAAATAAAGCCCCTGGGTGATACCAAAACTTACAAAATCAGCCTGAGAATTATTTCCGCGTCCAATAAAGATTTACAGAAAGCAATTGCCGGAAAAGAGTTCAGAGAGGATTTGTTCTATCGGCTCAATGTTCTTCCCATTCACCTTCCACCACTTCGAAAGCGAAAAAAAGACATCCCCCTTTTACTGAATTATTTTCTCAAGAGGGAAGCTCTCAAACTGGTAATTCCTCAGAAAAGAATTTCAAAAAAAGCCCTGCAGTATCTGGAAGATTACCAATGGGAAGGAAATATTCGGGAGCTTGAAAATTTCGTAAAATATATCCTCAGCACCGTTGATAATGATATTGTGGGTGTTAATGAGATACCGGATCATTTTAAAAAGGAGCTTTACCAAAGGAATACCGATAACACATTTTCTTTTCCTCAAGAACCGGAGTTTTCAGGCAAAAGTTTTTCTCCGGCATCAGTTGAATCTCCATTCGCCGGTTATTCCTGGGAAGATCTTGAAAAAGATTACGTTCTCTATCTCCTTAATAAAAACAGATGGAACATTACGCGTGCCGCCCGTGATGCCAAAATTAACCGATCAACCTTTGATTCGAGAATGAAGAGACTTGGTATTAATAAAAAGTAGGATGCCCTATATAGAACGTTAATAAAACCACAGGCATTGATTTATCTGTTGAAGTTGAAAAAATGAGTAGGGAGCCTCCGTTTGACCCTTGGCAAAGGCCAAACAGAGACTTGGCACCTATGGATTATATCAATAAGCTTTGAGAAAATTATAATGTCATAGATATGGTGAAATCATGTAATATTAAAATGTTAGTGCTAAATGTAAATATTTCATGGATGTTACCCATGAGGACAACAAAAACAAATTGGCCAACCGCAGATAATAATAATACAATTCGGACTTCCAGAAAGTTTTATCATACTGCTTTCTACCGCCTTAAATTTCTTGTGTTCTGAAAATTTTTTTGCCAAAAAATCTGGCGTAACCTCCTCAGAACTTTGCTTTAGTATACATCCCATTTCACTTCCTAGTTCTGTTAGTTCAGCGCCCACTGCCTCGCCGTTCATGTCAAATAAGAGTTTAAAATAGGCTTCTTTTTCCTTCATTATACCCCCCCCTTTTATAAAAGACATAAAATGATTTCTTGCTTACAATGTTTCACATCTAAAAATAACACTGTGTGATTTATACCATATTCTATCACCCCCCCCTTCTTAATTTGCCAAATCATCAAAATCGTCCGGAACAAATTAGAACATAAGTGTAAACTTAGCATAGATCAAACGCTCAGGATAGATGACTGGGTTTTCGGGGTCCGTGTCCTGAAACTTGAATTCTTCGTCCAAAAGGTTCCTTGCTTCGATCGTGACGAGTCCCCAGCGCTTTGGGAGTCGGTAACTGATAGAGGCGTCTATAACCCAAAAGTTATCACTATCCCTGGAAGTGGTAGTAAGGAATGAATCAAAAAAGACGCCCTTTTGGTCTATATATGTGGTCGTCAGCGCTGTACTGAATCCCGAGGGATGAAACAATTTAATGCTTAATGGCAATCTATTTGTTTTTAAACTATCTATATACTCTATGCCTGGAAATTCATGATCCCTTTCGAAGCGTTCATATTGATATTCTGCGCTTGCCACTAACCACTTGCGAGGTGTCCAGTAGATATAGGCACGGCCGACCTGCTCTTCCCAATCTACATTTTGTGTCTGCAAAGTTTCAGTGAGGTAAGGAATCTCCATGTCCCGTTTCGAATATTCCACACCAGCATATAGTTCTTTAGAAAATTTTTGATCGATTGCAACACCATAGCGCCATGAGTCTGTTGCATTAGTATCGTCAAAGAACTGATTGAAGCCCGCTACCTGGGTGGGCTCGATGGTCTGGTTTGAAAGCAGTGTTCGCTTGAAAGTTCTAAATGCCGCAACGCGTAGTGTGGTAGCCGGAAGAAAGTTCCAGGCCAGACCCAATTTCGGATTGAACTGTTCATCATCCAAGTCAAAGGGGCTACCTTCGAAAAAGTCGGCACTTCCCCCAATAGTCCAGATGGCGGTTTCCGGATAATTGATTTGTGAGTAGACATAAAAATTTGTGTGCCGGATATCGGTATCACTGATCATGGGTGTAGTTGTAGTGATTGGAGGTAAGGGTGGGAGAAGAGTTGCGATTGTTACCAGTGAGAGTTTACTGTCTGCGTCATAATGCCCTATACCGGTGGTAACGTTAAATCGTTCCGAACGAAACAAATGCTGAACTTCGGCAATATAACCATCCTCATCCGATGTAGCGTCAACGTCTACGGTAGCCATTGGAATGGATGTAGAATATTTATCTTCACCATCTATACTCCCGTATATCACAGAACCGATGATATCCGAATGTGGTGTAAAGGAGTGATGAAAGCCGAACCGTAAGGACTCTGTTTGTATTTCCTTTCTCCTGGTAGAGTTAAAATCATCCGGGTCAAACCTGAGCGGCAGATCACCAAAATCGCTGTCTTTATTTCGATATTCCGCCTGAATGCTCGTTTTAGGTGACAGGCTGTATTGAGCAAACACATTGTAAATATCCAAGTCCTGGTCATTGTTTTCCCTGAATCCGTCGGTTTCATAATGAAACTGACCGGCGCTGAATGATACTTTGTCATATACTCCGGAAAAGACAAGATCATCGCCCAGGGTGTCATTTCCGCCCACAACACCGTCGGCTTGCAAGGTCATCCGGTTTCGCTGAAAGAGCGGATTAAACTCGTTAAAGGATGGATCCGACGGTCCGGCACCTTCCAGTATAAACAGGTTGCCCTCGGCCAATTGAGGCTGAACCGGTGTAATGTTAATGGGTTGCAGTAATTGAGACTGAAGGAGCTCACTGACCCTGGCAATTTCGTGTCTCGGTAGGGCAGCGTAAGAATCGGCTAAGAACCTGTGGGCAGAATAATTGCCCGGATCTGTGTTAACAGATTTCCAGCCTTCCACCAGGGCAAGCTGCTCAAAGCCAAGATCATTATAAATTCGAGCAAGGCTTGCACTTCGAGCGGCAAGATCCTGGTCCAATAGCAGCCGCGATCGATAGACCGCTCGATTATCATTCAATTCAATTGATTTTTGCAGGTCCTGCAAGGCTTCCACCGGCCGGTTTACGGATTGCTTTCGGATCGCATCGTAAAACCAGGGTGTGGGATCCTGGGGATCGAGATCCTTGGCAACGGCATACTCGCGCCCATCCAGTTTTATGCGTTTCTCTTCATAGTAAATCTTGCCCAGATAGCTGCGGATAAGGGAGTTGTTGGGGTCAAGGCTGGCGGCAATCTCGATTTCCCTTCCTCCCTCATGCAAACCACCGTCTCGGATTTTTGCCAACCCCAGGCCCAGTCTCGAAAGGGGGTCGGCCTGATCGAGATCGATCGCCTTTTCAAAGGCCGCCATGGATTCTGTGGTTTTCACTTGGGTCAGATAAGCAAATCCCAGAACGGTCTGCGTCCTGGACAGGGTTGGATTCAAGGCCACCGCATGTTGCGCCGCTTCAAGGGCTTCATCCAGATCGCCGAATGACGACCGGATCTCTGCCAACCTGGCCCACGCCAAAGCGTTTTCAGGGTCAAGATTCACGGCTTGTTCAAGGCTTGATAGTGCACCCTCCAGGTTAAAACCGGCCTGCTGTGCGTATGAAAGAGCGATCTGTACCGTAGCGGATTTTGGATTTATCCTAACCGCCTCCTCTGCGAAATCGAGTGCTTTTTCTTTCTCGTTTTGAACGACAGCGATGATGGATTGAAGCGCAACGGCATCGCTGTACTTAGGATCCAGTTTCAAGGCCTGCTCAATATCAGTTTTTGCTTCATCAACACAGCCCACAGAAAGCAGCCATGAAGCACGATTGGCAAAAAAGCCCGGGTCATGGACATCTTCTTCAACCTGAGCCTGTTCAGGATGAGCGTAAATGAGGGGAGGATAGTACAACGCCCATCGGACCGCATCCCGGGGACGCACCACAACACGTGATTCCGGTGCTTTCCCTTTCTTGGCGACTGCCGATTGACCACTGGAAAGAACCAGACTTCCGGCCTCGTTTTCGGCCAGCACCTTTCCTTCGAATACGGACAGAACGGTTTGATTATGCTCGACCCTGACATAAAATTCCGTACCTTCCACGCCGCCGTTAACAAAAGGTGTGGCCAGTTTTAAGCTGCGGGGAATGCGGCTGAAAAAATGGGCAGCGCCATTAAGCAGCCTGATCAAAAGCGTTTGTTTTTTCTCCGAAGGTGAGAAGGTGATCGTGCTGTTCTGATCGAGACGGAGGGTGGCGCCATTACACAGAACAACGGCTGCCCGGCTATGTTGCTGAACCCGAATCATATCGCCAGCACAACAGGTATCGTTCAAATGAACAGGCTCCCAGTGTGTTGCATCTATTCTTCGAACCTGAACGCTGCCCTGCACCGATACAATCTTGCCGACCCATCCCTCAGATGGTTCTAAAGCCCAGGAGGTAGAGGATAGAATCCCTGCAAGAATGCTAATAAGTAATGCCGGAAGTAAGAAACGATTTTGTTTTAGTATCATGACGTTACCACCTTTTACCGGGTGTAAATCAAGACTGTTGTTTGCTAAGATTGCCATGGCTATTTGGTGTCAGGTGTCAGGTTTCAGGAAGCATGTTCAGTTTTTTATAGACCTCAAGATCCTCCACGTCCATATCATTGCTATTGGTCACCTCGTTTTCCCCTTAATCCTGACACCTGATATTTAAAAAAGGTTTCGGAACCAGGGTTTGTCAATATGCAAGGATAAGCGTTTACTAACGGTCTTAATTTACATTCCCTTTTACCTTTTACTTGTTTTCGAGAAAAATCAATCCATCCCATATTTCACCAGGCGGATTTGCTCTATACTTTTCACACAAATGCAAATAATAGGTCGAGGGTCCATCTTTTTTATGGATTTTTATTGACTCATAAAACGCTTTGATTGCCTCTTCCCAGGATTGTTGATAATAAGCGTCTAATCCTTGCGTAAAAATCGTACAAAGGTCTCGCTGTTGCTTTCTGGATTCTTCTATTCGGGACACTAATTCATAAATAGTAACCGACTTTGATTTGCCAACAAAAATAAATTTCCCGAGCTTTCTTGTCAGAAAGCCGTCAATATCTTGAAGCACCTCCTGGGACACCAATATCCGTGTGCCAAGATATTTATTCAAACTTTCAATTCTTGATGCTGTGTTGACGATGTCTCCGACAGGGCGATACTCATAACGATTCATAGCACCTACGCTGCCAAGCGATATGAATCCGGAATGCATACCGATGCGGGTCGGAAGATGGAGATTGCCGGAATTCTGTCTAAACTTTTCCACTGCCTTGGGAATATCCAGAGCTGCCAGGCATGCCTTTTTTCTTTGCTCAGTATCCGGTTTTGCGGTTGCCCAAATCGATAACATAGAATCTCCCTTGATGTCTGAGACAAAACCGCCATATCGACGGACCGGTTCAAAAACAGCTTCAAAGTATTTATTGATGAAACTGGCGAGTGCCTTTGGCTCCATATTTTCGGATAAAGAAGTATATTTTTCCGCATCCGTAAACAAACATGTTCCATAGACAGTTTGGATATTTGTGTTGATATCTCTAAGATTTTTGGCCAACCGGTTCACTTCTTTGTCAGGAAGGTAGTATCCAAGTATCTGTTTAACATTCTGACGCTCCTTATTGGTTTCGAAGAACTTCCAAAAAAAAGTGCCCAGATAAGTGATTGGCATCTGAATAAATAGCGGTACAACAAGGGGGTACCAATTACCGGTTTTATTAAATTGAATCGAGGCAACAGTCAGATAAAGAATGCTCAGGCTGATCGCGCTGAAAGCCGCAAGAACAGGCTGAACAAAAAAACAGATCATACCCAGAAAAATTCCCCAGAGAAGAATTATAGTAAGATGCACAGAAAAAACCAATGGCCGAACCGGCTTGTCCTCCAGCAGGTTTGCAAAAGCACTTGCCGCAATTTCAACACCACTGATATCCATACCGTTAGGCTGAGAAAAAACGGTATAGAAACCGTCTTTCTGGTTGAGACGGAAGCTTTCTGAAAGCCCGACAAATACAGCCTTTTCCTTTAAATCAATTTGCTCTTGTTTGACAGACAAATTTTGATCTTTTTTCAGTAATTGATGGTAGGAAATCGTTTGGATCGTACCCGGAGGACCATAAAAATTCAGATATCTGCTTTTGGGATCTTGAAATATTTTTACCAATGATTGAAGGGCTCGCTTCTTCTTCACATGTGATGATAAACGGCTGGAATTTTGGATTTCCTCTATCATTTTTTTCCCAATCAAAGGATTTTCTTTAAAGAGGTCTTTCAGAATCAGCATCGTCTCTTCAACCCACTTATTTTTAAAAATTGTATCCTTATCATGAAGCAGTTTCAAATCTTGAGATGGACCGACCTTTTCCAGCAGTCGGATAAATTCTTCATATACCCCAAACATGAAGACCTGAAACACAGTAACCGGCAATGTCGGCGCATCTCCGGCTTCTGTTTTGAACGTCCAGTACTGACTCACCTTGACGGGTACTTTGGGAAGGGGAAATGGTGCTATAGCCAGCGCAGATCGTTCAAGTGGAGGGATCGGTGGTAGTAGTTTCTCAATAATTAATTCTCCCGTATTTTTTCCATGCTTATCTGTCAAGGGAACTGTTTTTTTTTGAAGACACGCGCATAGCACAACATTACCGGCATTATTGATTGCCTGGGCGAATAACTTGTCTTGTTCTAGAAGACCTGGCTCATGGAACATCATGTCAAAGGCAATAACCGCAGCACCTTTTTGGGTCAGGCTTTCAATGAGATTTGCATGGAGAGACCGAGGCCATTTATCGGGGTCTTCGGGCAGGCTGAGAGTGTCAACAGAGAGTTGGTCCAAAGATACGATAATGACATCTGAAGGTGGTTTTCTTACTCCCCTCAACCTAAACAATAAATCCAAGCCATATTTTTCCTCCAGATCAAACCCACCAGGAACAACGCTGGCTATTATTCCCAGCGCACCGACAAACAAGCCAACTATTATTGCTTTAGACCAACGTGCCATTATCAAGGTTTCTTGATCAGCAGAGAGTTAACGGCTATTCTCATGAACCAGACAAGCCAAAGCTAAATTAAGTTTTAAAAGCTTTGCTTAAATTTTTTCAAAGGAATATACTTAAATTCATAACACCTCCGAATTGACTCCGAAGGATAAGATAGTTTGATGAGTTAATTTGAAGAAATCAGCTGAGCAAAGCTTGTTTTTCGAGGCAAATATGGTAATATCAGGCTGAAAGTGAAAACCTCGTACACAAAACAAGACATGCAAGACATGCAAGACATGGAAGA
>Ga0164318_10002322_pt1 | contig 17607 bp, 12 predicted proteins | sample GuaBasSedimGuay9_FD_113734 | JGI IMG/M metagenome (GOLD analysis project Ga0164318, IMG submission 113734) | Subseafloor sediment microbial communities from Guaymas Basin, Gulf of California, Mexico - Guay9, Core 4571-4, 0-3 cm | ecosystem: Environmental > Aquatic > Marine > Hydrothermal vents...
GGGGCTCCTTTCCTGCGCGGCCTGGTGGGGCCGCAAAACCTCATCCTGGTCGACGGCATCCGCTTCAACAACTCCACCTTCCGCACCGGCCCCAACCAGTACCTGGCCCTGCTGGACCCGGTGCTGCTGGGCGGAGTGGAGGTCACCCTGGGTCCGGCCTCGGTACAGTTCGGCTCGGACGCCATGGGAGGGGTGCTCAACCTGCTGCCGGCCGGCTTTCCCGCCGCCGGTCGCGCCGGCGGTCGGGCCGGTGTCGCCTTTGCCAGCGCCGACCTGTCCGCCGGCACCTGGGCCGACGTCGGCGTGCGCTGGAGGTCGTTGCAGCAGAGCGCCGGGGCGGTGATCCGCCGCTTCGGCACCCTGCGGGCCGGCGGCAGCGTCGAGCAGCCCCTGAGCGATTACCGGCGCGGCGGCTGGCGCGAGCGCCTGTCCTGGAAGCCGGCCGAAGACATGGAGCTCGCCTTCAACTACCTGGGAAGCCGGGTGCGCGGAGCCGGCCGCACCGACCGCCTCGACGAGGGCCGCTTCCGCTTCTACGACAACGACGACGACCTGCTCTGGCTGGACTGGCGCTGGCGGCCGCAGGCCGTACTGCAGCAGTTACGCCTGGCGGCCAGCCTGCACCACACCTTCGAGCGGGTCGACCGCTATCGCTGCCGGCTGACGGAACCGGTCTCCCGCGCCGCCGCCGTGGCCTGCACCGCCGGCGCTCCCTTCGACCCGGACATCTTTCCACCGGCACCCCTCTACCGCGAGCGCATCAACGAGGACCGGGTGCTGACTCCGGGGCTGCTGCTCAAGGGAAGGATTTCCCTGCTGGACGCTCGGCTCCTGCTCGATGCCGGCGGCGAGGCCTACCTGGACCTGGTCTCCTCCCGGCGCCGTGACCGCCGCAACGACAGCGAGCCCGCCTGGAACTGGACGGATCAGCCGCGCGGTGACTTCTCCGAGGGCTCACGCTACCTGCAGGCGGGAGCCTTCACCCGGGCCCGCCTGCTCCTGCCCGCCGGCACCGGAAGGGAACTGGGGGTCGAGGCCGGCTTGCGGTTGTCGCATTTCCGGGCCACGGCTTCCGGGGTCCCCGGACTGGGTGACGTCGCCTACAGCAACACCGGCCTGGTGGCCTCGGCGGCGCTCGACTGCCGCTTCCGGGATCGAGGCCTGCTCTGGCTGGGATTCGCCCAGGGCTTCCGCGCTCCCAACCTGCAGGAAAGCACCGTGCTCGGCGATACCGGCAGCAAGTTCGAGGTTCCCAACGGCGCGCTGGGGCCGGAACGCAGCCACACCCTGGAACTGGGAGGACGGCTGCGCCTGCCCGGCCTGGAGATGCAGGCGGCGGCCTTCTTCAGCTGGCTCGACGACATGATCAGCGAGCGCGAACTGGGACCCGACGAGTGGCTGCAGCTGGGGCTGGACCCGGAGCAAGTGGGCGACAAGCCGGTGGTGCAAAGGGTAAACGCGAAAAGCGGCCGCATCTGGGGTGCCGAGGGCTGGCTGCTGCTCGGCCCCTGGCGGGGGCTCGGCCTGCGCGCCCGGCTGGCCTGGCTGCGCGGGGAAGAAGTGCGCAGCGACGGCAGCACCGTGCCCGCCCGGCGCATTCCGCCGCTGTCCGGCAGCGTGGGTCTGCGCTACCGGCCGGCCGGAGCTTCCTGGTTCGTCGAGGGCTTCGTCGACTTCGCCGGGCCCCAGCACCGGCTGCATCCTTCGGACGAAGCGGACCTGCGCATCTGCGAGGATCCGGACGACCTCGGAGACAGCTACGCTGACTCCGGCCTGCCCTGCCCCGGCACCCCCGGCTGGTACACCATCAACCTGCGGGCCGCGTTCGAGCTTACCCCGGCTCTTACCGTCGACCTCACGGCCGGCAACCTCACCGACCAGCGCTACCGCACCCACGGCAGCGGCCTCGACGCCCCGGGGGTGGACCTGGCCGTCGCCGTCCGGGGACGCTTCTGAGTGCGCCAGCAACTTTTCGTTGACGCAAGAAGTCGAGTGAAGCAGAATCTTGCCGGTCATCTTTTCCACCCGGCCCTACAGGGAGGTTTCCATGTTGCGCAAGTGCTACCTGGCGGTCTTGTTGACCCTGCCGCTGCTGGCCTGGGGTTGCGGCTCCAGCTCCAGCGAAAACCCCGACGCCGGCGACGGCAACCAGTGCGTACCCGAGCAGGAGGTCTGCAACGGCCGCGACGACGACTGCGACGACCTCATCGACGAGGATCTCGACACCGATTTCGACAACGACGGCCACTACTCGCTCGATTCCTGCTCCAGCCCCCACGATGACTGCGACGACCACGACCCGGGCGTCTACCCGGGACGCAGCGAGGACTGCGACGGCAAGGACAACGACTGCGACGGCTCCACCGACGAGGGCTGCGAGTGCACCGTGGGCCCGCCGCCGGAGACCAGGGAGTGCGGCTCCGACGTGGGCGAGTGCCACAAGGGCACCCAGACTTGCCAGGCCGATGGCACCTTCGGCCCCTGCGAGGGCAGCCAGGAGCCGGTGGACGAGGTCTGCGACGGCAAGGACAACGACTGCGACGACGAGACCGACAACGTCACCACCCCGCAGCCCTGCGATCTGGCCGTGGGAGTCTGCGCCGACGCCACCCGCAACGACTGCCAGCCCTGCGACGCCGCCAGCTACGGCGCGAACTACGAGATCGAGGAAACCAGGTGCGACGGCCTGGACAACGACTGCGACGGCCATACCGACGAGGACCTGGCCGGCGACACCCACGAGCCCAACGACATCTGCGGCGAGGGCGACCTGGGCAACCTGGACGAGGCGGCCGACAGCAACGACTACCGCACCGAGGAGGCCACCATGTACGCCTGGGAGCTGGGCGCCCCGGTAGCCGACAGCGACTGGTTCAAGATCGACCTCCTGGAGGCCGATCACACCCTCGACTGCGCGGTCTCGGGCGGCATCGGCGCACCCCAGTGCTTCCAGCTGGTGTTGCGCCTGGAGTTGCCCGCCGGCATGGACCACACCCAGTGGCAATTCTGCGTGGTGGACGGCATGAGCGGCTCTTGCACCGACTTCGGCGATCCCAACTACACCTATTGCACCGAGGACGGCGACTGGGAATCGCTGTCCAACTCCTACCGCATGACCCTGCAGTGGCTCGGCGCATGCGGCTTGGATGACGGCGGCGACATGTACCTGCTGGTGCGCCCGGTCGCTCCCCAGGTGATCAGCGAGTGCGATCCCTACCGGCTGCAGATGCAGTTCTGGTACCTGGGCACGGACGACATCGACAACCCCACCCCGGGCTTCTGCGAGTAGGCACCGCCGCCTTCACCGCCCCGGCGTTGCCGAAAGCGACCAAGGGGATCAAACGGTGACATTCCCGTGACATTGACGCGGCACACTGGCGCGCGACGGACTGGACGCATCCATCCATTCCGTGTGAAATGCGGGCGAGGTGAAACCCGACGCTTGGCCCGCTGTCAACCGGGGGGAGGCAAGAGGAAGCGATGAGTCGAAACTGGTACCGGGCAGGCAAGGTGTTGCTGTTTGTGGTCATCATCCTGGCCGGCTGGGGCATCTACCGGATGCTCGCGCACGGCCGGCGACACCCGCAGCGCCAGCCGCGCCACAAGCTGGCCGCGGTGGTCGAGGTGGTCCCGGCCCGGGCCGCGCAGCGGCCGCTGCGGGTCACCGGCATGGGCACGGTGCTGCCGGCCCGGACCGTGGCCGTCACCCCCGAGGTCAGCGGCCGGCTGGTGTTCGTCAGTGCCAGCCTGGTTCCCGGCGGCCGGGTGCGCCGGGGCCAGGTGCTGGCCCGCATCGACCCGCGCGATTACGAGCTGCAGGTAAAGCAGCGCCAGGCGCAGGTGGTGCAGGCCAAGGCCGCCCTGGCCCGCGAGCGCGGCCTCAAGTCGGTGGCCGAGCGGGAATGGCGCATGCTGGGACGGGAGGTCCAGCCCACCGCCGAGGGCCGGCGCCTGGCCCTGCACGAGGTGCAGCTGGAAAGCGCCCAGGCGGCCCTGGCCTCGGCCCAGGCGGCGCTGGAGCAAGCCCGGCTCATGCTGGAAAAGACCTCCCTGCGTGCCCCCTTCAACGCCGTGGTCACGGAAAAGCTGGTGGACCGTGGCCAGGTGGTGGGACCCGCCACCAGGATCGCCACCCTGGTGTCCAGCGACGCCTTCTGGGTGCGGGTGGCGGTGCCCCTGGACAAGTTGTCGGCCCTGGAGATACCCGGGCGGGGCGGCTCGACCGTGGGCTCGCCGGCCGAGATCGTTCTCCAGGTGGGCGAGCTGCGGGCGCGGCGCCGGGGCCGGGTACTGCAGTTGCTGGGCGATCTCGACCCGCGCGGCAAGACCGCGCGGCTGCTCATCGAGGTGAACGATCCCCTCGGCGAGCCGGAAGGCGACGGCCGGCAGGTGCCCCTGCTGCTGGGCTCCTACGTGGCGGTGCACATCGACGGCCAGGTCATCGAGGGGGCGGTGGCGGTGCCGCGCAAGGCGCTGCGGGAAAACGACCGGCTGTGGGTAAAGAGTCCCGCCGGCAAGCTCGAGGTGCGCCAGGTCAAGCTCCTCTGGGCCAGCGACCGGGAAGCCTTCGTCAGCGGCGAGGTGCGCGCCGGCGAGCAGGTGATCGTGAGCCGCATCGCCACTCCCATCCCGGGCATGCCGGTGCGTACCGGGGACGAGGAGCCCGCCCCGGAAGCCGGTGAAAAGAAGCCCCGGCCGGTGGCCGACGGAGACGGCAGGTCATGAAACCGGGCCGGCAGAAGATCCAGGACATCGACGTCGCCGAACCCCCGGCCCGCGGGCCCATCGCCTGGATGGCCCGCAACCCGGTGGCCGCCAACCTGCTGATGGTGACCCTGCTGGTGGGTGGCCTGATCTTTTCCTTTCGCATCCAGAAAGAGGTCTTCCCCCAGATCGAGCTGGACATGGTGCAGATAACCGTCCCCTACCCCGGTGCCAGCCCCGAGGAGGTGGAACAGGGCATCCTGCTGGCCGTGGAAGAAGCGGTGCGACCGCTCGACGGGGTGAAGCGGGTGGAATCCCGGGCCGCGGAGAGCGTGGGCACGGTCACGGTGGAACTGGAGGTGGGAGCCGACCGCAACAAGGCCCTGGCCGACGTCAAGAACGCCGTCGACCGCATCACCACCCTGCCCCAGGAGGCCGAGCGCCCCATCGTGCAGCTGCCCGAGCGGCGGGCCAACGCCATCAGCGTGGTGCTCTACGGCGACCAGGAGGAGAAGGTGCTCTTCGCCCTGGGAGAGCAGGTACGCGACGAGCTGCTCAAGCTGCCCGACGTCAGCTACGTCGAGCTGCAGGGGGTGCGACCGCTGGAGATCGACGTCGAGATCCCCCAGGAGACCCTGCGCAGCTACGGCCTGACGCTTTCCCAGGTGGCAGCCACGGTGCGCCGCACCGCCCTCGAGCTGCCCGCCGGCGGCATCAAGACCGACGGCGGCGAGGTGTTGCTGCGCACCGCCGAGCGGCGCAACCTGGGCGCCGAGTTCAGCAGTATCCCCGTGCTCACCGGCGCCGACGGCAGCCCGGTGCGCCTGGGCGAGATCGCCGCCATCAGCGACGGCTTTGCCGAGACCGACACCGAGGCCTACTTCGAAGGCAAGCCGGCGGTGATGGTCGACGTCTACAGCGTGGGCCGGCAATCGCCCACCGAGGTGGCCGAGGCGGTCAAGCGCTACGCCGAGGATCTCAGGCTGCGCCTGCCCGCGGGGGTGGCGGTGACCACCTGGAACGACAACGCCAAGCTCTACGACGAGCGCCTGGGGCTGCTGCTGCGCAACGCCATGCTGGGGCTGGTGCTGGTGCTGGTGGTGCTGGGGCTGTTTCTCGAGCCCAAGCTGGCCTTCTGGGTGACCATGGGCATCCCCATCTCCTTCCTGGGCTCGCTGCTGGTGCTGCCGGCGGCGGACATCTCCATCAACATGATCTCCCTGTTCGCCTTCATCGTCACCCTGGGCATGGTGGTGGACGACGCCATCGTGGTGGGAGAGAACGCCTTCCGCCTGCGCCGCAAGGGATTTCACCTGCTGCCGGCGGCCGTCCAGGGCACCCGCCAGGTGGCCACCCCGGTGTTCTTCTCGGTGGCCACCACCGTGGCCGCCTTCTTTCCCCTGCTGTTCGTACCGGGCAACCGCGGCAAGTGGATGTTCGGCATCCCGGTGGTGGTCATCGCCGTGCTCAGCGTCTCGCTCATCGAGTGCTTCTTCATACTGCCGGCCCACCTGAGCCATACCCGCCCTCCCAAGCCCGGCGGTCTCTACGAGCGTTTCCTGCGCCTGCAAGGACGCTTTTCCCGCGGGGTGGAACGCTTCGTCGAAAAGATCTACCGGCCGGCGGCCGCGGCGGCCGTTCGCCAGCGCTGGATAACCCTGGCCACGGCCATCGCCATCTTCATGGTGAGCGTGGGGCTGGTGGCCGGCGGCCAGGTCAAGTTCGTGGATTTCCCCAGGGAAGAGTCCGACTGGGTGATCGCCAATGCCCGGCTGCCCGTCGGATCCCCGGTGGAAGAGAGCCGGGTGCTGATGAAGCGCATGGTGGCCGCCGCCCGCCAGGTCATCGAGGAAAACGGCGGCCCGGAGATCTCCACCGGCATCTTCTCCATGGTGGGAGTTTCCTTCGGCCGGCGCCGCGGCCGGGGCGCCGGGCCGCACCTGTGCGCCGTGATCGTCACCCTGGTACCCACCGACCAGCGCCCCATCGGCGCCGGTGCCTTCGCCGACAAGTGGCGCGTAAAGATCGGCGAGGTTCCCGGCCTGGAATCGCTGTCATTCGACTCCTCCACCGGCCACGGCGGTTCCAAGCCCATCGACAGCGAGCTCAGCCACGCCGACATCCCCACCCTGGAAGCGGCCGCCCGCGAGCTGGCCGGTGAGCTGGCCGCCTTCACCGGCGTCAAGGACGTCGACAGCGGCATCGAGCTGGGCAAGCCGCAGATCGACTTCAAGCTCTCCGAGCAGGCCATCGCCGCCGGGCTGACCACCTTCGACCTGGCCACCCAGGTACGAGCCGCCTTCTACGGGGTGGAGGCCTTCCGCCAGCAGCGCGGCCGGCACGAGATCAAGGTGCTGGTACGCCTGCCGCGCGAGCAGAGGCGCACCCTGCGCTCGCTCGACGACATGATGATCCAGCTGCCGGGCGGCGGCGAGATGCCGCTGGGGCAGGCGGCCCGGGTGCTGTGGGGACGGGCCTACACCACCATCCAGCGCACCGACGGCAAGCGCACCCTGCGGGTGCAGGCCGACGTCGAGGAGGGCAAGGCCAACCAGCAGGAGATCATGCGGGCGGCCTTCGGCCGGGTCATGCCCCGGCTGGCAGGCAAGTACCCGGGGCTGGGCTTCGAGCGGGCCGGCCGCCAGAAGGACATGGAGGACTTCTTCGACTTCCTGAAGTTCGGGTACGCCATGGCTCTCATCGCCATGTTCGCCCTCATCGCCGTACCGTTGAAGAGTTACCTGCTTACCCTGGTGGTGATGAGCGCCATTCCCTTCGGTTTCGTGGGAGCGGTGCTGGGGCACCTCATAATCGGCATTCCCCTGAGCCTGGTGAGCCTCATGGGCATCGTGGCCCTCAGCGGAGTGGTGGTAAACGACTCCATCGTGCTCACCGACGCCGCCAACAACTTCCGCCGGGCAGGCCACTCTCCCTGGCAGGCGGCCGTCGCGGCCGGCCAGCAGCGCTTCCGGCCGGTGATCCTGACCTCGCTGACCACCTTCGGAGGACTGGCACCGATGATCTTCGAGACCTCGCTGCAGGCCCGGGTGCTCATTCCCATGGCGGTGGCGCTGGGCTTCGGGGTGCTCTTCTCCACCCTGGTCACCCTGCTGCTGGTGCCGTCGCTGTTTACCATGGTGGAGAACTTCCGCGTCTGGCTGGAGTCGAACCGCCAGCCGCTGGAACCCACCGAACACCTGGGAGAGTCCTCGCCATGAAAGCAGTCGCCTGGTCGCTGTTGCTGCTGCTGGCACAAGCAGCGCAATCACCGGCAGCCGGGGCGGGCAGCCCGGCGCCCGGCACCCTTGATACCACCGGGCGCCCGGTCACCCTGGAGCAGGCCCTGCGCCTGGCCGAGCGCAACCATCCCACCCTGGAAGCGGCGCGGGCCAGCCTGTTCGAGGCCCGGGCCCAGTTCAAGGCCTCCTGGGCGGCGCTGCTGCCGGTGGTGAGCGGCTCGCTGGTGTTCACCCACAACGACAAGGCCGACCTGGTCAACCTGGGCCCCCAGACCTTCATCGCCCGCCGCCAGGACGACCTGGCCGGCTCCCTGCGGGTGGACCTGCCGCTGGTCAACGCCCGCATGTGGCTGGGGGTGTCGCTGGCCTCCATCGGCGAGGAGATGGCCGAGCTGGGAGCCGAGCAGGTCCGCCAGCTGCTGCTGTTGAGCGTGGCCCAGACCTACTACCAGGCCCTGACCGCCCGTGCCCTGGTGGAGGTCAACTGCGGCCAGATCGAGCGCAACCAGCGGCACCTGGACTCGGCCCTGGCCCGGGTCAGCAGCGGGACCGGCTCGGCCATCGACGTCTTTCGCGCCCGTACCGAGCTGGTGTCCGCGCGGGAGTTGCTGGCCGATGCCCGCACCGGCCTGCGCAACACCCTGGACGCCCTGGCCACCCTCATGGGAGTGGACGAACCGGTACGGCCCCGACCTTTGGGTCGCTTGACAGCACCGGCACTGGACGAAGAAAAGCTGCAGCAGCAGGCGCTCGCGCGCCGCGAGGACCTGCGCCTGGCCCGGGCCGGCGAACGGCTGGCCCGGCGCCAGGTCACCTCTTCCTGGATGGTTTTCCTGCCCTCGCTGGTAGGCTCCTGGCAGTTCTCCTACCAGTTCACCGATCCCTCGTCTTTCCGTTCCACCGACAAGGCACGCTGGCTGTATTTCTTGACCCTGAGCGTGCCCATCTACGATCACACCCGCTACGCCGACCTCGACGCCCAGCGGGCGGCGCTGCGGCGCGCCCAGGCCGAGCGGCGCGATGCCGAGCAGAAGGCCTTGCTGGAGCTGCGCCGGGCCCGCCGCGACTACGAAAACGCCGTGGCCCAGGTGGCCACGGCCGGCGAGAAGGCCCGGCTGGCGGAAAAGACCCTGGAGCTGGCCCAGGCCGCCTACGAAAACGGCACCGGCGAGGCGCTGGCGGTCATCGATGCCCAGCGTTCCCGCCTGCAGGCCCAGGTCGACCTGGCCATGAAACGCTTTTCCTCGCAATTGGCCCTGCTGGCGTTGCTGCGCGCCAGCGGCGAGAACATGATGACGGTTCCGGAAAGGCTGTCGCCGCCGTCCGGCCGGCGCTGAATCAACGGCCGGGCCCCGGCTGTTCCTTGGCGGTCTCCACCGGCGCCAGCAGGCCCCCCAGGGCCAGGCGCATGGCCCACAGGCCCACCAGCACCAGGGCGGTGCTGAGCACGATCACGCCCACCAGCCGCAGCAGGTTGCGCTTCCTGTCGGGAGGCCGTTCCACGGCAGGATAGTGTATACGGGGACCCTCCCCGCGGCAAGAAGCTTGCCCACCGCCGTCTCTGTGGAGATAATGGCGCCGCGGGGGCGAGGAAGGATGGCATGGCTCGCGACGCAGTCGGTATCGCCGGGGTGGGTAGCTACCTGCCCGAGAAAGTGGTCGACGCCTGGGAGGTGGTCCAGTCCTCGGGAATCTCCCGCCAGAAGTTCGACAAGATAGGCTGCGTGCGCCTGCACCAGGCCAGCGGCGACCAGTCCCCCTCCGACATGGCCATCACCGCCTCCCGCCGGGCCCTGGAAGATGCCGCCCTCGAGGCCGGGGCCATCGACGCCATCATCTATACCGGTTCCGTCAAGGACTGCGTGCGCTGGTCGGCCGCGGCCCGGGTGCAGCACGAGCTGGGCTGCCGGCGAGCGTTCGGCTTCGACATCTACCAGGGTTGCAACGGCCAGAACATGGCCATGCACATCGGCCGGGCCATGATCCGTTCCGACCGGGAGATCGACACCATCCTCGTCTGTTCCGGGGAACGCTTCGACACCACCCTCACCCCGCCCATCCTGGGACATACCTACCTGTTCGGCGACGGCGGCAGCGCCGGCATCCTGCGCCGCGGCCACCGGCAGCTGCAGATCCTGGCCACCGCCTACCGCACCTGGGGCATCCATTACGACAACTTCGCCGTGCCCGCCATCGGCACCTGGTGCCGGCTGGACCAGCAGGCCCTGAGCCGGGGCCTGCACCAGCTGCAGATCTGGCGCCCCCGCTGTCGCACCCGCGAGCAGCTGGCCGAGTTCGGCGAGCAGGTCCTGCAGATCGCCGACGAACTGATCGCTACCGCCTGCCGCCGGGCCGGCATCGAGCGCGGCCAGATCGCCTTCGTGGCCACGGTAAACGGCTCCAAGCGCCACAACCGGGTCTTTCTCGACAGCATGAAGCTGTCACACTGCCGCTCCAACATCGACTACATCGAGGAGACGGCCCACATGGGCAGCACCGACACCTTCTACAACCTGGACCGGGCCCGGCGCGACGGCGACATCAAGCCCGGCGACATCATTCTCTTCTACACCGGCGGGGCCGGCTACACCTGGGCCATCACCCTGGTGCGTTACTGAGGCCACGGGGCATGGCAGAGACCGTCTTCCTCTACAACCCCGAGCTGGAGCGCCACCGCTGGCCCCCGGAGTGCCCCTTCCGGCCGGAACGGGCCCGGCGCGCTCGCCAGATAGCGGCCAAGATGGGACTGCTGGCCTCCGCCCAGGTGGCCGAGCTGGTGCCGCCCGCCGCCGGCCGCGACGAGCTGGAACGCTTCCACACCCCGGAATACCTGCAGGTGCTGGGCCGGGCCGACGCCGGCGAGTTCGCGGAAGAGTGGCTGGAAATGGGGCTGGGCCGGGACGACACCCCGGTCTTCGCCGGCATGCTGGCCCACTCGGCCCTGGCCTGCGGCGCCAGCCTGCAGGGGGCGAAGCTGCTGCTCGAGGGCCGGGCCCGGGCGGTGTTCAACCCGGCCGGCGGCTTTCACCACGCCCGGGCCGGGCGGGCGGCGGGCTTCTGCTTTCTCAACGACCTGGTGCTGGCCTGCCTGCTGCTGGCCGACGCCGGCCGGCGCGTGGCCTACATCGACATCGACGCTCACCACGGCGACGGGGTGCAGGAGGCCTTCTACGACGATCCCCGCGTGCTCACGGTATCGCTGCACGAAAGCGGACGCACCCTGTACCCGGGAACCGGCTTCAGCGACGAGATCGGCGCCGGCGCCGGCCGCGGCTACTGCGTCAACCTGCCGCTGCCGGCCGGCACCCACAACCAGGCCTACCTGCGCGCCTTCGAGCAGGGCTGCCTGCCGCTTCTCGATGCCTTCGCGCCCGAGTTCATCGTGCTGCAGGCCGGCATGGACGCCCTGCACGGCGATCCCCTGGCCCACCTGTCGTTGACCAACGGAGCCCAGGCCCGGGTGGTACGCCTGCTGCTCGAGCGGGAACGCCCCCTGCTGATGACCGGCGGCGGCGGCTACGACGTGGAGGCCACCGCCCGGGGCTGGACCCGGGCCTGGGCGGTGCTGGCCGGCCTGGAGGAGGAAGAAGACGCCTCCATCGGCCTGGGCGGGGTGCTGCTGGAAAGCGCCGAACACCTGGCCGGCCTGCAGGACCGCCAGATCGAGACTCCCGCCGACGTCCGCCGCGCGGTCGACAACCAGGTGGACCAGCTGCTGGCCGATCTGCGCCGGCAGCTGTTCGCCCGGCACGGGCTGGAGTAAGTACCGATAATCCCATGGCTGGAGGAAACCCAACGAATCCGGGCTGCTCCATAACCTCCCACCCGGGACTTGCGGATTTCCCAGATCGGCCAGCAAGATCAAGGAGATGTAAGAAAATGGCCGCAGTCGTAGTGCAACTACGTCGAGGACCATTTTCGCAGCAGCGACGCAGAGATTGCGGCCGAGGTGGGAAATCCGGGGGTGCTGCCCCCGGCTTGCAAAAAATCTCCGCCAAGTCTACATTGCGCCCCCGATAAAAGATTGTGAGGTGGATCCATGCAAGCTGCGTTGAGTTTCTATGGCACCGCCGTGGGCAAGAAGATGGTGGTGGCGGTGACCGGGTTGTTCCTCTTCCTGTTCCTGCTCATCCACATGCTCGGCAACCTGCAACTGTTCGCCGGCCCGGAGGCTCTCAACCACTACGCCGCCTTCCTGCACTCCAAGCCGGTGCTGGTGTGGGGCTTCCGGGTCCTGGTGGCCGGTGCCTTCGCACTGCACATCCTGGCCACCCTGCAGCTTTTCCTGCAGAACCTGGGAGCCCGGCCGGTGCCCTACCGGGTGAAGCGCACCGTGGAGATCGACTACAGCTCGCGCACCATGATCTGGAGCGGTCCCCTGGTGCTGCTGTTCCTGCTCTACCACCTGCTGCACCTTACCGTGGGCAGCGTCCACCCGGATTTCTCGGCGGGCGATGTCTACCGCAACGTGGTGACCGCCTTTTCCCTGTGGCCGGTGGCCGCCGTCTACATCGGCGCCAACCTGCTGCTGGGTTTTCACCTCAAGCACGGCCTGTGGTCCTGGTTCCAGACCCTGGGACTGGCCCATCCCCGTTACAACCGCTGGCGCAACTGCTTCGCCTGGCTGCTGGCCCTGTTGCTGGCAACGGGCAACATAGCCATGCCGGTGGCGGTCCTGGCCGGCTGGGTAGACTAGGAGCACGATCATGAAACTGGACGCCAAGATACCGGGCGGGCCGCTGCAGCAGAAGTGGAGCGACTACCTCAACGACATCAAGCTGGTCAGCCCCGCCAACAAGCGCAAGTTCGAGATCATCGTGGTGGGTACCGGCCTGGCCGGGGCCTCGGTGGCAGCCACCCTGGCCGAGCTGGGCTACCGGGTACTGGCCTTCTGCTACCAGGACTCCTCGCGCCGGGCCCATTCCATCTCTGCCCAGGGGGGCATCAACGCCGCCAAGAACTACCCCAACGACGGCGACAGCGTCTGGCGGTTGTTCTACGACACCATCAAGGGCGGCGACTTCCGCTCCCGCGAGGCCAACGTCTACCGCCTGGCCGAGGTGAGCAACTCCATCATCGACCAGTGCGTGGCCCAGGGGGTGCCCTTCGCCCGCGAGTACGGCGGCGGGTTGGCCAACCGCTCCTTCGGCGGGGCCCTGGTGTCGCGCACCTTCTACGCCCGCGGCCAGACCGGGCAGCAGCTGCTGCTGGGAGCCTACGCGGCGCTCATGCGCCAGGTGGCCGCCGGGCAGGTGGAGCTGCACCCGCGCTGCGAGATGCTCGACCTGGTGGTGGCCGACGGCCGCGCCCGCGGCATCGTCACCCGCCGGCTGGAGACGGGGCAGATCGAAACCTGGTCGGCACACGCGGTGCTCCTGGCCAGCGGCGGCTACGGCAACGCCTTCTACCTGTCCACCAACGCCAAGGGTTGCAACGCCACCGCCGCCTGGCGGGCCTACAAGCGCGGCGCCGGCTTCGCCAACCCCTGCTTCACCCAGATCCACCCCACCTGCATTCCCCGCAGCGGCGACTACCAGTCCAAGCTCACCCTGATGTCGGAGTCGCTGCGCAACGATGGGCGGGTGTGGGTACCCGCCCGGAAGGGCGACCGGCGCGACCCCGGTGACATCCCCGAGGCCGAGCGTGATTACTACCTGGAACGCATGTACCCAACCTTCGGCAACCTGGTGCCGCGCGACGTGGCCTCGCGCGCGGCCAAGCGCATGTGCGACGACGGCCACGGGGTGGGCCCCTCGGGGCAGGGCGTGTACCTGGATTTCGCCGCTGCCATCGAGCGACTGGGCGAGCAGGCGGTGCGCGAGCGTTACGGCAACCTGTTCGAGATGTACGAGCGCATCACCGGCGAGGACCCTTACCGGGTGCCCATGCGCATCTACCCGGCGGTGCACTACACCATGGGCGGGCTGTGGGTGGACTACAACCTGATGAGCACCATCCCCGGGCTGTTCGTGCTGGGCGAGGCCAACTTCTCCGACCACGGGGCCAACCGCCTGGGCGCCTCGGCGCTCATGCAGGGGCTGGCCGACGGCTACTTCATCGCTCCCTTCACCCTGGGACACTACCTGGCCGGGGAAAAGCCGCCGGCGCTCGACACCTCCCACCCGGCCTTCGCGGACGCCCGCCGGCAGGTGGAGGAACGCATCGGCAGGCTGCTGGGAATCGGCGGCCCGCACAGCGTCGATCACTTCCACCGCCGCCTGGGGGCCATCCTCTGGGACAAGTGCGGCATGGGCCGGCGCGGCGAGGGGCTCGAGCAGGCCATCGGCGAGATCCGCGGGCTGCGGGAGGAGTTCTGGAAACAAGTACGGGTGCCGGGCGGGGCCGAGGGGCTTAACCCGGAACTGGAAAAAGCCGGCCGGGTGGCCGATTTCCTGGAACTGGGCGAGCTCATGTGCCGCGACGCGCTCGAGCGCCGCGAGTCCTGCGGTGGTCACTTCCGCGAGGAGTACCAGACCGAGGAAGGCGAGGCCTTGCGCGACGACGCCAACTTCACCCACGCCGCCGTGTGGGAATACCGCGGCGACGACCAGGAACCGGCCCGCCACGCCGAGCCGCTCAACCTGGAAGTGGTCAAACCCAGCCAGAGGAGCTACAAGTGATGAAGCTGACACTGCACATCTGGCGCCAGCGGGATCGCGGGGACCGGGGCCGGTTCGTCACCTACCGGCTCGACGACGTAAGCCCGCACATGTCGTTTCTGGAGATGCTCGATGTTCTCAACGAGCAACTGGTCGGCCGGGGCGAGGAGCCGGTGGCCTTCGACCACGACTGCCGCGAGGGCATCTGCGGTGCCTGCGGGGTAGTGATCAATGGCCTGCCCCACGGCGGTTTTCCCGGCACCACAACCTGCCAGCTGCACATGCGGCATTTCCAGGACGGTGACGAGATCACCGTCGAGCCCTGGCGATCGAAGGCCTTCCCGGTGATCAAGGACCTGGTGGTAGACCGCTCGGCGCTCGATCGCATCGCCCAGGCCGGCGGTTTCATCTCGGTGCGCACCGGCTCGGCCCCCGAGGCCAACTCGGTGCCCGGTCCCAAGGAAGCGGCCGACCTGGCCATGGACGCGGCCGAGTGCATCGGCTGCGGCGCCTGCGTGGCCGCCTGCCCCAACGGCGCGGCCATGCTCTTCACCGCGGCCAAGATCTCCCACCTGGGCCTGCTGCCCCAGGGCCAGCCCGAGCGCGAGCGCCGCGCCCGCAACATGGTCAGCGCCATGCAGCGGGAGGGCTTCGGCGCCTGCACCAACTATCGCGAGTGCGAGGCCGCCTGCCCCAAGCGCATCTCCATCAACTTCATCGCGCGCATGAACCGCGACTTCCTCAAGGCCTCGCTGCTCCACGGCCGGGAGCGGGGCGGCAAGCGCCAGGCCCGCTAGCAATCATCTCTGTCCCATCCATACCGCGAGCGCCGCCGGTTGAGCGATCTCGGCAACCACTCGTTACTACTTCGAAAGATCAAAAAGTTAATAAGTTAAGACCGTCCCCTGTGGAAACACTTGACAATTATGTTGTTGTATATCATGATAATCAGCAACATGATGGTTGATCGGCACCACTTCATACCCCGGCTAGTTTCCCTCGAGAAGCTGCTGGCCGGGAAGTCGCACTTCCTGTTCGGGCCGCGGCAGACGGGAAAGACCTGGTTGATCAACAAGGAACTGGCCCACTGCCGCATCTACAACCTGCTGCGCTCGGAGACCTTCGCCCTGCTCAGCCGTGAGCCGCAGCGCATCAGGCAGGAGGTCGGATCCAGCGAGCAGTTCGTCGTCATCGACGAGATCCAGCGGCTGCCGCAGTTGCTCAACGAGGTGCAGCTGCTCATCGAGGAGAGAGGTCTGCGCTTCCTGCTCACCGGCTCCAGCGCCCGCAAGCTGCGACGTGGAGGCACCAACCTGCTGGGAGGAAGGGCGCGCGTCAGTTACCTGCATCCTTTCGTGATGAAGGAACTCGGGGAACGATTCCATCTCCAGCGCGCACTTTCCTGGGGCCTGCTGCCATCCATCTATCTATCCACCGCGCCGGCCGAGGATCTCCAGGCCTACGTGGGCCTGTACCTGGCCGAGGAAATCGCCGCCGAGGCCGCGGTCAGAAACATTCCCGCCTTCAGCCGCTTTCTGACCGTGGCCGCCCTGTGCAACGGCCGGCTCATCAACTACGCCGCCATCGCTTCCGATGCCCAGGTGGCCGCTTCCACAGTACGCCAGTACTTCTTCCTGCTGCGCGACACCCTCATCGGCTGGCCCCTTCCCTGCCTGGGCACGACGGTAAAGCGCAAGCCGCTCAGCACCGACAAGTTCTACTTCTTCGATGTCGGGGTGGTCCGCCACCTGCAGGGAGGGGGAGCGCTGCGGCTGGGCGCCCCGGGAACCGGCGAGGCCTTCGAGACCTTCCTCCACCACGAGCTGCGCAGCTTCTGCAGCTACCGCGGGCGTGGCAGCCTGCATTACTGGCGATCGCGTTCCGGCTTCGAGGTGGACTTCATCCTCGACGAGCGCGTGGCCATCGAGGTCAAGGCCAAGCGCAACGTCTCTGCCCGTGACCTGCGAGGATTGCGGGCCTTGCGAGAGGAAAAACTGCTGGAGCACTACCTGGTGGTGAGTCTGGAAGAAAACGAACGCCGGGTGGATGGCTTGCACATCCTTCCCTGGCGCCGGTTCCTCGATGATCTCTGGGACGGCAGGTGGGAGGTATAACCAGCCCCGGTTCCCATTTCCGCTTGACCCGGCCGGAAGCTGGTGGTGAATATCGGAGGCAAGGGAGGCACCACCTTGAAAAGAGAACTGCTGCTCCGGCCCATCGGGGTGATACGCTCGCCTTTCAGCAAGCCCAGGGGCACCCCCATCCAACCTACTTTCGCCCAGCACGCCCGCGGCGAGGTAATCCTCGACGAGCACTACAGCGGGGCACTCGACGACATCGAGGGGTTCGAGCACGTCTGGCTACTGTACTGGTTCGACCGCTGCGGGCCCTGGCGGCACAAGGTGGTGCCCTACCGCGATACCGTCGAGCGCGGCCTGTTCGCCACTCGCGCTCCCAGCCGCCCCAACCCCATCGGCCTTTCCGTGGTGCGCCTGGTCGAGCGCCGAAAAAACCATCTGGTGGTAGAGGGGCTGGACATTCTCGACGGCACCCCCTTGCTGGATATAAAACCCTACCTGCCGCAGGTAGACGCCTACCCCGACTCACGGGCTGGCTGGTTCGGCGCGACCTCGAGCGCCCGCGAACTGGCGGACGAGCGCTTCCACCTGCCCGAGCTGGTGCGGCTTTCCCCGCGCGAGGTGGTGATGCGGCTCGGCCTGCGCGGCTGCCTGGAGACCACCGCCCGCTACCTGCACCGCAAGCTCACCGAGGAGCTACTCGACGCCGACGGCACCGTCGCCGGCGCCGCCGCTGCCCTGGAGCTGCTGTCGGCCTTCCTGGAGCAGACGGACTTCCGCGCCGCCCGCGCCGCCGACGAGGAACTGGCTGGACGGAAACAGGCCCTGGTCAGGATCTTCCGCGGCGCAGGCGGCATGAGCTGGGAGAAGCTCTGAGGCGGCTACGCACCCCCGGGGACAGGCCCGCGCGAGCATGGGGGACAGGCCCGGTCCTCCTTTGATGGCCATTTGAGACTTGACAACTTTTGTTTTCTTTTCTATATGCTA
>Ga0164318_10002323_pt1 | contig 17599 bp, 17 predicted proteins | sample GuaBasSedimGuay9_FD_113734 | JGI IMG/M metagenome (GOLD analysis project Ga0164318, IMG submission 113734) | Subseafloor sediment microbial communities from Guaymas Basin, Gulf of California, Mexico - Guay9, Core 4571-4, 0-3 cm | ecosystem: Environmental > Aquatic > Marine > Hydrothermal vents...
AATGAGTATGGGGAAATGATTGGTTTTTTAATTATAAATTTTTTACTCTTGCAGAACCTTTCCATCCATCTATCAATTCCAAAGAAAGTTTATTATGAGGAAGAAAATGTAAAAATTTGCCTTTCAATAAAAAATTTATGTGATAAAAGCAAAAAGATCCGGATTCCTTATCTCCAACCTTTTGAGAAGAAGAATATATTTGTAGGTGAGGATGCAGTTTTGGAAGTTAAAGTTAATGGGAAAAAACTTGATAATTTCACAAACCATATGGTTCCTGAACCAAAGCCTGGAGTTAAAGATATTGTTATTGGCCCAAAGAAAGAGATTTTATGGGAGATACCTTTCCCATATTATTATTACCCGATTGGATTGCCTTCAAATTTTGAAGTGAAACTTTTATGGAATGGGCTATCTTCAAATACTGTTTCATTCAGGGTCTTACCATCAGAAGGGAAAAGGGAAGGTGAAAATATATTGATTAATGGTGATTTTTCGCAGGGCAAGGATTTCCCTTATGGATGGAAGATAGAAAGTAAGAATGTTTTTTGGGAGAAAGAGAAGAAAAAATTAAAATATATTCTTGATAAAAAGATTGCATCTGGAGAGGGATTGTGGGTTTACTCAATTTTTTATCCTGTCTCTTCACCTTCATCTTATCTGCTTAAAGTCAGAACAAAAAGTTCAGCGCCTGAAATAATAGTATTTGTTGAAGGGTGGGGGATTGTTAAAGGCAGGAAAAGGAGGATTGAAAGGAATGAGTGTTTTTTACACCTGAAAGATAATAAATGGAGGACATTCACTTTTAAAATAAAATTTTCAAATCCCTCTGTAAAATGGATAAGAGTTAAACCATATGCTTATCTTAAACCAGGAACAGTTTATTTTGACTCAATTGAAATTTTACCATTGAGAAATGATTAGAATTTTTATTATTTCCCTTTTTCTGATAACACAGATATATGCAAAAGACTGGTATGATAAAAACTGGGAATATAGAAAAGTTGTCAAAGTTATACATAAAAATAGAAATTTTGAAGAAGTAGCTGTTTTTAACTTCTTTGGGAAAGCAAAACCAGACGGTTCAGATATAAGAGTGGTTGATGAAAATGGAAAGGAGATTCCATATTTCCTTGTTTATGCAGGCCCGGGAAATAAATACCAGATAAGTCTTCCGGCAAAAGGCGATATCTTTTATGTATATTACGGGAATAAAGATGCTGAGAAAGTCTCTTATAACTGGAAACCAAAAGCAGGACTTATTCTTGAAGTCTACAAAAGAAAAGGTTTTTGGTGCGATAACTGGGAAAAAGCAAAAAGGATAATTGAGAGGAGTAAAAAGGGGAAATTAATTGGAAGGAGTTTCTGGAAGAAGATATGGGATGGGACAAATCCCTTCAGTTCCGATAAGGATGTTGTCAAAATTTATACTGGATACTTTTACTGCAGAAAACCAGGAATCTATTATTTCGCAACAAGTTCTGCAGGTGCTTCTTTCCTTTTTATAGATGATAAACTTGTTGCATCATGGCCTGGCTGGCATAAAGCAGAACCTTTTGTAAGACCAGAACATTCAGGCTCAATCTATCTTACAAAAGGTATCCATAAACTTGTATATTACCACATAGGAAGAAGGAGAATGGAAATTTCTGTTGCTGCAATAAAAATTCCCAAAAGAAAAAGATTTATTGTAATACCAGAAAGATTCTTTATACCTGTTATGGAATGCAGACTTATAAAAACAGAAAAGTTTGGTTCTACAATTACAGCAGATTTTATGTGGGAAAATACAAACTATCTCTGCAGAAATGGCCATCAACTTTTAACCTTTAAATTTACAGATAAATCATGTGGGAAAGAGATAAATAGATGGGAATGGGATTTTGGAGATGGACAGAAAAGTTATGAGAGAAATCCATACCATACCTATTTATTACCAGGATTTTATAACGTTTCATTGAAAGTGGAAGATAAGGAAGGAAATATTGACAAAATTACATTGAAAGTAAAGGTGGAACAGGATTATTCAAAAATATATCTGAAACCAAGACATTACTCAGAATATCTTGAAGAATTCAGAAAATTCAATCTTAAAAATTTTGGGAAAAGACATCTTTTCATTCTTGCAGATATATTTCTAAGTTATAACAGGTTTGATGAGGCATATGGATGTTTTAAGGAATTGATGGAAAGGGAACTTGAAGGAAAAGAGAAGGAAAAAGTTTTGCTTCTTTCTGCAGATATATCATTCAGAATGAAAAAGTATGAAGAGGCAGAAAAGATTTATAAAGATATGCTTAAAAGTAAATACGATCCAGAAATTGCTTTAAAACTTGCCAATCTGTATTTATCTTCAGGAAAACTTATTGAAGCAAAGGAAGAATTTGAAAGGATAAAAAGGAGCAATGCTGGAAAAGATATTAAAAGAAAAGCAGAGATAGGTATTGGCGATTTTTACAGAATAAATGGTAAGACAGATAAGGCAAAACAGATATATGAAAAATTTACAGATAAGAAACTTTATGAATTGAAAAATGGTGCATTTGCACAATCAGTAATTTATTATCTTAAAATAAAAGACCCTTTTTCTGCACTTGAAAAGATTGAAGAATGGGCAGACGAATTCCCTGTTGCCAAACTTAAAGGAGACTGGTCAATACTGAAAGCAAGGGCATTGATTCTGCAAAAGGATTATAAGGAAGCCTTGAAAGAACTTGAAATTTTTGAAAAGAACTGTAAGGGAAAAGATAATCTGTATCTTGCTTGTGTATTCTACCTTAAGTTTAAAATATATGATGCTCTTGGAGATAAGGAAAAAGCGAAGGCTCTTTATGAAAAATTAATTGAAGAATTCCCGGGAAGTTATTTCTCACAGATTATCAAAAAATAATATCAGTTATTGTTTAAGAATTTTTCAGCAAAAAATCCTGCGATTGCCCCGTCCCCACATGCTGTTATAATCTGGTAGAGTTGTTTCTTTCTCACATCTCCGATAGCGAAAATTCCTGGAATTGAAGTTTCCATATTCTCATTTGTAATTATATATCCATTCTCATCCATTTCTATTTTACCCTTTAAAAATTCTGTGTTTGGAATCTGCCCTATGGATATAAATATCCCATCAACTTTTAAATCATAAACTTTTCCTTCCTTTTTATCTTTAATAACAATATTCTCAACTTTATCAGTCCCTTCTATCCTTTCAACTGTTGAAGATAATACAGGTTTTATCTTCGGGTTTGAGAGGAGTTTATCAATAATATGCCCTTTTGCTCTGAAATTATCACGCCTGTGAATGAGATAACACATTTTTACAAATTTTGTAAGGAAAATCGCCTCTTCAATTGCTGAAAATCCTCCTCCTACAACTGCAACTGTCTTTTCCTTAAAAAATGCTCCATCACATATAGCGCAGTAATAGACTCCTTTACCTTTCAGCCTTTCTTCTCCTTCTACTCCAAGTTTTTTCTTTCTTCCCCCAGTTGCTATCACGATTACTTTTCCCTTTACACAATTTCCACTCCGCAATTTAACATTCTTTTCCTTTATATCAATATCAACAGCTTCATCTATAAGAATCTCCCCACCAAATTCTCTGTAATGTTTTTCCATTTTCTCGCTTAATTGAGGGCCTGTAATACCTTCAGGGAAACCGGGATAATTTTCAATTCTGTCGGTGAGAAGCATTGTTCCACCAGGAAGGAGTTTTTCAATTATAAGGGTGGGAATTTTTGTTCTTGCTGTATATATTCCACAACTTAAACCTGCAGGCCCTCCACCTATTATTACAACTTCTTTTTCCATAAGAAATAAAAGAGGGGAGCTCCCCTCAGGGACTTATTCAATATCTATCTTGATCTCTTTCTCTTTTGCTTCTTCTGCCTTTGGAAGAACAATCTCCAGGATGCCATCCTTCATAGTTGCTTTAACCTTGTTGCGGTCAACAGCACATGGGAGAGTGAAACTTCTTGTGAATCCACCTCTCCTTATCTCTTTTCTGTAATAATTCTCCTTCTTAATTTCTTTTTCTTTAACATCCTTTGCTGAGATTGTGAGTGTATCATCTGAAAGAGTTACAGATAAGTTTTCTTTGCTTATTCCAGGAACTTCAGCCTTCACAATTATATTATCTTCATCTTCATATATATCCACAGGTGGCACATCTCTCCCTTCCCAGATGCCAAATTCAGATTTGAATAATCTATCTATCATTCTATCAAAATCATCTTTTATGTCTAAGAGTTCTCTGAAAGGATCCCATTTTGCCAGCCTTGCCATTTTTCATCACCTCCTTTCTTTTCTTTTTTTCCATTATATTAGATGAATATATAGGGGGGAAGGTTTCATTTTCTATACCTTATCCTCACTTCATAATAGACTTTCTCTAACACTTTTTTTGGAACTTTACGTCTTCTTTTATATATACTTTTTGAAAGGAAGATGGTTTTTTCCAGAGTCTTCATGAGAGCAAAACATCTTTCACACTCCCTTATATGCTCTTCAATAATCTCCTCAATATCTCTTTTCAATTCTCTATCAATGTAATCTGAAATAAGTTTAAATACATCATCGCATTTCATTTTTAAAATCCCCCTTTATTCTGAAAATATTTTTCAAGTTTTTCACGCAGATAAAGTCTGCTTCTGTGGACTCTTGATTTCACAGCAGGAATTGATAAAGATAAAATCTCACTTACTTTTGCAAGCGGTAATCCCTCCACATCATGGAGTATAAAGACACTTTTATATTTTGGGGGAAGAGAATTTATTGCATTTTCCAATAATTCCCTCAATTCTTCATTTTTTAAATGAGCATATGGATTTTCAGACCAGTCAGAGATTCTGCTTTTATATTTTGTATCTGAAATTTCTTTTAATTCCTCAAGGGATACTTTATTCTTTTTTTCTTTTCTCAATTTCATAAGAGCAAAATTAGTTGCAATTCTGTAAAGCCATGTGGAGAAAGACGATTTTCCTTCAAAAGATTGTAAACTTTCATATGCTTTTATAAATGTCTCCTGAAGAAGGTCAGCAGCGTCCTGACTGTTTCCTAAAAGACGCAATCCAAGATTATATATTTTTGCCTGATGTCTTTTCATAAGTTCTTCAAATGCTTTTGTATCTCCATTTTTTGCTCTTTCTATAAGCTGGGATTCTTTTTCTTTCATTTTTAAAATTTTTGAAATATTTTATCATATTGTGTAAAAGTAATAAACAAATGGTTTATGAAATCTGTGAAATTTTCTATTCTATCCAGGGAGAAGGTATAAATCAGGGAAAACCATTTGTTTTTGTCAGATTTTCAGGATGCAATTTGAGATGTAGCTGGTGCGATACAAAATATGCATGGAGGAAAGGAGAAAAGATGGATGTGGAAGAGATAATAAGGAGAGTTAAGGGATTTGGATGCAGAGATGTATTGCTGACAGGAGGGGAACCATTCCTTCAGGATATAACCTTTCTTGTGGAATCTTTGAGGGAAGAGAATATGAGAGTTAGTGTTGAGACAAATGGAACAATATGGAGAGATATAAAATTTGATTGGATAACAGTGAGTCCAAAACCAGCAGGTAAAAGATACCATGAGATGGGATATGATCTGAGATTCAGGGATATTGCTGACGAATTTAAATATGTGATAACAAGTCAGCAAGATTTTAATTTCATAGATAGAAATATAAAGTGTCCTGTTATTTTACAGCCTGTTGATAATAATATTGAGATTGGAAGGAAAATTGTGGACTTTATAAAGAAAGAGAAAAGAGAGAATTTTTATTTAAAATTCCAGATACATAAATTCCTTGGCATAAAGTAAAAAATCAAATCAGAACCTCTTCTGGGTTGAGGAAAAAATTGCTTATTGTTATCCCTTTAATTTCTGAAAAATTCCGTAAAGGAGTTGCTATTTTTAAGCATTTTTCATTTTTGTCAAGAATCAGCCCTAAGGAAATATCTTTGAATTCTTTATCAAAGAAACTTACCAGTGCCCCTTTTAAATTAAGAGAAAAAATCTCTTCCAGTTGTTTTATATAGCGGAAACCTATAATTTTTATTGATAAATTATCAAACTCTATTTTTTCTTCTCTGCTATTTTTAAAATATTCAATGAACTTTCTTTTACGGTAATTTGCCCTTTCCTCCATACTTTTTGAAGGGATAATTTCAGGAACTTTAATATTGATTAAATTGACCGATGAGAATTTTATAAATTTCTTTATAAGTTCAAGTTCATTCCCTTTCTCAAGAAGGATTACAAGGTCTGGCTTAAGAATCTCTATTTTGTGTATTTTAAGGTATATTGCAAGAGGGTCATTTATGTATCCAGTTGTATCAATTAAAAGTTTATCTTTCCACCTGTAATTGCTCATTTTTTTAATCCCTGTAATCATTCCAAGAATATTACCTGAAGGTGTGATACTTCCCACAAAATAAATTTCGTCTTCCTTTATCTTTGAAATATTTGAAACACCATTTTTAATCTCAGCTATACCAATAGTTGTTGGTGGACCGATGTGTGATTGTCCAACATCGCTATCTATTATAAACACTTTATTTTTTCCCTTTATTAAAATATTTGCTATATCCATTATCAGGGTTGTCTTTCCGGTATCGCTCCCGCCTATTAAAAGAATCTTCTTTATATCTTTCCTCTTTATAATCTCAATCTCATCATCCTTCAGCAGTTTAAATTTCTCCATTTTTAATTCCAATATATCCGATGAGTTTGTAAATAAGTTTTGATGCAATATAACAGCAGTTTGAGGCTGGGGATGAAGGGGAGAGTTCAACAAAATCAAAGCCAACTATATTGATATCCTTCCTCATGATAAAATTTTTTAAAAATTTTAAACTCTGAAACCATCCAAATCCTCCAGGTTCAGGGACGCTTACTTCCGGAAATAATGAAGGGTCAAAAAAATCTGCATCTATTGTTATATAATAATCTCCGGAAGGAAGATTTTTTGAAATTTTTTCTAAATCTTCAATTAAATTTGCAAAATAGACTTTTATATTTCTTTCAGATTTTAAGAATTCCCATTCTTCCATACTCAAACTCCTTACACCCACTGAAAAAATATCGCACCCTTTCTCAAGAATCCTTCTGATAACGCAGGCATGACTGAATTTTGTTCCCTGATATTCATTTCTTAAATCACCATGAGCATCAAGATGCAGTATTTTTAATGAATTGTATTTTTTAAGGAATCCATATAAAATTCCAACAGTGATTGTATGCTCTCCACCTATACCTATAATAATTTTTTCCCTTTTCAAATACCTTTCAATACATCTTTTAATTTTATCAACCATTTTTGAAGGGCCTTCACAATCAGGAGTTATTGGTGGAAGAGTTTTAATCCCCACCTTATAAATTTCTTTTCCAACTTCCTCATCAAAAAGTTCAAGTTGTTCTGAAGCATGGATTATCCATAATGGAGCAAATTTTGTCCCTGATTTGAATGAAGATGTTGATTCATAGGGAATGGGTATTATCAGAAATTTTGCATCGTTAATGGAAATATCCTTTATTCCACAGAAGTTAATTTCCATTTTAAAGGATGAAAACAGCAGCAGCAACCACTGCTGTCCATAATCCGTTTTTATCTCCAATAGCTGATTGGGTAATATGAGTAGTCTTCACAATTTGTCCTGACATTTTCCATATTTCTCTTTTCTCATCATAAGAAGAATCAGGGTCAAATTTAAGACCAAGGATTGTTGCAAGCATTGTTGCTGCCAAATCTTCTGCATATTCACCAGCTTTCTCCTCTGTTTCTCCAAAACTTGAATGTTCAGAAAGATACCCGTACTGTGTATCATCTTTTGGAATAGCCAGTCCAACTGATGCAGTGATAAGGCGGTGTGGTTCATTTGTAAAGTTTTTGCTCATCACTGTGAAGACAATCTGTCCTGGTTTTAAGAGAGAAAGTCCTTCTTTTTTACTTATAAGTTTACATTTTGGAGGGAAAATAGAAGAGGTGGAGACAAGATTAAACTGGGCAATTCCGGCATTTCTCAATGCCTTTTCATAACTTCTTAACTTCTCCTTATCTTTCCCTACACCCTTTGTAAGAAATACTTTTTTTGGTAATAGATTCATTTTTGTTTTTATTTTATCAGATAATCAAGAAAACATAAAGGGTCTTCTTCCAAAAAATCACCCTTTAAAGAATAAGCAAGTGCTCTGCATCCAAGGCAATCTTCAATCTCACACTTTCCACATTTTCCTTTTAAAAATTTTCTATCGGTCATCTTTTTCAAAACAGGTGATTTTAAAATATCTGAAAGTTCCTGATTTTTCAAATCTCCTATTTTAAAAGGCAATCTTCTGCATGGATATACTGCTCCATCAGGCATAATTGCACAACCATCTTTACCAATTATACATGGTGCACCATATAAATTATACTTCATATTTTCTATTTTTACCATAAAAGCTCTGTATGGTAAAATCAGGGAAAAATCTTTTTCTATTCCACATTTTTCAAATAGTATCTCTACAGTTTTTACCCAATTTCTTCCTGAAATTAAATACTCCTTTATCTTTCTTCCCATTCCCCATGGTATAAATCTTTCAATTACAAGACAATTGAAATTATATTTTTCAATAAATTGGAAAGTTTTTTCAATTTGGGGGAAGTTTATATCAAGAAGAGTAAACATAAGTGTTTTCTGCAGTTCTGATTCTTTTATGATTTCGCATATTCTCTTGAATTTTTCAAAATTCCCTTTCCCTCTGAAATATTCATAACTTTCCCTATCAACACCTTCTGCAGAAATTTTTAATTCAATTGAATATTTAAGGAAAATATCAATGTATCTTTCATTTATAAAAAATCCATTGGTTATTACTCCAAGTTTTTTAACAAATGTGGAAGATGAAATGTATTCAATAAGTGGAAGAAAATCTTCATAAAGAAATGGTTCTCCTCCTGTGATATCAAGGACAAGTTTCATATCATTTTCTTTCAAAAATTTTTCAATCTTTTTAAAAATATTTTTAAGTTCAAAAAATGGAAGGTCCTCCATTTTTGAAAAATCATCCTGGTAACAGTGCCTGCATCTCAGATTACAGAAGTTTGTTATATGCCACTGTATATGGAATGTTTTTTCCATTTGAATAAAATTTTATAATAATAAAAAAGGAGAGGGAAATGTTTAAAAATCTTATACTGTCGGCAATTGGAATAAATGTGAATCAGAGAGAAGCAATAAGGCTTGCAAAAATCGGGAATTTTGATGGTGTGAATGTGAATATAAAGGAGGCTGTAAAAATTTCAAAGGATTTTTCAACCCGCTATTTTAAGAGTCTTTTTGAATCAATGGATGTAAAAATGGGAGGATGGGCTCTTCCATTTGAATGGAGAAAGGATGAGAAGACTTACCAAGAGGGGCTTGTTGATTTGGAAGAAGAGGCAAAGGTGGCTGGTGAGATTGGAGCAGTTAGAGTTTATACCTGGATATGCCCTTTTTCTGACGATATGCCTTATGAAGAAAATTTGGAATTCCATATAAAAAGGTTAAAACCGATAGCAGAAATACTCAGAGAATATGGATGCAGACTTGGATTGGAATTTGTTGGTACTCCAAGTTTGAGGAAAAACCATAAATATGAGTTTATATGGAATTTAAAACAGGTAATGGATTTATGTGAAAAGATAAATACAGAAAATGTTGGGATATTGCTTGATTCATGGCATTTATACACTTCTGGCTGGAATATTGAAGATGTTAAAAGATTGAGTGGAAGAGATATAGTTTATGTCCATGTAAGTGATGCTCCAAAGGGTATACCTGTTGATAAGCAGGTTGATAATGTGAGATGTCTTCCAGGAGAGACAGATGTTATTGACCTTGTTGGCTTTTTGAAGACTCTTAAAGAGATAGGTTATGATGGTCCAGTATCTCCTGAACCTTTCAGTGATAAAGTAAATGGAATGCCTTTTGAACTTGCAGTCAGAATTGTTGGTGGATATTTAACAAAAGTGTGGGAGAAAGCCTTTGGAGAAGAAAATTTTTAAATTATTAAAGGGTTTGTCCATGCCTTTTTATTATTCCTGTCTGTTATCTCTATCCGCAGATACTTTTCATTTCCCTTAATTCTGTATTCTGCATATTCAATCTCATTTCCCTTACCCGAAAATCTTTCACCAGAAGAGCCATATCCTATAAAATCAACATTAACAGAAGGAGAAAATTTAACCATTATTTTATCACCCTCAATTTTTAATTCCCTTATCAAAACACCTGTGGAAGAATAAAAAGCCCCTTTCTTTATTGAATCACATATATCCTCTATTTTCAGAGATTTTGATTTAACCATTATAAAACTTCCAAGTATATCATCCTCTGTATGTTCTCCAAAACAATGGTGTGCATCATCAACAGCAAATCCATACACTTTTCTTCCTTTCTGCAAAATTCCATCCCAGTGGATAGATGAATATCCCTTCCCCTTTGTCTTCTCGCAAGTATTGTTATAAACCTCTATACCGAGATAATTTTTGAGATTTAGTAATTCAGAACAGGTCAGTGCACTCCAGTAGGGATGGCATAAAATAGAAATTCCCCCCTCTCTGTTTATTCTATCAATTATATCTTGAGGAGACATATTTTCTGTGTTGAACCCCTCTTTTATATTTATCCCCAGAATATGATAATTATCTTTGTTGAATTCAATACCTGGTATAACAAGGAAATCCTCATATTTATTTTCTATCTCTGTGAGATAATTGTGGTCTGTTATGGAGATGAAATCATACCCGTTATCTTTATAAATTCCAATAATCTCCTCAGGAGTTAAAGTTCCATCTGAATTTGTTGTATGGAGGTGGATATTCCCTTTATACCAGGTTCCTTCCATTTCAAAAGGGTTTGTAAAATCCATTTTACTCTCCTTCTGGAAGAAAATCTTTTATCTTTTTATCTATCTTTTTATAATCAGATGATGGGAGAGTGAAAATAATATTCCTTTCTGGTGAATATCCATAAAAAATCTCATTCTTTTCGTTTCCGAAATATATCTGCTGAAATTTCCCCCTAACTTTTACTTTTATCCTGATTTCTGGAGGAGAAAGTCCAATTCTTTCCATTAAAGATTTTTCAGGCTTTATAAAATCTTTAATTTCAAGGAGTGTTAAATCCCATAAGAAATCTTCCACCTTATCTGCATCTGGTTCTGTTTCAGGAAATTCAAGTATTTTCCATTTTCCCTTTTCTTTCTTTATGGAAAGACTTTCCTCTTTCCTCATTATGGAAAACTCCTCAACATCAGGTATATCAAACTGGAAGACAGATTTTTCTCTTATTTCCTTGCTTCTTTTTGGAAGGATATCAACAACACTTTTATCAATTTCAAAAATACATTTTTTAAGAGAATTTTTTGCATAATACCTTCCACCTTTCCTTTTCCCTATGAAGAGAGAATAAGCTTCACCATTCTGCTTAATTATAATAGCAATTTTTGGAAACTTAAGCCCATAAAAGGAAATTTCCTTCTCCTTATCAATGAACCTTTTTATCTTCTCATCCTTTATCTTCTCAATAATCTCTTCTATTCTATCTTTATCTCCTATATCCTTTACAGGCTTTACAACCATCCATTTTTCATTTTCTTTTACACATTTTATATAAAGTGGCCCATTTTTAATTGCAATTTCCCTCACCTTCTCTTTATCAACCGGCAGTATTGTTTTGTCTCTTAAGGAAAACAGGTCTTTATTTATAATATCTTTCAATTCCCATAATGATACAAGGTAGACATTTTCCTTATCTTTTGTAACATAATACTGCGTCTTTGATGGGTTTTCTCCTCCAATATATAAAATTAATCTTTCCCCATCTTTTCCCAAAACTATCTTCTTTTCTGGTTTTTCAAGTCCAAAATCTTTTAAATTTTCCACTTTTCCAATATTTCTTTCAATTTCAAGGGATACAAGTTTATCTATAATCCTTTCTATCTCTTCCTTATCTCCATCAAATCTTTCCGGTTTTTCAATTATCCATTTGTTTTTCTTCTTTAAACATTCAACTTCAAAATCTTCTCTGTAGATTCCCAGGAAAGAAACCTCATCTTTTTCAAATGGGAAAATCCTTTTCTGCAATAATTTTATTTCTTCACGCTTCTTTGCTCCCCTTACTTCATAAAAATAATACCAGCAGAAGAGCAAAACTCCGATTATAAAAAGAATTATTGTTTTACGATAGATTTTCATTTTTAATATTTTAACCTTCTCCTTATACAGATACTCAATCCACCTATCATTAAAACAGAAGGAATAACAACCACAGGGATAAAGAAGATAATCTTTCCCTGCTTTTCTGTAAGAGTAAGAGGTTGATTTTCTCTTTCCTTCTTTCTTATTGATATAAGAATATCTTCTTCACCAAGCCATCCAAATGTATTCAAAATGAGATTGGCGTTTCCTGAAAAATTGAGGAATTTATTTGTTATGAAATCAGAATCTCCAAATACAACAATTCTTGCTTTTTTCTTCTCCTCTTTCTTCCCTATTTCCATCTCACATGCCACTCCAAGTGAAATAGGCCCTCTTTTGTCTGTACCAGGGTCATACTTAACATATCCTCTCCTTACAGAAAAAATATCCTTTTCAGCCCATGATGCCGGACTTGTTTGCGCAATTGGATTTACATTTATATTTTCAGAATGTTTTCTCTTTGCCTCCACAGACCTTGCCCATGAGAATAAACATGCAAGATTGAAATTTTTTGTAATCTGATGGTAAGGGTAATCCATAATCATGGGACTCATAGCATCTCCCAGAAATCTTCTGCTTGCAAGGTCTACAACAATATCATTTCCAATTTTAATTCCATACTGAGAAAATAGATTTGAAAGTCTCGGAAAGTCTCCAGGGTCTATAAGTGCAAGGACTCTTCCTCCTTTTTCAATATATTTTTTAATTTCCTTTATCTCACTCTCTATAAAATCAATCTCAGGTCCACATATTGCAAGAATATCACAGTCAGAAGGGATTCCTTCCCTCATCAGGAAAACTTCTTTTACCTGGTACTGTTCATCCTCCAATCTTTCTTTCAAACTGCTTATTCCTCCAATTCCATATTCCTCAATACTTTTTTCTCCATGTCCTTTGGTGAAGTATACTTTCTTTTTCCCTGATTTTATAAGTTTTAAAATTGCTTTTGTAATGTATTTTTCTTCAGGGATATAAACTTTTTCTCTTTTTCCCTTATATTCCACCACTATAGTATCATAACTTCTCACATCATATTGTTTTGCCATCAGAGGGTTTTTATCAGGGTCTATAAATTTATATTTCACATATTTTGAAGATGTTTTATATTCTTCAAAAAGGCGAGTTACTTTTGGTTTCATTTCAGATTCTTCTTTAAAAAATCCATAAAGGAATAAGTTTTCTTTCAAACTTTTAAGGATTTTTTTGCTCTGGTCAGAAAGTGTATAAATTTTTGCTTCTGTGAGGTCAAACCTTTTATAATGTCTGTTGGAAATGAGATTTATAATTACCAATATCCCAAGAAATATGACGATTGAAATCCCTGTGTTTATCCCCTGTTTAAATCTTCTTCCTTCCATTTTAACCCCTATATCTCTTTGAAGAGAGAATCCTTAAGGTGAGGAATTGGAAAAATATTATAAAACTCAGATAATAAACTATGTCTCTTGTATCAAGAATCCCTTCAGAGAAATTATCGTAATGGCCGAAAAATGAAATATAGGAAAAAATTTCCCTGTATTTTTCTCCAACTATATCTGATAACCAGTTTAAAAGCCAGAATAAAAGAAGGAGTCCAAAAGTAACAGTTGCTGAAATAATCTGGTTTTCTGTAAGGGAAGAGATAAATATTCCAATTGAGATGAAAGCAGCCCCCTGCAATACAAGCCCCAGATATCCATTAAGAAGAAGTTTCTTTTCCAAATCTGTCCATAACTCTAAAATTGAAAAATGTATTATTGATATTCCAATCATAAAAAGGTATATGAGAAGGCAGGCAAAAAATTTACCGAGCATTATGTCAATGTCTCTTAAAGGATATGTGAAAAGAAGTTCTATTGTATCTGTCCTTTTTTCTTCAGAAAATAATCTCATTGTCAGTATTGGAAGCATAAAAAGGGATGTAATTGCCATATTGTAAAAGAAAGGAGTTGCTATCATTTCTGTTGGGTTGACCTTATATCCGTAATAAGGATAAGTTGAGACTCTTAAAGAGATTAAATGGAAGGTAGCACATAAAGCATAGAATATATAACCTGTAATCAATCCAAAAATTATAAGGACAACATACGCTATCGGAGAGATGAAATATGTTTTTAATTCCTTTTTAAATAAAGGTATAAATCTCATTTTATTCTTCCCTCACAAGTTTTAAAAATATATCTTCAAGAGACATTTCCCTCAATGAGATCTCATAAAGCCCAAATCCAGAATTCACCAATTTTTCAGAAATATCCTTTCTCACATCCTTTTCTTTAAGGCTTCTCACAATATACTTATTAATCCCATCTTTTACAGGTGGAATTATCTCCACTTCTTTCACCCCATCTATACTTTCAATAACCTCCTTCACTTTTCCAGGATTCCCTTCCACTTCAAGATTTATTTCAGTCATTCCCTTCAATTTTGCTGTGAGATTTTCAACTGTATCAATTGCAACAATATGTCCTTCATTTATTATGATAACCCTTTCACAAGTCATGCTTACTTCAGGAAGAATATGGGTGCTTAAAATTATTGTTCTTTTTCCTGCCAGATTTTTTATCAGTTTTCTTGTTTCAATAATCTGTTTTGGATCAAGTCCAATGGTTGGTTCATCAAGGATAAGGCATGGTGGATCATTTATAAGTGCCTGTGCAATTCCAACTCTCTGTTTATATCCTTTTGAAAGTTTACCTATAATCTTTTTCTCAAATCCCTCCAGCCCACATTCTTCAATTACCCTTGAAATTTTCTCTCTTTTTTCTTTCTTCCTCTTTATCCCTTTACTCTCCGCAACAAAATTTAAAAATTCTTCAACAGTCAATTCCTCATAAAGAGGGTTCCTTTCAGGCAGATAACCTATATTTTTCTGCACATTGAGAGGGTCTTCCAGTATATCATAACCGTTTACTTTTGCAGTCCCTGAAGTTGGGGGGAGGAAACATGTGAGTATTCTCATTATTGTTGTTTTTCCAGCAGCATTTGGCCCAAGAAGTCCAACAATTTCACCTTTTTCTATTTTAAAAGATACATTCTCAATAGCCTTTGTTCTTCCGTAATATTTTGTTAAATTTTTTGCTTCTATCATTTTTCTTTAATTTTTTTAATAAAAATCATATTTTGTCAAGACAGACAATTGCCATACAGGCAATCGCTTTACCTTTTCCTATTTCTCCAAGTTTTTCAAAAGTTTTCGCCTTCAACCCTATATTTTCTTTTTCAATTGATAGAAGATTGGAGAGGTTTTCTCTCAAATTCTCATAAAATGGGGATAGTTTTGGCTCTTCACATAAAAGTACAATATCTACATTTTTTATTTTGAATCTCTCCCTTTCCATTATCTTCAATACCTCTTTAAGTATCTCTGTGCTTCTAATCCCTTTAAATCTGCTGTCTTTATCCGGAAAATAACATCCTATATCAGGTTTTCCAAGTGCTCCAAGTATTCCATCACATATTGCATGTAGCAATACATCTCCATCGCTGTGTCCTAAAAGGCCCTTGGTGTAAGGGATTTCAATCCCGCCAAGGTAAAGTTTTCTCTTCTTTGAAAATTTGTGGATGTCAAAACCAAGTCCAATTTTCATAATTTTGTAATGTTATAAAATAAATTTACAGATTTGGCAAATAAAGGATTTTTAAATCACCTTCTCAATTACTCCAAGAATCTCCATGTGTGCAGTATGGGGGAAGAAATCAAAACTGCACAGTTTTTTCAATTTATAACCATTTTCTTCAAAAATTTTTACATCCCTTGCAAAAGTTGATGGATTACATGAAACATATAAAATTTTTTTTGCCCCTATTTTAATCACCGAACGGATTGCTTTACCACTCATTCCATTCCTTGGAGGGTCAGTAATAATTATATCAATTTCTGAAAAATCTCTCTTTTTCAATACCTTTTCAACAGTCCCTTCATAAAATATACAATTTTCAACCCCATTTATCATACAGTTTTCTTTTGCAGTGAATATGTTGACTGGATTTGAATCAATTCCTGCAACTTCTCTGACATATTTTGATATGAAAATTTCAATTATGCCTGCACCACAGTAAAGGCCAAGAACCTTTTCATTACCAGAGAATTCACCAAGTTCAACAATTTTATTATATAAAATTTCAGCCCCATCTGTATTTGGCTGGAAGAATGTCTGAGGATATATTTTGAATTTCATATCTCCTATATTTTCTTCAATATAACTTTTGCCAAGAAGATGGTTCTTTTTCTCAAAAGATACAACATCTGCTATCTGATTATTTATTATCCAGTAAAAACTTCTAAGCTCAGAAATTTCCTTAACAATTTCCTCTCCAAGATATGGAAGGTCTGGAATCTCCCCATCTGTTGTAACAAGTAAAATCATAAGCTGGGATGTTCTTTTCCCTTCCCTCAATACCAAATGTCTTAAAAAACCTTTGTGTGTAAATGGATTGTAAGCAGAAAGAGAATGGGAATTTGCAAATTCAGTAAATATGGAGAATATTTTTTTTACCTTTTCAGAAAAGATAAGGCATTCTTTTAATGGTGTCACATCTTTACTGTATTTTTTGAATGGTGAACTTCTCTCCCTCAATCCTATTACAACTTTCCCTTCACTTTCGCCAAATGCGAATTCCATTTTATTCCTGTAATAAAATTTCTTTGGGGATGGTATTATGGGGATTATTTCAACATTATCAACATTCACCCATCCTATTTTTTTAATACTCTGGATAAGGTAATTCTCTTTAATCTCTAACTGTTTCTCATAAGTTAAATTCTGGAATATGCATCCACCACAACTTCCAAAATGTGGACATTCCGGTTCCTTTCTGAATGGTGAAAATTCTTCAATTTTAATAATCTCTCCAAACGAAAAATTCTTACTCCTTTTTGAAATTTTCACCCTTACTTTATCTCCATATACACCATCAGGGACAAAAATTATGAAATTATCGCTTTTCCCAACTCCCCAGTTATTTGGAAGAGCAACATCCACTATTTCTACAGTAAATTCAGGTGAGGAAAAATCTTCAAGCATCTTTTTCACTTTTTCAGTTGGAAAACCGACAACATTATCATAACTTCCTTCTATCTTCTCAACAAATTTATCGCCAACTTTCTGTACTGCATAAGACCCTGCCTTATCTGTAAAATCTTCATTTTTAAGGTATTCCTCAATTTCTTCATCACTCAGTTTTTTAAAAGTCACATATGTAACTTCATAATCAGTCATCAGTTTTTCATCTTCTTTTCTGTATAAAGCCACTGCTGTAATTACTCTGTGCCTTGTTCCTGATAAAGTCTTGAGAATATTCTTTGCTTCCTCAAAATTCTGTGGTTTTCCAAATATTTTATCTTCCAAAGCAACAATTGTATCTGCTCCTATTATAATATGAGAGGGGAATTTCTCACCAACATCT
>Ga0164318_10002324_pt1 | contig 17599 bp, 13 predicted proteins | sample GuaBasSedimGuay9_FD_113734 | JGI IMG/M metagenome (GOLD analysis project Ga0164318, IMG submission 113734) | Subseafloor sediment microbial communities from Guaymas Basin, Gulf of California, Mexico - Guay9, Core 4571-4, 0-3 cm | ecosystem: Environmental > Aquatic > Marine > Hydrothermal vents...
TACCGGAAAACCACCGCACAAGATTGCCGACATGGGGGTGACCAGAACGTTCCAGATCATGCGGCCCTATTACAGCCTGCCGGCCTATAAAAATCTTGTCATACCGCTTTTTTCTCCCAGGGCAAAACGGACCGGGGGGTGGCGGGGCGGCGGGCGCCTGGGCAACCGTCAGACCATTGCCATTGATATCTTAGAAGATATCGGATTTGAGAGGGACTCTTATATTCCGTTTAAAAAAACATCCACTCTGCCTACAGGCTACTTAAAGCGGCTGGAACTTGCAAGATGCCTTGCTCTCAAACCTGAGATCATCATCTGTGATGAAGTGTTTTCCGGGCTTTCCATGAGTGAGATTGCCTCCATGGTACCCTTGATTGAACGGCTTCAGGATGATGGCATTACCATTATCATGATTGAACACCGTTTAAGAGAACTTTTTCAGGTGGCCAACCGTGTCATGGTCCTGAATTTCGGCGAAAAACTCATCGAAGGGAACCCTTCAGAAGTCATGGCAGACAAAAAGGTCAAGGAAGCCTATTTTGGATCTGAAGAAGTTGAGGAGGTCATGACATATGCTTGAAGCCAAAGATTTAATGGTTTTTTACGAAAATATGCTCGCCTTGAATAATATCAGCATCAAATGTGATGACAACCGGATTGTTGGTGTGTTCGGCGCTAACAGTGCAGGCAAATCCACCCTCATGTATGCCCTGTCCGGGATCATGCTGGATATCCAAAAAAAAGAAAAGATGGCAGGGGGTGAAAGGATTACGTTGACTGGAGAAGTCATGTTTGAAAACCAGAATATCATGGACTTAAAACCAAGCCTTCGGGCAAAAGCCGGCATTATTCTCTGTCCTGAAAGACGGCGGTTATTCAAAGAAAGCTCCGTGATTGAAAACTTACGTATCGGCGGATATCTGGCCACCAAGGCCCAGGCAAAACAGACCATGGAGTATGTGATGGAGGTGTTTCCTGCACTACAGGAATTAAGGAAACGTCTGGGGGGATTTTTAAGCGGTGGTGAGCAGCAGATGGTGGCCATCGGAAGAGCTTTAATGGCCCAGCCTAAAGTTCTTTTGCTGGATGAGCCCCTTTTAGGGTTAAGTCCCTTGATGCAGGCCACCCTGATCAAAGCAACCCGGGCCATCCAAAAGGAAAAAAAGATTTCCGTCGTTATATCAGAACAGTATGCCCGCCCGGTATTCCCCATTGTGGATTATGCCTACATCCTTGAAAACGGGGCAGCTGTCATGGAAGGAACCCGGGATGAACTCATGGACAACCCGGATGTAAAATCTGCATATTTTGGTGTTTCATAAAAAAAAGGAGCTTGCCTTAAATGGTGAACCATAACATACCCCTTGAAGAGGAGCTGTCTTTTTCAAGATTTGATAAAATGAGTGAGAAATATCCGGGAAACACGGCTGTGTCATACCTGGGAGAAGATTTTACGTATAAGCACTTAAAAGAATTGAGTGAACGATTTGCAGGAGGGCTGCGACAATTAGGGGTTCAAAAGGGTGACAAGGTACTTTTATATATCCCCAACTGCATCCAGTGGGTGGTTGCCTATCTTGGCATCCAGAAGGCCGGGGCTGTCTTGGTACCTGTTTCCCCAATTTATACCTCCCATGAAATCGAGTATATGATCAATAATTCAGGGACTCAAACAATTATCTGTATGGATACCAATTTCGGGTATGTAAAAGAAACCTTTGAGCGCACTAAATTAAAACGGGCCATTGTTACAAATCTTGTGGATCTTTTGCCTGCCTGGAAACGGGGCTTAGGAATTTTATTTGATAAAGTTCCCAACGGAAAAGTGGACTTTGATGACAGAATCTTATCCTTTAAGTCAATTCTTAAAGCACCGCCCCTGACAGAAAAGATTCAGATCGATCCTTTCAATGACCTTTCCTATATTCTTTATACAGGCGGCACCACAGGATTTCCAAAGGGAGTGCCAGGCAACCATATCGGCTCCACATCCTATATCAACGATGTAACAAATGATGTAGCAGGAGACCATTTAAAGGAAGGAAAAGATGTCTATATTGCCATTAATCCTTTGTTCCATATCATGGCCTTAGGGTTCTTCATGGCCATTGGGTTAAATAAAGGCAACCGGGTCATACTCATGCCCCAGCCCCAGGTGGATGCTATTTTAGAATCTATCCAGAGATACAAGGTCCGTTGGTTTTTAGGTGTCCCGGCCCTCTACCGGATGATTCTGGAAAATGACCGGGTGGATCAATATGACCTGTCCTCTTTAAAATACTGCTTTTGCGGCGGTGATGTACTGCCGGGTAAAGTCATGAATCGGTTCCAGGAAAGATATGATCTTCCCATATACCAGGTATACGGATCTACGGAAGTCGGCCATGTGACGTACAGCAAAATAGGGACAACACCGTCTTCGGGTTCCATCGGATATCCCTTAGAAAGCCGGGAATGTATTGTGGTGGACCCTGTTACCCTGGAATGTGTTGAGGACGGAGAAAACGGTGAACTTTTTGTCACCTCGCCCCATGCCTTAAAAGAGTATTATGAAAAACCTGAAGAAACACAAAAAACCTATGTAAAGGTCAATGACAAGGTCTACTGCAGGATGGGAGATTTTGTCAGCTGTAAACCTGATGGTGAACTGGTATACATGGAAAGGTCAGCCGATGTGATAAAGCACAAGGGTTACAGGGTATCAGCGTCTGAAATAGAAGCCATGCTACAGGATCATCCTACAGTGATCAATGCCTGCGTTATAGGAATTCCCGATGAAAAAGTGGGGGAACGTATCAAAGCAATTGTGGTACTTAAAGAAGACGCAAGAGGTGTCGGCGGCGTCGAATTGATTAAATGGTGCAGTGACCACCTGGCTTCCTATAAAGTCCCGGGATATGTTGAATTTCGTGACATGCTGCCAAAATCAAAGGTCGGCAAACTGCTGCGCCGCGAAGTCAGGGATGATGAAAAAAGAAAAATGGGGAAAAAGAGCCCAAAGGCTTAATCAGTCCATATCAGTTCATATTAGTTCATCAGATAAAAGCCAAGATTTTTTGCATACGGCGGTGGATTGTAAAAATCAGCATTAATAAAATTGCCTTTTATTTCTCTGACGACGATCCTTCTTTCTACAAGAGACTTGTTTACATCATCCAGAACCAGTTGAATATCAAGAAAATCATTGACTTTAATGCGGTGAGATCTGGAAATTCTAAATCCTATAGACACAAGTGACAGCTTTTCAATACTCATGTAGCCTGACCCTTTTGTCTTTAAATGAATAAAATTTCCCTTTAGCGATACCGTTCTCCCGTGGGTTTGCTTCTTTTTAACATCAGACAGCTCTTCATTGCTTTCCTTTTCTATAAGAGATTGCAGGCTGTCTTCAATATCTGCAACCGTATCCTCTTTCCCCGGCACGTCTGCGTCAGACAAGGGTTTTCCCACCAAATCTATAAGCTGGCCGAAATCACCGGCACTCACCGTATGCGGGGAAATGCTTATCGGTTTTGGAACCTCCCCTTCTTCGGGAACAGCCGAAGAAAAAGTATCTAAAATGCGTTCTCTTACCAATTGGGCACCTTCCATATAGGTCTGGGACAAAAGAATGATAAACGTATCCTCACCATAGCGGAAAATATCATCCTCCCCCCGCTTATTTTTTTTCAAAATCTTGACTATTTTTTTCAAAAGGTCATCGCCCGCAGCCCGCCCTTTGGTTTCATTAATTTTCCTGAGCAGGCTGATCTCAATAACCAGCATGGAAAAAATGGTGCCATACCGTTTTTGAACATCATCCTTATTGCTGACGGCCCGTTCAAAACTCCACCGGTTCTTAAAACCGGTCAATGAATCTTTTGTGGCAATTTTTTGAAGCGCCTGGTGATAGTAGGACCGTTCGATAGCGATGGCAGCATATTCAGCAATGGAAGACAGGGTCTTTAAATCCTGAGAGGTAAAACTATCATCACTGATTCGATTAATCAGTTCAATGACACCGAAAACCTTATCATCGGTTTTAAGTGGACTGCCGATGATCGACTGGGTTTTAAACCCGGTAAATTTATCCACCCGAATGCTGAACCGTTTATCCTTTGCAACATCTTCAACAATTAAAGATTCACCTGTTTCCATGATGTGCCCTGCAATTCCTTCTTCCAAGGGCAATCTTATCCCCTTAAGTTTTTTCTTATTCGCTCCCACTACAATAGAAAAAACCATTTCAGAAGTTTTAGGATCCTTTAATAGTATCGACCAGTGCTGTGGTTGAAAAATTTCGCCCACCTGATACATGACAATATCAAGAACTTCCTTCATGCTTTTGGCTTTGGCAAGGGGCTTGCCAAGTTCAAGACCAATATCCAGAGGGGCATTTTTATCACTGTTTTGGGGTACATCCTGGATTGATGTAAGGGGATCTTCCAGGTAATAATATCTGGTATTGGCTTTGGAGAGTTTAATATTCGCCCAGAGTAAATTTTCTCTCAGTTCACTTGCGGACGGAAAAACAAAATGATAAAATTCAGAAATATTTTCAACTTCCTTATTCATTTGCAAAATGCATTTGATGATATCAATATTGTCCAGTTCTATTGCTTTTTCAACCTCCGGCGAAAGAATCGGCGGCCGGATAATGTCGAAAGATCCAATGCCCTGGGTCCAGCACAAAAAGTTTGCTAAAGAAACAATGGAAATCAACAGTGTTTCTTCTTTTGAAATATTCAGGTGCTCAAAAGATTGATGATGATATTTTACTGCCATCGCCAGTTTATCCGGCAGTCCCCATTTGGAGCAGAAAAAAGCACCGATATCATCATGCCCCATTCCTATGATACTCCGTTCTTTTTCAATAACCGGGTCTGAGAATGATGAAAGCTCCTGGATAAACTGCCCGTAATTCGTCCGGCCCTGAATATCAAGAAATACCTTGCCGATATCATGGAGAAGTCCTGCAATATAAGCTTCTTCAGGATCAGGATAGCCGGTCTCCCTGGCAATTTCCATACTTAACACAGCAACACTGATACAATGCCGCCAGAAAAGAAGCCGGTCAAACTGTTTTGTCCGGCCTGATTTGAACATTTTTTCAAAGACCGTCATTCCAATGGCCAGTTTTTTTATCTCATCCAATCCTAAAAATACCACAGCTTCAGAAAGGGCGGTTATTTTTCTTCCAAGGCCATACATGGCCGAATTGACGATTTCGAGAACCCTGACAGAGATACCAGGATCAGTTTCCACAATTTTGGAAAGGTCCGCCAGAGAGGCGGTTTCATCCTTAGAAACCTCTAAGAGTTTTGCGGCTACCTGGGGAAAGCTGGGTAATTTTTTGCTATCAAGTTTAAGAACCTTTTCTATATCAGACACTGAAGGGTGGTTTAATCTGCTGTTCATATTCTGTATCCTGTAAAATTATTTCCTGCGTTCATAGTTACCTGCTATCATACCCTAAAGGTCACACGTAACCTTTAGGTCACACGTAATTATCCGGCTGACTTTGAACAACGCATTTAACCCTACAATAATAGATTCGAGTTGAAGTTTCAACATTAATGAAAATATATTTCAGGTCAATCCCATGTAAAATCAAAAAAAACAAACCTGAAACACTACAAATACTATTTAATTTCCACAAAAACACCGTTTTGCACCTGGAAAACTGAAAAGCCAGTACCTGTAGCATCACCGTGCTCATCAAAACCAATATCGCCTATGGGGGTTTCTACGGATTCTGATTTAAGTGCTTTCGATACTTTGTCGTAATCAAGTGTTCCTGCTGTTTCAATGGCATGGGCAAGGGCCAGCACCGCAGCATAGGCGTTAAGAAAAAATGGGCCGGGCTCCTCATCATACCTGGCCCTGTGCGCCTTTGTTGCTTCAACTGCCATTTTAATACCTGAAGTGTCCCTGGGTGCTGTGGCATAAACCCCTTCTGCTTTTTTCCCTGCGGATATGATAAAGGATTCATCCTTTATGCCGTCTCCTGAGATAAAAACTATTTCCATTTTCTTTAAACGCATTTGACTGACAATTTTGGATGCACCGGGATGGTACCCACCGTATATAACCGCATCTGCCCGGGCTCTTTTAATTTTCTGAACAAACTGTGTATAATTGATGGCGCCCGTGCTTGCACCTTCAAATAAAACAAGTTTCCTTTTATCTGTTTTATCCAATATATCCTTTACATACTCTGCAAGACCTTTTCCATAGATACTTTTGTCATGGATAACAGCAATTCTTTTTAATTTGAGCTGATTGACTACAAACTCAACCAGGACCAGGGCCTGGGTATCATCAGATGCAATGGTTCTGAAAAAGTTCGGATAATCACCACTCTGGGTAAGATCAGGGTTCGTTGCAGAGGGTGAAATTGTTATAATGCCGGCATTCTTGTATGTATCAAGTGCGGCAAAGGTTGCACCGCTGCAAATATGCCCGATTACAGCATGAACATGATGTACCAGAAGCTTTGATGCAACAATCAAAGCATGTTGAGGCAGGCATAAGTCATCTTCCACAAAGAGTTCAATCTGTCTGCATATAATTCCTCCTCTGGAATTTATACCCTGAACTGCCAGTTCCACACCTCTTAAACCGGAGATACCATAAGAGGCAAGTTCACCCGTTTTGACAACAGCAACGCCGAGTCTTACCGGCTCGCCGGAAAACCCTGCAACTGGAAACGGAATCATGAAAAAAATAAAGGCCATTACAATAAACGGTTTTTTAATGTAAGCATTCATCATCATTACTCCTTTTTGAGGGTTATTTATTAATATTATGTCTTAAATTGTCTTGCTTAATTTGTCAGATTGATAATACGGTAGAATCAGAATGCAGAAATACTATATTTCCATCATACAATCATAACCATTATTGTCAAGAAACAAAAAGCTATGGCTTGAAAAGGTAACAAGTGTTAAATAACAGCGATGCAAAATGGCTATAATCCGGAGACATGTATGATATGAACAGTAGACAACTCATCAAACAGGTTGATATCACCCGGATAAAGGATAACAAAGAAATCCTGATGAAGGATGACATCATAGATGAAGATATCCTTGAAATATTTATTAACAAGAAAAAAGCCTTTCAGATGGTGTTTTCCATGACACACCCCAAAGCGCTTGCTGTGGGTTTTTTATTTACCCAGGGTATTATTTATGAAAAAACAGATATAAAGACGATTAAATTTCTTAAAGAAAAAAATCAGTGTCATGTCAGGCTATCGAGTCTTGCACAGGATCGGTTAGACAAATTCAAAAAGGAACATCAGATTAAAGGATCATCCGGTGGAACGCTGCTGCAGAATCCAACAGATCTTTTTGCATCTGCGCATAAGGATCACTTCAGTATCACCTGTGGCCAGGTCCTTGACTTAATTCAACTGCACTGGGATCATTCCGAACTGTTTCAAAAAACCGGCGCTTTGCACAGTGCGGGACTCTGCACTCCGTCAACAATCCTGTCCTACTATGAGGATATCGGCAGACACAACGCTCTTGATAAACTGGCAGGAGATATTCTTTTAAATGAGATAGATACGCAAGATAAAATTGCTACGGTCAGTTGCAGGATGTCCCTTGAAATTATCGGAAAAATAGTTAAAACCGGAATTCCCATTGTTATTTCAAATGCAGCCCCCACCCTTTCCGCCATTAAATTAGCAGACAAAGCAGGGCTGACCATTGTCGGGTTTGCAAGAAACAACAGATTTAATATCTACACCCATGAAAAAAGGATTAAATCATCAGTCAACAGGTAAAGCAAGGCCGTAAGACACCTGGTTTTTCTTTTCTGTCGAATAGAGCAGCTCAACAAGATTTAAAGCAAAATCGCAGGCGGTTCCGGCTCCCCTGCTGGTGATGCAATTGCCGTCAACAACAACATTTGATTCAACAATGTTCCCGTTATCAATCTGATCGACAAACCCGGGGTGGCAGGTCACTTTACCCGGCGTAACAAGGCCGTAGTGATGCAGGACAACGGCAGGAGAAGCACAGATAGCCCCATAGTATTTTTGCTGTTCTGCCTGTTTTTTAAGTAACATATCAAGCTCTTTTGAATCACGTAAATTGTGAGCCCCCGGGATACCACCCGGAAGGACAATCAGATCAAATTGTTCATCCATACAGTCTTTGATCAGCCGGTTTGCTTTAAATTCGATTCCCCCTGACGCTTTGATATTGATATCATCCACCGATGCGACAATAACATTTGCACCTGCCCTTCGAAGGACATCAATGATGGTGATGGCTTCCATTTCCTCTGTACCCTGGGCGACTGGAACAAGGACTTGTTTTTGTTGATTAGGCATTTGACTTAACTCCCTTCTTTTAGTTTTAAAAAGAAACAATCAAAAATAGCAGGTGCTTTTATTGACGTCAATAGTTTCAGATAATGGCTGCTTGATTTGTTTTCACCCAGCCAATCTTGCCTTTTGAAAACACTATTTTTACATATCCGTCCTTATTTTCTTCTACGCTTACTTTGGTTCCTGCATGAAGGGTAAACAATTTTGTGGAAGTGTCCGTCATTCCGGACCGAACTGCGACTTCTTTTTCTACAATGACTGCTCTAACCCGGGCAAGCCGTTTATAGTAATTCACGCAGGTTATGGTTGCAACCAGAACAAACAAAGCGCACAGAATGATGCCGATTCCCGAAAAAATCTTTTGCTTTTTCACCACTTTAATGGCTGCCCATATAAAGAAAAGAAAAGAAAAGAAAATGGCTGTGATCTGAATCGTTTTTGGCGACATCAAATTATCCCAGAAAAAGAGGACCTCCATAAGATCCATGGTGTTTTCTTTTTTATCTTTCACAAAGGTATTGGCATGTTCAAGATTAAAGATCAAATCAGGGTCATTGGGTGCCAGAATCTTTGCTCTTTCATACCATAAAACGGCATGGCCGATATCATTCGCTTTCAGATATGCATTTGCAATGTTATAAAAAAGATAAGGATTCTTTATATTATTTTTTGCAAGGACTTCAAATTTTCCAGCCGCCTCCTTGAAGTGGCCGGCTTTATAATTGTTAATACCATCTATAAATGTTGCAGTAGTATTGGCCATTGCTTTTTGCGGGACAAAAGAGAACAATCCCAGGCATATCAATGCAAGACAAAATAATTTGACCATCTGTTTTGTCTTTGATAAAAGCTGGACTGCCTTATTTTCATCAATTTTTTTCCCCCCGAACCGTATGGATTCAATGGTTCCAAGCAGACCTATGATCTCTTCTATGTTAGTTTGATCAACATTGGCATGAGTTAAAATGGTCCGGGCTTCTTTTATCGTCACGACTTCGCCTTTTTTTTTGTCTTTGGCCAGAATGAGTGCCACGATACTTGAATAAAGATGTCCCAAAAAACCCTTATTTTCACTGCCTGTTTTCTGAGCCTGTTTTAAATGATACCTGGCTTTTTCTTCCATTTGCCTTTCAACAGACACCTCTTTTTTTGCAACCAGGGTAAACAATTTTACCCCTGAAAACAAAATTGCTGGAATCGACAGGAACAAAAAAAAGAAAAAAGGATCTATTTCTCTATAATCCTTTAGTACCTCAAGCCCTTCTTTAATATCCAGAATATCCTTATTGATAAGGGAAACTTCTTTTTTGTTGACCGGTCTGTCTGTTTTCTGATTCAGCGTATTTGCCGCAACCTGAATTTTTTCAGACGGAATGACATCAAGATTAATCTGCTGCGTTGAAACTGTTTTGTAAGTCTTCTCATCCACATCAAAATAGATCAGAGAGACTGGATTGATTACGTATTTTCCCGGATTAACAGGGACAATGGCTTTTTTGAAGAGTTTAAAACCCTCAAATCCATTTTCCGTCAAATGAATGGTTTCAACCGGGTTATCATCATATATTTTAAACGCATCTCTATCCAGGTTAATTTCAGGAAGTCCTGCGTCCATAATATTGCCTGATCCTGAAATTTTTATGGTAAAGGTTGCCGATTCTCCAGACTTAAGACTTTTTTTGTCTATGTTACCCTCTATATCAAAACGGCCCACAAGCCCGGAAAATTTACCCTTACCCTGATATGGAGGAATTGGAAAAACCTCAATTTTTACCGGATTTGAAGCCACCCGCATGGGTTTATAGCTGTTGGACGAAAAAAACGAATCATTAAAAAAAGAATCAAACCGTAAATCACGCTTTGATTTTACGATCACATTGGCAACCAGGACTGCCGGCTCAATAGTGAACACTCCTGGTTTTGCAGGAATAATGACATAATTGACCTCTGTGACATGGTAAAGCATGCCTTTAATATTAACACTATAGTTTTTTTCCTTTTCAAATGGTTTTGATGAAAACCCGTTAAATTCAGGCGAACGTTCAAACCCTAAACCGGACAACTTTTTTGATGTAAAAAATTTGAATGTATAGACAGCCTGCTCCCCCACAAAAAGACCGGCCTTCGTCACATCGGATCTGGCAAACAATTCCTCTACATCATCCGGGGCTGCCACACGGTCTGACACATGGATAACTATGGGTCGGGTAAAGGCGATTTGATCGCCCCGGACTACCTTTATGGCAGGAATTTTTAATGCTCCTTTAGTTAGCGGGATCAGAACATATTGATACGTTGCCTTTCTTTCGGATTTACCATTACTATAATTATAACTTGAAGAGGAACCCCGGGACATTACTTTAAAATCTTTGATTAAGGAAAGATCTATATCTGCTTTACCGCCGTTGACCTCCACTTTAAAAAGAATGGAATCATCCCTGGAAATCTTACGTTTGTCCACATGGGCTGTAACATCGAAGCAAAAACCCGTACCCGGCAAGATAGCCACCATCACCAAAGCCACAAAAAAAATGCGTTTCAAATTCATAATATTACCAGTCTTTTTCCACATGTTGTTCCTGTAACACAGGCATCATTGCACGTCCAGGCTTGTCTTCAAGCCGGTTGAGTTTTTTCTCCATATTGGGTGCATCGGCCTGCTTTTGTTCTATGCCCTCAGTTGCTGCCTGTTTATCTTTTTTTGTTTCCTGCTTCTTCTTTTCTTGAGGCTGGGAAGGGTCTTCTCCCGGCTTATTTTTCTGCTGCTGATTTTCTTCTTGTGCCTTTTCTTTATCCTGTTTGGACCCTTTTTCCTGATCTTTATTTTGATTTTTATCCTGATCTCTTTTTGAATTCTGTTTATCTTTGTCCTGTTTATCTTTGTCCTTTTTATCTTTATCCTTTTTATCTTTATCACCGTCTTTATCGGACTTTGATTCTTTTTGCTGCTGTTGCTCTTTCTTTTTTTGTTTAACAAACGTAAGGTTTTCTTTTGTCTGTCCATCGTCGGGGAAATCTTTTAAAATAGTTTCATACCCTTTAATGGCCTCATCCAGGTTCCCCATTCGATACGCTGTGTTGGCAAGATTATATCTGGCATCATGCCTTAATTTAATATCATCTGTTTTTGCAGCCTGGATAAAATTTTTTTTGGCCTGCTCATACTCTTTGTTCATATAGGCAGCTGCACCAATATTATAATAGAGCTTTGCATTTTCCGGACTCTCAAGCTGGGCATCAATAAAATGTTTTTTGGCCTGTTCATACTTTTGTTCATTAAAAGCCGATATTCCCTGCTTTACGCTGGAAGAAACCGTTTGGGCATAAACAACCCCATTCTGTGCTGTAAAAAAAACAATTCCAATGACAAAGACAAATATAAATAATTCCTTCACATTCTTTTTCGGTGACAGCAAAAATTCTATTAACAATAAAACAAGGCAGGGAAAAAGCACCCATTGATACCTGTTTTCCCAGATTTTTTTCTTCCCCGATGTCAGGGTCTTGCGCTCCATGGTCCCCAGAATCTTATCCGTATAAATCATATCCAGATCCATATCCCCGGCCACGGATCTGACATAGATTCCACCGGTCATGGCTGCCAGTTTTTCAAGGGTCTTTGTATCCACCTTTGATAAAATAATATTGCCGGATGCATCTTTTTTAAATCCACCCTTTTCATCAGGTATGGGTGCGCCTTGAAGGTCGCCAACCCCGATACTGAAAATTTTTATCCCCTTCCCAGCCATCTCCCTGGCTGTCTCTTCCACCTCACCGGTGGTACTTTCTCCGTCTGTAATGATAATGATGGCTTTTTCGGTATCAGATTCTTTTTCGAAACCATTATAACACTCTTGTATTGCAGCATTAAGATTGGTCCCGCCCACGGGTAAAAATCCCGGTTCAAGTACCTTTAAAAAAATATTAAATGCTTCATGGTCAAGGGTTAACGGGCACTGTAGAAAGGCTCTACCTGAAAAAGCCACAAGCCCTGCCCTGTCAGATTTCATCATGTGCAACAGATCAATAACTTCTCTTTTGGCACGCTCAAGACGATTGGGTTTGATATCCTGGGCCAGCATACTTCTTGAACAATCAAGGGCAATCATGATGTCCACCCCTTTTTGTGTTGTCTTCTCCCATTTAAATCCCAATTGCGGACCTGCCAGGGCAACAATGGCAAACCCTAAACTGATGACGATCAGAATAATCTTTACCCACCTTTTTTTAGGATCAAATCCGGGAACGATTGAGGGCAGCATACTCTCATTGACAAATTTTGAGAGTATTTTTTTTCTTTTACGAATACCGTACACCATGATACCGAAAACCGGAATCAAAGCCCATAATAAATTTAATAGATATGGATTAGAAAATTGCATATTTAAGGTATCCTTAAAAACCTTGTATTGCTCAAAATAGTATACAAAAGAAAGATGAGCAAGCCTGCGATAAGAGGTCCGGGATACAACTCCTTGTACTCCACCCATTTTTCAACGTCTACTTTTGTCTTTTCAAGGTTGTTGATCATTTCATAAATCTGCTCAAGGGATTTCAAATCCCCTGCCTCAAAAAACTCTGCATTTGTTTCTTTGGCAATTGTTTTTAATGCCGTAAGATCCACATCCACTTTTTGATACACATATCGTTTTCCAAACAACCCATCCACCAGGAAAGGAGCCTCACCTTTCGTACCAACACCGATGGTATAAATTTTTACTTTTCTTTGTGCCGCAATCTTTGCTGCATCCTGCCAGGAAAGATCTCCTGAATTACTTTTACCATCCGTCAGTAAAATAATAATATTGGACTTGCTTTCAATGTCTTCAAGCCGCTTTAAAGAAATACCAATAGCATCACCAATAGCTGTCCTTGGTCCTGCCGCCCCAATTTTTAGCTTGTCCAGGATAAAAGAAATGGTGTTGTAATCCCGGGTTAAGGGCAGCTGGGTAAAGGCATTGGATCCAAAGACGACCATACCGATACGATCCCCTTCCCGTTTCATAATAAATTTTCGAACCACGGTTTTTACAGCCTCAAGCCGTGTGACGATTTTTTTACCCCCTTTAAGATCAAGATTAAAGTCAAGAGCGCGCATGGATTCGGAAAGATCAAGGGCCAGTATAATATTGACCCCTTCAGTTGTTACATTAATTTTACGATCTCCCCACTGGGGTCTTGCCAGGGCCAGAATCAAAAGAACCAAAGAAATTATTTTCAATGGCGGTATAAATTTTGAGAGTGTCACCATAAGACTGAGAGAATCCGGTTCAACATCCTTTAACGATGACACTTTTATATGACTGCTGTTTTTTTTTCTTGATTTTAAAAAGAGGATAAGAGCAACTGCAAACAGCAATAATAAAAACAGAGGCGAGGCAAACCTGAACATTATTGACTCTCCTCTTCTTTTCTATTAAGTTTTTTCTGTTCTTCACGCTTTCTTAAGTCATCTTCTATTTGATGAATCTTTTCTCTGATAAAAAAAAGATCTTCTTTTACCTGGTCCTTTTGCGGAACAATTCCGGCATATTTGAAGGGATCAGACAATTTGACAAATCCTGCAACCTGTTTTTTTATCGGGTTGTCAAGGTTGAGCGAATTGATCCCTTTGATAAATTCCTGGGAGGTCATTTCAATGGCATTGATGTTAAAGGAGCGACCGATATAGTATCGCAGGATAGCCGTCAGATCAAAATAAAAGAGTCTGGGATGAAGTATTCCTCGTTGAGAGAGAAGTTCAAGTTCCTTTAAAGCCGCTTCATAAGGCGCCATGGGCTCGGGAAGATATTTCAGGTCACGGGGTTGTTGCCTTGTTTTTAACCATTTTTTTATCAAAAAAAACAGGAGGGTTAAAACAAGAATCCCCCCCAATACCATTAAGATGATTTTAATGAGCATCGGATCAAAACCGACAGGAACCGGGGGTCTTATGCCATGAATATCCTGCATTACCTGTAGCGTCTTTCCCTGAACCTGAAATATTGCAGCAGAGTATCCGACACAGACGCTCCTGCTTCAAGTTCGATCACATCGCTTTTTGCTTTGAAAAAAATATCCATAGTTTTTTTGTGATGTGACAGCTTTTTTAACTTAAATTCTTCCCGGGTCTTTTTATTAAACCCGTCAAAAACGATTTCTTTTCCAGTCTCAAAATCAGACAAGGTAATAATGCCTTTTGCCGGCAGTTCAAAAGCACCTTTATCATAAATCATTACCCCGATGATCTCATGCCGCTGCCGCAGTGTTCGTAAACTTTTCAGATAACCGTGATCCAGGAAATCAGAAAGGATAAATACAAAAGACTTTTTCTTTGATATTTTTGCCAGATAGTCCAGAGCTTCTGAGATATTGGTTTCTTTCCCCTGGGGGGAAAAGGTAAATATCTCTTTAATCACCCGCCAGATATGACTGGACCCTTTTTTAGGCGGTATATACTTTTCAACCCGGTCCGTAAAAAAAATTACTCCGACTTTATCACTGTTTTTAATGGCATTAAAGGCAAGCACCGATGCCACTTCAGCGGCTCTTTCAAGTTTTGGCCCAAAAAATGTCCCGAATTTCAAAGATGAACTCATGTCGATCAACAGCATGACAATGCTCTCACGCTCTTCTTTGTAAAGTTTGACAAAGGGTTTGCCAAGTCTTGCAGACACCTTCCAGTCCAATGTTTTGACATCATCGCCCGGACAATACTCCCGAACCTCTTCAAATTCAATGCCCGAGCCTCTGAACACGGACTTATACTGTCCTGCCATAATGCTATTCACTGTACGGCTGGATTTAATGTGGATTCGCTTTATCTTTTTTATAATGTGAGCCGGAATCATCTGGTATTTTCCCTTTAGGGCACTTCCACCGAATCAAAAAGCGTCTGGATGATATCGTCACTTGAGATATCTTCTGCCTCTGCCTCAAAGCTTAAAATAATCCTGTGTCTTAATACATCCGGTCCCACAAGCTTGATATCCTGGGGGGTGATATAGGCTCTGCCTTGTAAAAATGCATTGACCCTGGCGGCTTTAGCAAGGAAGATACTGGCCCTTGGAGATGCGCCATACTCGATATATTCACCCAGATCCATTCCGTATTTTCCCGGCTGCCGCGTGCCAAACACCAAGTCCACAATATACTCTTTAAGCTTTTCATCCACATAAATCTGCTCAATCAATTCACCCATGGCAGCAATCTGGTCACAACTGATGACTGCCTTGACAGCCTCGGGCTTTTGAAAACTGTTCTTTTTAAGTATCTCCAGCTCCTGGGTCCTGTCCGGATAGTCAACACATACCTTAAGCATAAACCGGTCCACCTGGGCTTCAGGCAAAGGATAGGTTCCTTCCTGTTCAATGGGATTCTGGGTGGCAAGAACCAGGAAAGGAGAGGGTAAAGGGTATGTCTCATCTCCTATGGTCACCTGATTTTCCTCCATGGCTTCCAAAAGTGCAGACTGGACCTTGGAAGGTGCCCTGTTGATTTCATCCGCCAGAATAATATTGTTGAACAAAGGACCTTTTCTCGTAATAAAATCAGATGTTTTGGGACGATAAATCTCCGTACCGGTTAAATCTGCCGGAAGAAGGTCCGGTGTAAACTGGATTCGTTTGAACCCGGCCTGGACAGCAGATGCAAGCGCCTTTACAGCACTTGTTTTCGCCAGTCCCGGAACCCCTTCGATAAGGATATGTCCGCCTGTTAAAAGCCCTGTCAAAAGGCTGTCTACCAGTTTTTCCTGGCCCACAAGTTCTTTTGATATCTCATTTCGGATACTGCTGATTAACAGATGACTTTTTTCTATTGATTCTTTGATCTGTTCCATAATCTTAACTTATGCCCTTATCATTATAAATTTACATATCAAAATCATGACAAAATAATTTTAAAAAAATGAATTTGACCTAATATAATATTGGTAAAGAAAAATCCTGACCCCCTTACTTGTTTATCAACTGATCAGCGTAAAGAGATGACGTAATTTTTATCACTTTTATAATATGGTCTCTAGTGGCTTTTTTATTCTTGAGCGGATAATTTCGAAATGTCATTAAAATACCGGTGAGTGATGCAATAAATGAGTGGGAATACATTCTTGCATTCTCATTTTTAACCCCATGTCTTTTCAGAAGCTGTTCAAAAAGATCAAAAAATATCTTGGTGACCGAATCAAATTTACCCATAACAGGGTTGGCCAGGTTATCTTTGAGCATCAGATATGTTATCATCTGAAACATGGACTCATTTTCAAGAAAATGATCAACCAGTTTTATACCGAACTCTTCAATACTTGCCGGTTTTTCCTTTAGCACCATTGACTTAAAATCTTTATTGGCAGAAGCAATATCCTGAATAAATGCCTCATTAAAGAGTTCTTCCTGACTGGGGAAATATCTGTAAATCGTAGCAGGAGAGATACCTGCCTCATCGGCAACTTCCCGCATACCCACTTCAAAAAATGGTTTTTTTGCAAATAGTGCCAAAGCAGAATCAATGACAATCTGTTTTCTTGCTTCTTTTTCTTTTTCTTTTAGCTCTGCAAATCTAGATTCAGCCACAAATTTCTACCCTTTTTCTATGCATATAATTGAATAGCCCTTTTTGATTTACCATTTGTCCAACCGTCTGACAAGGCAAAAAACTGGTACATTGACATGAAATATTTTTATAGAATTCATTGTCAACACATATTGAATAAATCATTTAATAGAAAGGTCGAAATGAAGTCGTGGATAAACTCCATCCTTCTTCCTTTCTAAAAGTTCAAATATCCAAACTGCCCAAAGCCTTATGGCTTAAGCCAAAGTCTTATGGGCTGATTTTGGCTCTGAATGAACAAGGGATAAATCACCCGAAGATTGCATGAACCCACGGGAAAACACCTGAAAGAGATCACTTCCGCTCGGGAATATGGCGGTTATCTCTATCTGGGCAGTTTACATAACAATCGGATCGGAAAATATAAATTGCCTTAACGCTTTGTTGGACGAAGCCGCTATGCGGCAGAAAAAGCATAATTTGTGTATAACTCCTATCTGTGTCCAAACCAGGATACAATAATTTTTAAAGGAGTATACCATGAAAAAGTCAGAATTAAGCCGGTTCAACAAGCTCTATGAACATCATCTAAGATCACTTAAACTTCAAGGGAAAGCAAAGAACACGATTGACGCCTATTCCAGGGCTATTCGCCGAGTTCGTGATTATTTTGATTGCTGTCCCGATAAATTAAAACCTGAACAATTGGAAAAATACTTTGCCGATCTTGTAGATTCGCATTCA
>Ga0164318_10002325_pt1 | contig 17592 bp, 16 predicted proteins | sample GuaBasSedimGuay9_FD_113734 | JGI IMG/M metagenome (GOLD analysis project Ga0164318, IMG submission 113734) | Subseafloor sediment microbial communities from Guaymas Basin, Gulf of California, Mexico - Guay9, Core 4571-4, 0-3 cm | ecosystem: Environmental > Aquatic > Marine > Hydrothermal vents...
AATAAAAAAATATTAATAGGTATTATTGTTTCCGAAAAACGTTTCTGATTAAAAACATTATGGAGAAGCAACTATGGTAGAGTTTAAAGTCGTTGTTAATGATACAAAGAAAGGTAAAACACATCAGGTTCCTGTAACAGGGCATCATGCTAATGCACTCATTGGAAAAAAAATAGGTGATGAAGTCGATGGTATTTTCATCTCCCTGCCGGGATACAAACTGCAGATAACAGGTGGTACAGATAAGGATGGTTTCCCTATGAGAGCAGATCTTCCAGGTATGGGACGGAGAAAACTTCTTGTTACTAATAGCACAGGTTTTCATGCGAAAGAAAACGGTTTAAGAAGAAAAAAATCGGTCCGTGGTAACACCATTAGTCAGGATATAGTTCAGATTAATATGAAGGTTATTAAATATGGTCCAAGAGCTATTGATCAACTAATTAAACCTGAAGATAAAGGAAAGGATGATAAGGAAGCCTCTGATACTAAGGAGAATAAAGAAGAGGAAAAACAATGAGTTTACCAGGTCAACCTGAAATAAACATTGGAATGATAGGACATGTTGATCATGGTAAGACTACTCTTACTCAGAGACTTACTGGTAAATGGACAGATGAGCATTCTGAGGAAATAAAACGAGGCATCTCAATTAAACTCGGTTATGCAGATGCTGCTTTTTACAAATGTCCAAATTGTGATGAGCCTCAGTGTTATACAACAAAGAAGAAGTGCCCTCACTGTGGTAGTACTTGTAAACTTCTTCGTGTTGTTTCTTTTGTAGATGCACCTGGGCATGAGACTTTGATGGCTATTATGCTTTCTGGTGCTGCGATTATGGATGGTGCTGTTCTTGTTATTGCAGCTAATGAACCATGTCCACAGCCTCAGACTAAGGAACATTTAACCGCGCTTGATATCTCAGGTATTAAAAATATTGTAATAGTTCAGAATAAGATTGACCTTGTATCTGAAAAAAATGCCCTTAAACATTATGAGCAAATTCTAAATTTTGTTAAGGGAACTTGTGCAGAAGGTGCACCAATTATACCTATTAGTGCTCATCAGGATGTAAATATCGATGTTTTAATTAAAGCATTAGAGGAACGTATTCCAACTCCTGAACGCGATAAAAACAAGCCTCCTCTAATGTATGTTGCACGGAGTTTTGATATAAATAAACCTGGTGCTAGACCTGACGATTTGCAGGGTGGTATTGTAGGTGGCTCCATACTTCATGGTGTCCTGAAAGTTGGTGATGAGATAGAGATCTGTCCTGGTAGGAAGATAGAAATTGAAGGCAAAAAAACCATGGAACGGATTACAACAAAAATCGAATCCTTGTTTACAGGTGGCCGCTCCGTTGATGAAGCTAGCCCAGGTGGTTTAATTGCAGTTGGCACCTCTCTTGATCCATCAAGAACTAAATCTGATTCTTATGCTGGTAAAGTAGTTGGTAGAATAGGTGAACTACCGCCAGTACTTGATTCATTTAATCTATCTATACATCTGCTGAAACGAGTTGTTGGTACAATAGAGGAGAAGGCTGTTGATCCTATTAGAACCAATGAGCCACTTATGCTTACAATTGGTACTGCTACCACGGTTGGTATTGTATCTGAGTTTCACGGTGAGAAAATTGGCGTTCAATTAAAACTCCCAGTTTGTGCAAATGATGGTCAGAGAATTGCAATTAGCAGAAGGATAGATGGTCGATGGCATCTAATAGGCTATGGGGAAATAGAGATACCAAAGTAGTCGTTCTAGATACCAGTGCTATTCTGATGCTTTTTGAGTTTTCAATAAAATTAGAAGAAGAACTAGCTGCATTAGTTGGTAAGAATAGAATAATACTTCCGAAACAGATTGTGGATGAATTGAAGCTGCTTTCCACTAGAGGCGATGGTAAAAAAGCTGGTTTCGCAAAGGCTTCCCTTAAAATTGTAAGGAGTTATGAAGTAGAGGATGTTGAAGCAGAGAATGCTGATATCTCTGTTTTGAATTTAGCGAAGAAATATAACGGAATCATTGTTACAAATGATAGAGAGCTTAGAAAAAAAGCAAAAGAAGAAAGACTCTCTGTTATCTTTTTACGTGGTAAAGGGAAGCTGGTTTTAGAGTAAAACTTTGATTGTATCTTAGAAAGTTTTTATAAATAGCATCTATATTCATGCTTCTAATCTCTAGTTTGTCGGGGTGGCTCAGCCTGGTTAGAGCGCCTGACTCATAAGCTCAGCTTAAAGGGTTCGAAAAAAAACCTTTATGGTGCTAAGATATCAGGAGGTCGCGGGCTCAAATCCCGCCCCCGACATATCTTTACATATCAAACATGAGAAAAACATTCTTTATGTTGATAACAACCATATCAAAAAAGAGTTTTTAAATTATTTAGAGCGCATTAGTTTTATCATAGCAGGTAGACCTTTTATTTTATCAATTGTTTTTTCAGAGAATAAACTTTTAAATGTTGTTAAAAATTTTTCATATTTTTCTTTTCCAAGTGGGTACCAGTTGATTTCTGTCTCTTTTTTTCCTTTCTCTATCATAACTGCTTTGATATTTGAGAATGCATATAAACCATATGGTCCATGATATCTCCCAATGCCACTTTGTTTTGCACCACCAAATGGCATAGCAAAGTTTGCAGATGCTGTTAGAGCATTGTTTATTGATACACCACCACATTTTATTTGTCTACTTACTCTAACAGCTCTTTCAATATTATTTGACCAAACACTTGCATTTAAACCATATATAGTATCGTTTGCAAGCTCTATAACCTCTTTCTCATCTTTGAATTTCATTATACATATAATAGGTCCAAATGTTTCTTTTTTCATTATTTTCATGTTATGATTTACATCTACTAAAACAGTTGGTGAGAAGAACATAGTTTTATCTTTTCTTTTTCCTCCAACAAGTATTTTTGCACCTTTTTTAACAGCATCCTCTATCTGCTCTTCAATAATTTTTATCTGATCTGGAGATGTCATTGAACCAATATCGTAGTTTTCACCCCAGCCTTGTCTAAGTTTTTTAGTTTTCTCTACAACTAGTTTAACGAACTCGTCATAAATTCTCTCCTGTACATATATCCTTTCTATAGCTACACAAGCTTGACCAGAGTTTAGGAGGCTACCCCAAACCGCTGCGTTTGTAACCCGCTCAATATTTACATCCTCAAAAACAATCATTGGATCTTTGCCACCAAGTTCAAGCTCAACTGGGATTAGATATTTAGCAGCTTTCTCCATAATACGTTTACCCGTAGCTACACTACCTGTTAAGAATATCTTATCAGGTTTTCCCTCAATCAAAGCATCCCCTATTTCACTACTTTTTCCATAAACAATGGTTACTACATCTTTTTCAAAACCAGTTTTCTCCAGTATGTCTTCTATTAGCATCCCAGTATATGTAGCTAGTTCAGATGGTTTGTAAATAACAGTATTACCAGCGATTACAGCTGAAATAATTGGTATCAGAGACAGATTAAAAGGATAATTCCACGGAGCAATAACAAGTACAACACCTAACGGTTCATAGAATATATAGGATTTTTTCCCCATTAAAGAAATAGGATTTCTAACTTTTTTATCTTTTAGAATTCTCTCTGCATTCTTTTCATAATAAGAAATACAATCTAAAACAGGATATATTTCCATTAGTAAAACTTCGCTTTTTATTTTACCTAAATCTTTGGAAATCCATTCTACGATTTCCTCTATATTCTCTATAATATATCTTTTTATCTTCTTGATCTCTTTAATCCTCTGCTCAATAGTAGTATTTTTAAAAAATTTAGCTTTCTCATGTGCTTTTTTATAAGCATCTAATATCTGTTTTTTAGACCAACTTTTTTTAACACCTAGTTTTTCACCTGTAGCTGGATTTAGGATTAATATTTCTGACATAAGGGAGCATAAGCAAGATTACGTTATTTAAGTTTTATTTTAACCGATCTAAATCTCAGAAATTCCAAAAAAGTTGATATACTCATTAGAGAAATAGCAAAACAGAGTATATAAAAACCAATTGAGAGACCCCAACTAGCATGAACGTTAACGTATTCTCCAGTAAAAGGGTTTTCTATATTCAACGTAGATGAACCTTGCAAACCACCTAAACCAACTTTGAACAGCTCATTCATTGCAAACACATATATCCCTGCAGATACTGTTAAAATAATTAATCCAATAAACAAAACAGTTAACCTGATTTTTCTATGTTTTCTTATCAGTATGGAGATAACACCCAAAAATCCACCTAGGAGAGTTATTGTAATTATCGCTAATAAAAAAACATTAAACTCTTGAGGAATATTTGATAATTCACCAGCAGGGTTATTTCTAAATTTAGTTATAGTCACAATGTTCGAAGGGATAAGATAAGCATTACATTCTCTTTCAATGGAGTATTTACTAGATGAACCATACAATCCCCACCATGGTAGAACTAAAGCAACTACTATTGATATAAATACTACTAGTTTGAGTAGGATTTTAAAGGAAATTATCTTTAGTAAAAAAAATGCTACTGTTACTATAGCTGATATTAAAGCAAAAACCTCAATCAAAAATGGGAAAAAAGGATCTTCCGTAGTTAGAAGATAATCTTTTTCATCTTTTGTGACATCCAGTTTTTTAGAGCTGATGAGATCATCAACACTATAAGCATTTATTTTATATGTTCCTGGAGGCAAAGAAAAAACAGCTTGAGTATCTACAAACTTCTCAATTTTTTTGTTTTCTCTAGTTGCAACGACTTTTAGTTTTATATTTTTTAATTGAAACCCTCGTCTGTCTAATATACTAAGTTTAAGGTTAAACAGAGGTGTAAAAATCATATCAAGTACGTTTTCCTTTAATAGGAATTTTTATGTTTTTTTCATCAACAATAGAACCATATGAAATTTTTATTACATAATTCGCGGACAAAAGATTTTCAAAGGAATAAACTCCTTTTTCTATCTCTTCTGGGATTATATCTGTAGGCTCTTTCATTTCATTACTTGTTAATAAAACATTGTTTTTCACTCCAGGAGGCAAACCAAGTTTGTCTTTTACAACAATTTTTAAGGGATACATATCGAGATTAATTTGCTTTGATTTTTTTAATAAACCAATTTTTATGTTTTCATCAGCTAAAGAAAAACCATTATATATTATTCTAAGTTTATATCGCCCCATAGGTGCCAGGAGATTACATTCACCAGCTTCTCCACTTGATAAATCAACAAACGAGATATTATCTAGGAGTAAACTACATTTAACATTTGATATGCCTTTACCATTTTGATTAACAATTTTTACATCATATTCTCCTTGGCGAGAACAAAATATATGAATTTTTTTATCCCCATTTAAAACAATTTTTTTAACACCTACAAACAGATTTTTATCTCCAACTCTTCTGTAGATTTTAACAACATATTCCCCGTTTTCTAACTTTGGGAATTGTATCTTTTTGAAAAGTGAAACCCTGCTCCAATTAAACAACTCTAAAATATTTTTTAGGCTGAGATTCGATGTATCTATTTCTAAACCACCTGATAAAGATATTCTACTACATATACCAGAGGATACTAGTTTCCCATCTTTATATAACTCTGCATAGGTGTATGAAAAATTCTTGCCAGTTGCCGTTGAAATCAGAGATCCCATTGGAAATGATGGGGAAAAATGAGTAAATATAGTTAAATTGTATAGTTTTTCTTTTTCAAATTTTTTACTTACGTTTCCCCCTATGCTCGGTCTATGTTTTACTAGAGATTGATATATCTCAGATTCCTTTTGAATAAACTTGTATCCTCTATTCTCTGTGGTTAGAAACTCGCTTTCAAATTCAACTATGAGATCTGAGGGTATTGAAGCATCAGTAGTTGATCCTTTTTCATAAGCATTTCTACAACAATCTATACCAGAAGAATATGCCTTTAATCCAGGTATATCTACTTCTTGTTTCTGATTAGCAAGTAGTTGAAAACCGTCTCTCTCGTTTTTTCCAGATTTAATAATATTCTTATTTGAAGAGAAAATTACAGCATGTGCTTTTCCATGTTCTCCTTCATCTATGGAAAACCATGCTCTGTTACCTAGATCATAATCATCGTTTACAGATATAATAAATTCTTTTTCTTTTGACTTAGGATTAGTATCGATTTTGATTTCTCGTACATTGTTATTTTCATTATAGAAATGAATATAAGGTAAAATTTCACCTGTATTCAAAAATTGATTTGCTTCACTTCTTGTTTTAAATCCACTGCTAAACACAAGTGATCCTAACTCCCCTTCTCTTAGTTGAATATCCTTAAAGACCTCATGTTTTACATTTACACATAACCTTTTTACTTTGAGATTAGAGTGATAGTATTTGTAAACATTTGTTGTTTTTATACTGCCATCACCTGTTGAGCTTGCTACACCAAAAGAAACCATCAGGTTACCATCAACATAGATATCATTTGAGATCAACTTCTCCCTTGTTGTTACCATGTCTCCGTTAGATTTTTCATACTGGAAGCAAAATGAGGTGAGCCTATCCCAATATTTGTAACTAAAATCTTTTTTATCTTTGATTTGTCTAAATATCATCTGTGTAGAGTATTCTGTCATCATTAAACCCTTGATGCCAATGCCATAGACACAAAAACCGCTGTCCATTATTTTGTAGTAGTCTATATCTGCTTTTTGACCTGGGATCGGTTCATAGTAGTAGTGTTCTTTCCTAATGTTTACATGATCTGGATAATCAACTGCTGGTTTTTTTTCATCATCGTAATATACATAATATTTTTCTTTTCCATCAGCAAATTCAGGAATCAAAAAAACTAAGCTACAAGTATTTATGTATGAATCCCTGGTATAATTCAAATCATAAATCTGCGATTCCAATTCATACCATCTATTATTGTGTAAGCATACTAATCTCACAGAATGTTTTGTCTCGTTTTTTGCCCAACAAGGATTGTTAAAACTTATTCTTATATCAATAGGTTGAAATTTTGATTCATTTAAATCTGTATCAATCGGAATGTCTATTTCTTGTTTATAAGACCAATTATTGTTCCATGATACCTCATCTTGTGATAAAGCTATGTTAGTTGTTGTAGAAAGAAAAAATGTTAGCAGGATACAGTATACTGTGATATTTTTACATATCATGATTAAACAACACCATCTTTAATTTTTTTATGATGGTTATAATATTTAACATATATTATGTGTATTTATATATAATTTATGTCATATCTTATCTTTAATCAAATGTTTATGCGTTTTGGGGATTTCAATAAATAAAATTTCTCGATGAATAAAAGATATAATTCTTCTTTGTATTATAGGAGAACAAATATTAAAATAATACTGGAATTTCACTTCTAAGGAGATATACTTTAACTATGCCAGGTAAAAATTTTCTAAGTTTTGGTTTATGGAAGAACATAAATTATGGTATAACTAAAATGTTTTTTTTAGGTGGAACTCTAGAGATAGATATGTAATCAATTATGAAGCAGGATTTGGACAATTGATATACATAGGCTCTATGAGTTTTTATAACCATCTACGTGCTTTTATTCTTACTATTGGATCTTCTGATACTTCTTGTATTTTTTTAGCGAGTTTTTCAAATCCTTCGATCGTGTTAATATTAAATGTTCCAAGTGAGACACCATCACTTTTTACAAGACTAATCTCACCAGCTAGACCAATGGTCTGATTTGATTCAAATGTTTGAGATGGTATATTTTGAGCATCTGGTTTTAAACTAGTTTGTGTTTCTTGTTTTTGTAGTTGTTTTTCTAATAAATTTGTAATAAAAACTGATCGATCCCCTAATGTGTTTAACCTATCTATTCTTTCGATTAACTCAGATGGTAGTTCTAAAAGTATCGTTTTCTTTTCCATGTTATTAAGAAAAAACTTGGACTATATTAAGTTTTACATTACAGGCATCCTCTCTTTGCCATACATTTTTAAAAAATAATGTAAAAATTTAAATATTATTTTGCATATAAAATATTATGTTTGGTGTAATCTCAAAAAACATATCAATTTTATTCACTGTGCTTCTTTTACTAGTGGTAATTTTTATTCCAACTTTACAAGCAGAAAATATCACAGTTAAAAAACCGCTAAGCCCTATAATGAAAAAAACCATTTTTTTTCATAATAAAGGACTATTCAAAAAACTAATATCCTCATTTTTCAAAACAGATATAGATGATTTTCAAGAGATAAAACCAAAATGGGTGAATTACTGGGGTGGAGACCGTCATGAGGGAGATTGTCAAATTGCTGTTGATCGAGATAATAACTATATCTATGTTTCTGGTAACAGCATGAGTTTCTCTGATTCCATGCGCCCGTTTCTAGTAAAATATGATCTAAATGGAAAAAAACTATGGGATAAAACTATTTTTGAACAAGAAGGCGCTGTTTTTTCAATAACAGCTGAGAATGATTATGTATATGCAGCTGGTCTTATTTTTTCCTCCTCAGATAACATCGATGTTTTTATCACGAAATATGATCAGAATGGAAATAAAATCTGGTTTAAAAAATGGGATGATAGTTCTTGTGATATTGGTTTCTCTATTTTATGCGTGAAGAATACAATTTATGTCGCTGGTAGAACTATACATAAACAGGGTTCGAATGATGTTCTATTGTTATGTTTTAAAGACAAAGGTTCAACATGTAAATTGTCATGGTCTAAGATATGGGGTGGTGATAAAGATGATGTTGCTATTGGCATGGCTTTTTACAATCATGATCTGTATATCTGCGGAACAACTATGGGCTTAGACGGTAGAGATACCCATGATGGTTTATTATTGAAATTTGATACTTCTGATGTTGATTCTAAGCCAGCTATATTTGATATTTGGTCTACCCAGGATTACGACCAGTTTCATGATGTTGCTGTAAAGGATGATTCTCTTTTTGTCGTTGGCTGGACGCGGGGTTATTCTCATGAATATGATATTGTTTTGTTAAAATACAATCTAGAAACAAAACAACTAGAATGGCAGAGGATCTGGGGTGAGTTAGAAAACAACATTGGCTATGGACTTTCTATTAGTGATGATAATGTTTTTGTTGTTGGTGAAATACATGAGTTTAATGGCATTACTGAAAAAGGTGCTTGTATTGTTTTAAAATTTGATTTCGAAGGTACTCTCATTTGGAGTAAAATCTGGGGGAAAAAGATATTTGCGCATGGTGAGGACATCCAGTTTTACTTGGATAATTTATACGTTGGTGGTCGTTGTATACCAGGTTTCAAGTCATATACTGATGTTTTTGTTTTTAACTGTGATAAAAACGGTGAAAGAATTAGATTTCTTGGTTTGAATCTTATTAGAAAGGTAATATATCACTAAATATTGTTATTAGAGAGAATCCTAGTGCAAAGAAGATGTATTCTACGTACATTATTGCCCATGCTTGAACATTTTCTAATGATTTACTTTCTATTCCTTTTATCATTAAATAGAATATAAAGAAGCTAGGGAACACAAAAAAAGTTAGAGGCCAGAGGTATGGATCTAATAGTTTATGGTTTATAAACATTGGTATAAACAGATAAGGAAATATCATGAATGGTAAAGTAATTAAAGCTGTTTTTTTCATACCCAGCGTATTTACTAATGTACGCACTCCAGTTAGTTTATCTGCTTTTGCATCTGTAATATCTTTTGTAGCCATTCCACCTATTAAATACGTGGTTGCTATTGCACCAATTATAAATGGTACATATGATGAAAATGGGTCCCCGAATACACTCCATGCTGCCATTATTCCTAGGAGTCCTCTTGGTATTGCTATCCATATTTGGTTTATAAATAGATATTTTTTCATCCTTGGTGGTAGGGAGTATGTTACTGTGAAAAGCATTATTAGGAATATAAAAAACCCAAACCATCCATTGATTGTTACAGCTCTTAAAAGTGCAAATAAATATAGTATATAGGCTATGCTTTGTGCAGTTTCAACAGTTATCATCCCTTGAGGTATTGGTCTGTAGGGCTTTGAAATTCTATCTGCTTCTAGATCCGCTGCTTGGTTCAGAGAGTTTGAAGCAGCGTTTACTATTGCTATTGTTAAACCTGCTTGTGCAGTTATAAAATGCCAGTTTTGAGGTATAGGAGTTCCGAAATGAAGATGATTGTAGACGAGGCTTGCGACCATTACAGACATTGATACTATCAGTGGTGCTATTAAGGTGAAGGGTCTCATAAGATCTAATGCTGCTCTTGTTTGTGGTGAGAAAAATCGTGTTTTGCTGTATGGTTCTTTTATTGTTAGTTTTCCAAATTTATCTCCGATGTTTTCTATGGGTGGTTTTTTCATATGGTCCCTTTCAATAATTTTTGTATTTAAATAATATTTGGTTCTAATTTACAAATTTATAAGTATAATAAAATATAAACCTTTCTATTTATATAGCAATATATCATTTAGTAGTTGTGCAGATTTAACAGCACAATTAACACCAATACCTGGTGCTTTTACACAATCTCCAACCAGAAATAGGTTCTCTATAGGGGTTCTGATATCTGGTTTAATATTATCAATTGTTTTAGCAACACCATCTAAATGCCAAATTGTAGGATACAAAGCCCATTCTAAATACTCCTTAAACTCTGGAATAAGGCGTTTAAGGTTTCTATCAAGGATTTCTTTTAATGAAACTAACTTTTCTTTTGATTTAGCCTCTTCAGGTGTACAAATAACATATGATTGAACAAGATATCTGTTCTTAGGTGCAAGTTTTGAATCTGGAACTGCTGTTACAAACTCAATCATGCCCACAACATCTTCACCAGCAAACTCAGTACCATGCTCAATAAAAAGAAAAGATTTTCCAATCAGATCAGATGGTATTTTTCTCAAACTATAATATGCACAGAGACTACCAGTTCCCTCAAGAGATTTCAAATATGTAACATACTCTTCTGGAAAATATTTCTCATCAACAATACCAAAAAGATTCTGAACAAGAACATTAGAAACAACAACATCAAAATCAAATATTTCACCATTCACCACAACCCCAGTTGCTTTGTTACCTTCAACAAGAATCTTTTCAACTTTACTATTCAGCAATACCTTACCATTGTTTTCAGTTATTCTATCAACAAAAATCTTGTTAATACTCCCAAGACCACCAACTGGGTACCCAACAGGACTAGAACCACGTTTAAGATTAGACTGAGACGCCCGGAAAGACTCACCTGTTGAAATCCTATTAAGATCATTAACAGTAGTTGTAACACGAGGCAACAATTCCAATATAATCTTCATCTTACCTCGACCATATTTTTTAATAGTATCCGCAATAGAAACCGAGTCAAGCTGCTTCATCGTCGACTCACCAGATAGAATCAGCCTAAGAATCTGAGGAAGAAAACTTATTTTATCCTTTAACTTCACAAGCGGAAACGTATATCCATTCTCTGTTATAAGACCAAGTTTAGAACCAATCATTTTAGGAGTAAAACCTGCTTCAAGAACTACTCGTCCAACATCAGACATCTCCCCCCCCTCAATACTATGAAAACCAAGATCAAATGTATAACCATTCAACATTTTTTTACTAAAAATTTCTTCCAAAGAAGGATGTGAGAATGGTACAGCCATATTAAACCTTGAAAGAATCTTTCTATAACCTTCAAGATCAAGTGAATCTCCAACAAGGGAGAGCGCTCTGCCACCAATAACTTGTTCTTTCTCAAAAATAGTTACATCAAAACCATTATTCGAAAGATAAACACCAGCAGATAAACCGCCGATCCCTGCTCCAATAACACAAACATTTTTTTTCATTTTAACTAGATAAAATAATACAAACCACTATTTTTAATCTTTCCCTAAAATAAAAAAATTATTTTTTGGAAGTAAAAATATCTTTTATAGATGAATAAATATAACGTTTAATGAGCTTGTTCTTACATTCGACTATACTTGATTTTCCAAGTGTAATTTCAATTAAAAGTTTCATTAATTTCTCATCATTATGAGCTTTCCTAAAAGTTTTCTCAACAGAACTCGGACTCTGTCGTTTAACCATTTTTTTAAGAATTGCTAACTCTTTTCCAAAATCATTTTTCCATTCTTCTTCATATTTTGATAATGATATCTCATCAGTTTTTTCATTAGGTAAAAGCTCTGCTAAGATATTCGCAGCGTTCTCACCAGATGACATAGCATAATAGATTCCCTCACCAGTTGTACAACTAATAATACCTGCTGCATCCCCAATAAGTACAACCCGATTTGAATATGTTTTATCAAGAGGATAAACAGGCAACGCCCCACCTATGGATCTTCCAAGTTTTAGATTATTTGGAATAATCTTCTGCTGTTTAAGAGCTTTAATATACTCTCTATAAATAGTTAACAGATTTATCTTTTTACCAGAATCACCGGAGCTCCGCATCATTTCTCCTATACCTATATTTATATGTTCCTTTTTTGGGAAAACCCAGCCATAACCAGATAAATCTTTGAACCTTGAGTGCAGATAACATAATCTTTTTTCTGTGAAATACTGTTCAACAGTTTTTTCATCTACTTTGAATTCATGAAGTATGCATACACCTTTTTGAAAATCTCTAGATCTCAGACCTGTTTTTTTAGCGATTACACTGTTCACACCATCAGCACCAACTATTATCTCAGAATCAATGCTTTCACCATTTTCTAACAAAACTTTCGCTGTTTTATTTGTTATTTTTACATCTACTACTCTGCTACCCTGCCTTAGTTCACAACCTGCATTAACAGCAAGTTTTACAAGACCATGATCAAATTTTTTCCTTAGAACCATCCCTATTAAAGGCTCATCTCCAATATATTTTAACTCATATTTTGAAACCTGATAATACGCACATCCACCATAAGAAAAAGATTCAATTAACCCCTCAGATTCAACATATAGAAAACGCTTTATAACCCTATACGGTAATCCTCCACCGCATGGCTTATCACGCGGGAAGTTATCTTTATCAATTAATAATGTTTTAACACCTTTTTCTGATAAAACCTTTGCAGCTGTTGACCCAGCAGGTCCTGCACCTACGATTACTACATCGTATTTCATTATTATCCCTCCTTTTTGTTTTTTACATTCTAGGTTTAAAAAGTTCTTCACCACTTAAGGGTGCTAATAAAATATACCACACAATAGGGAAGATAATTAGTATCATGCTCCATAGTAAACCTACAACAGAAATAAGCATTATAGGAACAAGTGAATATCTAAGATAAGCCTCAGCACTTATAATCTTCTTTATCTTGTCTCTATCAAATTTTTTAAGATTCAAAAGACGAAGTGTTGAAATCATAACAAGAACAATCAAAATAAAAAGCAGCAGTATCTGATATATCTCATATTTATAGCCATAAAACAGAAAAGGAACAAAAACAAGAAAACCTGAGAAACATCTTATACCAATTCCAAATGCTTTGAAACCAGATGGAATAATTATTTCCATGTTTTCTTTAACTTTTACCCCAAGAGCAGCTGCGATATTTTTAACGTTTTGTTTGTAATCATGATCAGCATCTTTTACTCCACCATCCACTGCGTTCATATAGAGTAATTGATTGAATGTAAGAATTGCAATGATCCATGTTATAACATTTATTGTATTCTCTTGTGTTACTATTAAAGCACCAAATAATACTAATAAAAACTCTGAAATTGCTACTAAAAAATCTGAGCCAACTATTTTTTTGCTATAAAAATCATACAAGCTTCCAAGAACCGCACTTATACTGATACATATAACAGCAAGTATCCTAAACTCTGTAATTGGTGAACCATAGAGTAATAAAAATATCGTTAGATACGCTCCAACTAAACAGATAATACATATAAGCAATGCAGTTTTTTTAGAAATAGTTCCCTTAACAAGAGGTCTTTCATATAAATCCTTGGTCTGCCTATCAACCTCAACATCTGCATAATCATTAAGAATAAAACCAAAGATCACAGAAAAAGCTCCGATTAGGAATACCAACCCTAGGAGATGTATATCCATAACACCTGCACTTATAGCTCCAAAAAGAGTCGGTGTTGCAAGACCTCCAAGACCAGGTAATCTAAGTAGTTTTACATAGTCATTCAATAATGACGACATCTTAATATTGTAAAGTCAGATATATATTTGAGTTTTTTCATACAGATTATCGTCAAATGAGGTATCTTAAATGAGCATTAAAGAAAAAATCATAGCATATTCCCGTTTATGTAGATTACAAGCCACAGGTTTGATTGCTACTCTATCTGTTATTGGTGCTGCGGTAGCTGGACAAAAAAACCCATTTTTACTTGGAATGGTTTTCATAATTGGTGTTTTCTACCATATTTTTTTATATGTCCTAAATGACTATGTTGATCTAGAAGTTGATAAAAAATCAAAAGATCTACAAAGAAAACCACTGGTGAGCGGTGTTATCCCAAAACAAAATGCTTTGATATTAACCGGAGCTGCAATTATCATCATGTATGTTTTAACAATTATTTTTTTCCCATATATACAGGCTTTACTGGTTTTATCTTTTGCTGTTTTACTTGGAATTATATATGATTGTTTTGGAAAAAAAATGCCAGGTGTCGCAGATTTTATCATGGCAGGTTCACTCGCAGCTACTTTTTTATTTGGAGCAAGCACGGTATCAAATCCATTTAGTATGATTATATATCTAACCTTTCTGATTATACTCTTTTTCACAGTATATGGCAATGCAGTAGAAGGTGGCTTGAAGGACGTAGATCATGACTATCTAGGTGGTGCTAAAACACTTGCTACGATCATGGGTGTTAAAGTAGAAGATGGACGTTTATTGATGACAAAAAAATTCGCATTTTTTTCATGGTCTATCGAGATAATCAGTTTCATATTGATACTATTACTGGCAAATCAGCCAGAAATCAATATTTTCAGATCCGGGGATTATCTAAAAATTGGAGTTGTTGTTTTTTTAATAATCATTGCATTAATCAGCACGGTTATGTTTCTCACCCTTAAAAAGTTTGATAGAGCTAAAATGAAAAAACTATTTGGTGTTATTAATTCTTCATCTGGTGCTTTAATAATTATTTTGCTTCTTCCATTACTAGATCTAATAAAAACAATAATTCTCTTGTTGTTACCTATTACTTGGTACATAATATTCAACACAGTTCTCTATGGAAAACCCATGCAACCTGATATATAAGAAATTAAAAACTAAATTTCAGGTATTCAGCTATGCAGATATCCTCTACTTTTTCTTTTTCATTATTAATAGAAATAAAACCAGATGGTTTCATATGATATCGCCAGTAAGGTGCAACTAGTGCTTTACCAAAATGTATCTTATCTGCTCTCATTTTGATATCTGCATTTATGTTTTCTCCATTGATCTCATCATTAATTTCAAGAGAAATAGTTGTTGGTATCCTCTTCCTACCTCTTCCAGAAAAGTTATCTAATGTAAATTTAACATTTCTTGGGTTAATATTATAAAAACCATTATTGTCTTTATTAATCACACCTATTAATTCATATCTATCTGAGGATTTCACTATTTTAGCCCATACAATGTTGAGTGTTTTACTACTAATCTTCCCCCAGTACCAGCCTACACCATAATTCATAACAGTTAACAAGGAGTAGTTCCAGTTATGATCATGGTATCCAGTTCCTTCAACACTTATTTTTTCATCTTTAATTTTTATTTCCCCTTTTACTTTAGCTTTGGGTAATGCAACAGTCCAACTTTCATTCTCAGTTTCAATTTTAAAACCCTCAGTTAATCCAATAAAATCTAGATCAACAAAGCATTCATCGATTCTTAAATTAAAGTTATATACCCATTCCCTTGTTTTTCTATATCTCTCATAATCAAATCTAATAATTTTTTTATTTAATATCTCTGCCTTTGGATATTCCTCTGATGTTTTAAAATCTCTGGAAAGATGTCTGCTTTGTTTTTGAACTAATAGATTACCGTTTCTGTATAGCTCAATCATTGGAGAAACTAAACCTAGTTTTCCCCTTGAAAATGTTTTAAAACCCAGATGCGCACTGTAACCATTATCAAACACTGCATCAAAGTACCACCATTCTGCAGCTATACGCTTTGGTGACCCATGAAATGCATCATCTTTTGGTGTTATTTTTTCAGCTGATGGACTGTATATTACAAGTTTCTCTTTCATCTTATCATTTTTTTACATTGTTTTTGGCTGTAATAGAGTTCCATGTAAAACTAAATTTGATAAAATAAAACCAATCGGTGGAAAAAACACAATTAATATCGTCCAAGGGTTTAAGGCCATCAGCATAATTGGAACTAACGCGAAATTAATTGAAAAATGGCTCCCTAGGAGTTTCCTCATTTTGTTTCTTTCAAAGTATTTCATATTTAAAAACCTATGTGATATGAATAGCATCAGAAATCCTGTGATTCCAAGTAATACCCATATTATATAATAGAATTTGGAGAAATCTTTAAAGATGATGATAAAGGGGAGTAAAACAAGTCCAATATCAGTAATTTGGATCAGATATGCAAGTGTTTTGTATCCAAAAGGTACTTGAAGGAGTCCTCCTTCTGTCACTCTAACTCCCATTTTTACTGCTACTGTTTTTGCTCCTTTCTCATAATCATTTTTTATATCTTTAAGACCACCAGGTATTACTTGCATGAAGAATACTTGTACTGCGCCGAGTATACATACAATCCAAGCAAGAAGTGTTATATCTGATAGATTGTTTGTAACCGTTGTGACACCATATAATATTAAGAAAAAAACTGCTAAGCTGTCAAATATATCCATTAAAGGTAGTTTCTTACTGATCTTATCATAAAAAGTTATAGTTGCTGCTGATAAAACCAAGATCACAAGTGAGAAGTATCTCTGTGTAGTATATGCCAGATAAATTGCTATTATAAAAGACATCGCGACCGCAAATATTGCAAAAAGCCATGCTTTTTTCATTGATATCGTTCCAGATATAAGTGGTCTATCTTTTAATTCTTCATTATGTTTATCTATTTCGTAATCAAATATGTCATTTATTACAAAACCATAAGTATGACCAAAGAAACCTATTAAAAACAGTAAAGTAAGATGCCATAAATCAAACATCCCCATCGCAATAGCACCCATAACGGGGGAAATACCAGTTAGAAATGAATTAAATGATCTGGCTAATTTAAGATATTCTCTTATTTTCATGCTAATATTCTAATTATAAAATATAATTTAGCATAAAAATCCATCGATATATTACAAAGTAAACAGTGTTACCTTAGATAAAAAGTAAGCTATATAATTACAGTAGTTCCGAAAGCATAGATGACTTTACTCTCATTTTTAAGAAAATATTAAAAAATTTGAAAGTGTATCCCCTAACTCCTATCCAGTATGGAGGTGTGGAAGGGGATGCACCTACATTACACGAAAAAGAATATAGGCAAGCTGTTTAAAAAATCTATCAAAAAAGAGATCGTGGATAATCTTTTGATACCGATGGCAAAAAACTGTGATTACACAAAGAGGGATATAGTGAACACAGTTATCTTCGCT
>Ga0164318_10002327_pt1 | contig 17582 bp, 8 predicted proteins | sample GuaBasSedimGuay9_FD_113734 | JGI IMG/M metagenome (GOLD analysis project Ga0164318, IMG submission 113734) | Subseafloor sediment microbial communities from Guaymas Basin, Gulf of California, Mexico - Guay9, Core 4571-4, 0-3 cm | ecosystem: Environmental > Aquatic > Marine > Hydrothermal vents >...
AACACCAAGCTTCTGAACGAGAGACACTTCATCGTCAGCCCACCCCGAGAGAAAGGGGAGGGGGAGTCCGATAAAGGGATAGCTACATACCCCTCATGCACCGCCCTTCTCTCGTCCTACCTTTTTCATATAGCCGAGGGGGGCAGGAAGAGCATGATAGAGTTCGCCCTCTCCGATCCATTCAAGGACGACAGGTATCGGAGGGTTCTGCTGCACCTTGCTGCTCTCTCTGACAACCTCTGGCAGCTCTCTGAGAAGAAGAGCCTTCTGAGGAGGTGGGTAGGGGGTAGTGAGAGGGAGAGGGCTCTCCTTCTACTTTCCGTCAGCGCCTCACTTCTGCTAGGGGAGAGGGAAAAAAAACTTGAGGTGGTGGGGAAGCTCTTCTCAAACCCCGGGGATGTCAAGCGGTACGTTGGTGTGACCTCTGAGAAAGCCCTTGAAGCGTGGAGGCTCAGCAGGGTAGCTGAGGAGATAACGGTCAAGGCCGTTAGATTCGTGGGACTGGTTCTTTCTGAGGCCAACAGGACCCTACCGCTACTCTATAAGAACCTTGAGAACGTGAGAAGGAGGTTGAACGAGCTTCTCAGGACGAAGCCTATCAGGCTCAAGGACCTCCCGGTGGAAGACTGGGAAAGGTCGAGGGAGCGCTGGGAGGACCTGAGGGCTAACCTCAGAGAGAGACAGGATGTTGGCACCAGTGAGGAGGAGCGGGAGCGTTTGAGATACTATGTGGAGGAGATCATAAACCTGAAGAGGCAGGAGGAGAACCTGAAGGAGAGTATTGATGCCTACGAGAGAAGGAAGAGCGCTGCGATAGACGGTCTTCTTAAGGGGAATCTCCCGCCCCTTCTTGTGTATCTACCCCGCCAGTCGTCGGACCAAGTGAAGGGTATCTTAGCGTCACTCCTCTACTTCCACGGCTGGAGAAACATTGTCATGGAGGAGAGAGGGGAGAAGGGACTGTGGGGTGCTAGGGGCTTCAGAAAGGAGGAACTTGAGGAGCTCCTGAGCACCGTAACCCTGGATGAGGCATCTCTCAAAAGATACCTGGGAGAGGAGGAGATCCTTCGGCGGATAAAGAAGGAACTCGGAACTACCTACAGCCTTGAGAAGTCCGTCAAGTACTCCTTCAGGTACAGCGGGGGCATAGGAGGCCGTGGACTCACATATGGAGGGGAGGTCCAGGGGATGGTGCCGTTCCTCTTTGCGCTTCTAGAGGGGGCTGTGCCTGACGGGATCAATGAGAAGATAAAAGAACTCATAAAGAAGAGGCAGTTCGGCCTGGCCCTCAAAGGGTTTACAGAAGGCGAATCCACGGTACCCGCCATCCGAGCGCTTAAGGACAAGCTCAAGAGAAGAGGATTCATACTCGCCCAGCCCCACGGCTTTCCCAGCAGTGCTGACCTGCTAAGCGGGCAGCTCTCCCACCTCTTCCTTTATTTCCTCGGTGAGGGAAGAAGCGTCGAGTTCTCCTTAGGGGAGGAAGGAGTGCCCGACTTCTACTCAGTTCTATGACCCAAACCTCAGAAAGGATGCTTCCTCCGATACCAGACGATCAGAATCACCGTCATAACCACAATAGATATCACAAAGGCTATCACTCTGGGATTGAGAAGGCTGGGCGGCTCCTCCCCTACAAGTTTTTTCACCCTGTAGAGGTTGTCCGCTTCGTTCTCTTCCTCGATCTCGTTCTGTGGATCCACCACCACCTCAAAGGTATGTTTGGAGTCCTCCTCTATGCCCTCTATTGTCACGTTGAATTCGAACTCTACATGCTCCGCGCCGTCCTGAGGTATATAGTCCACGGTCTTGTTACCAACTTCCTTCCCATCCACCTTAAGAACCACTCTCACGCCAGCCACTTCTCTGTCGAAGGAGGCAACAGTCACATTGGCCACCACAGTGCGATTGAGCACCTTGTTTTTGAGGTCAAGGTTTGTGAACTTCACGTCCAACACCTTCAGGTCGGGACGTCTTATCTCGAAGGTCATCTCAACGCTCTTATTCTTTAGCCCGAGCCTATCTACACCTGTTATAAGCAGATGTAGGCTGTCTCCGTAGGAGGCCTGGGTGGAGTTGGGAACGGTGATCTCGATGTGAAGCTGTCTCTCTCCGAAACCTCCCAGGGAAAGGTTCTTGCCCTCTGCGCTCAACTTATCTCCCTCTATTAGAACCTCCCACCCCTCTATCTCCTCCGGCGGTGGTATAACTCTGAGGTGGACTATTTCATCCCCGTTACCGGTATTTTTCACAGTTAGGTTGTAGGTCAGCCTCTGCTCGAAAGCGACCCCTTTGTAGGTGGGTGCATCAGTTATTATCTCGAAGGAGTGGTACTGAGGCGTTCGAACCAGAAGCTGGACGTTGCTTCTGTACCCGCCCTCAGAGCGGGCCTCAAGTTTCATGTTGTTCAGGGCCAAGGGCTTGGCGGGGGCGGTGATGTTGGCGTGAAGGTACTTCTTCTCGCCGATCTCAAGGTGCATCTCCGTCACAGAGTACTCTACTTTCCATCCTTCAGGTACATCCGAAGAGGAGAAGGTTACTTTAAAAGGCAGATTGCCGCGGTTTTCAATGTAGAGGGGTATTGTAAGGGTCTGATACGGTTTCATGAAGATATCCTTGTACTCGTCCCCCACAGTGTCCATCTTTATTATGTATTCTTTGACCTTCTCAAGCCTGAAGGCAAGCTCATCCGCCGTGGTGTTGAGCCTCAGGGTAATCTTGCCCTCGTACCGATAGGTCATCGAAATACCTAGCTCCTCCCTCACAGTAACGATCTTCACCGAGTAGTTACCCACAGGCAGTTTGGCGCGGAAAACCCCACGGTTGTAGTTCACCCTAAGATATCCAGCCTCCCCCTCAGGTGAGAAGAGAATCTCGTCCCCTGGCTCGGACGTCAGGTTATCTACAAGTTTTCCCAGTGTGTCGTAGTAGAAGACTGTTCCCGTAAACTCCCTCGCATCTTTCATGGTAAGGTTGAGCTGGACCGGTGGGGAGCCTATCTCCGTCGTAACATTTCGAATGCAGGAATACCTTAGCTGACCCGCCCGTTCGTAGAGGGCGTAGACGGTGTAGGTCCCTGGCATGAGGTATGCGGTATATGTTCCATCATAGGAGACCTCAACGGTGGCGTCCTCCCCTGTGAAGCTTATGGCGATGAACCTTACCTCCGCCCCCGGGAGGAGTATCTCACCGGTGTCCCTGAAGCCGTTGCCGTTCTCGTCGTAGAACGCCAGGCCAGTTACCTCCAGAGGAGAGGGGAGCACGGGGATGTCCTTCTTCACCTCCACGGTGGTATTGATTTTCCTAGCGTAGTCCTTGGGCTCCCTCTGGAAGCCCTCGAGCTCCACCTCTATACTGAAAAGGGACCTCGGAAGATATATGCTGTAGTCCCCCTCCTCGTCCGCCTGGACGGTGTAGACATCTCCGAAGACCTCGTCCGTGAAGGTGATGTTGGCGCCTCCCTTCCTCTCCTCCTTATCTATAAAGTGGTCGTCGTTCTCGTCGTAGAATACAGTGCCCTCCACCTTCACATATTCCCGGGGCCGGATCTCAACGCCAGTCATGTCACCATCCGCCTCAATGGTGTCCGAGTATACGTAGAGAATCTCCACATTGACACCAGCCTTCAGGTCGAAGGAGACGTTGTATACTTTCCCCGGGAGAAGATATGCTGTGAAAGCGCCGGTGGAGTCCAGGGGAACGCTCTCACTGTAGTAGGGAAGCTTGAGGCTGAGGGCGTAGTCTTTAAGATAGACGCTCTCTACCACAACCCTTCCGCTGAATTCGTAGCCTTCCACGGGCTCTACGCTCTCTGGAAGGTCCCAGATGCCCTCTATGAGTGAATGCTGCTGAATGTAGAGCAGGTGGTGGACGCCGAAGAGGTGGCTTAGAGCTACGGTGTAGTTGCCCTCTGGAAGATATACCCTTGCCCTCCCTTCTTGATCCGTAACGAAGGAGTATTCCCGGGAGACTGATATGAAGCGAAGCGTAACACTGTTCAGGTCCACCCCGTCATATCTGACCGTCAACTCCTGCTCCACCCATTTCTCTATTTCAAACTCTATAGGGTAAATCCCCTCACCGGGGGGTACAACGATGCTCGAAGAGCCATTGTACAAAACCCTGGGCTCCCCGGGGTATTCAGTGTGCACCGTCAGTCGGTAATAGCCGGGGGTGAGGGATACGGTGAGCTCGCCCTCAAGGCCCGCTACGAAGGTCTCGTTTAATGTGATGTAGTCAAGAAGGGACTCCACCTTCACCGGGAGCCCAGAGGCGGGTACCCTCTCTCCATCCCTTGTATAGAACACTCTAAGGGAGACCTCCCGGGGCTCCGAGGAGAGCCTCAGGTTTATGTCCTTAAGTCCCTCGTTCATTGTTATTGGTTCATCCTCAACGCTTATATAGGCGGGCTCGGAGACCATCCCCCCAAATGATGCCTCAAGCCTGTAGATCCCAGGCATGAGGTTGACTTCGTACTCCCCGTTCGCGTCGGTATATGTGGTAATCGTTCCGTTCTCCGAGCTCACGGTGACTCTCACTCCCTCCATCGCTAGATCAGTGACGTTACCTGCGGGATTTGTAAGGAACTCCCTGAGCGTCCTGTTCTGAGCATCGGTGTAAATCCCATCGTCGTTCAGGTCCCAGAATGCTCGCCCACTCACCTTGGCGGATTTGAGCGCGTGGTAGTGCACTTCCACGTACTCCCCCGGGGGCGAATAGAGCCACCCAAAGAACTGATGTGTGTTTATAGACCCGGGGATCTCCTCCTCGATGTAGACGGCGTATGTGTCCTTGGGAAGAGCTATCTGGAAGAGGCCATTGGGGCCAGTGAAGGCGTAGGTCACCCCGGTTGAGTTCTGCGGAGTGAACCGTATCCACTGGTACTTCATAGCCATGTTCTCCAGCTTCGTGACATTCCCATATACGGTGAAGGCCTCATCAAGGGTAATATTAAGGAAGAACGTACCTCCCATCCTCGTGTCGACCTCGCCTATGGCGGCGAAGGTCCTCTCACCGGAGGTGTACTCCACATGCACGGCATAGATTCCCTTCGGGAGGGTCGCCTCCACCATTCCATTTTCACCGGTGAAGAAGGAGTACCTCCACTCAGGCGTATCCCTCATGACGAATCGGACAAGGGCCATTGACGGTGAGAACTCCTCACCCCCCGCCAGTTCCCCGGGGACAGTCACACGCACAGTGCATGTTGACACTGGTAGGAGTGTGAGGTTATGGGAGACATTCGAGCCCTCCTGAAGCCCCACGCTGCTTTCGTTTATCATAAAGCCCTCCCGGTCTATGGTTACTTTATACTCCCCGGGGAGCATATTCTCTATTGAGTAGTAGCCGTTCTCATCGGTCACGGCGCTGTAATCGCGCCCTCCTTCTGCCTCTGTGAGCCTCACCTCAGCGCCCACCGCCTGACCCCCCCCGTGTAGCCTTACGTAACCGTGTATCTGGGCCGGCTTTAAGGCACCGTCCTGCTTCTTCTCAGACGATGGGGATATCTCAAGGTCCTCGCTCAGAACTTTCTTGAACCCCATGTATTCCATCTCAACACGGTAATGCCCCGGCGGCATGCTGTAGAAGGAATAATATCCTTGGAAGTTGGTGTAATTCACCGCCTGATAGTCTCCGCCCAGCATTGTATAGGTCACCTTCACGTCCTCAAGGGGGGTGTCCTTCTTATCGTCGTAGCTTCCACTGTCGTCATTGTCAAAGTATATCCTGCCCTCAGCAGTGAGATCATCCACTTCAAGGTTCCTTCTGATCTGCCAATCCTTGACCCTCATGGCCTGCTCGTCAGTTATGGTGATCCTCGTCAGGTTGAGAAGGTTCTCAGGTTCCCTAGAGTCGGGCTTTGCTTTATACTGATAAAGTCGGTCCCACGCCGTCTCAAGCTCCCCCATTGTGGCGAGAAGCGTACACTCCCCAAAGGGTGCTAGAAGGGAGTATCTGCCCTCCTCATCCGTGATGACACTGCCGTGGGGGATCCCGTACTCGTCAAGTATCGTGATTCTCACCCCCGGCACCGGAACCCCGCTCTTTGTAAGGACCCTTCCGCTTATGACTGCCCCGTCGTAATACTTGAGGTAGTAAACTCCTTGCCCGAGACCAGACTTTATGTCGCCCCCCTCCTTCTCGTACTTCTCCACAGCCTCCTTGTAAGACATAGGTATGTAGTCCTCCGTGGTGGAGTTCTTCTCGTCCTTGGGCGACCAGTACATAGTCCTGTAGACTAGGCGGAAGTGGCTCATGTTCCAGCCCTGCATGGGCGGATAGTTCTGCAGTGACCCCTTCATGGCAGGTACGGAGACCCCGTCCATGCTCATACCGATGTCCTCCGGCCCATAGCCAATGTAGGCCTTGTAGAACATGGATTTGTAGAAGTTCTCCGTGTAGTGTAGTTCATATCTTTTGACCCTGTATTTGTGAGGCTCATCTTTCGCCCTTTTCTCAAGCTCGTCCATTGAGATGGGGTTGTCGGGAAGGTCCCTCCAGTCAGGGTTCTGATCAGTCCCGTAGTTCTTCTGTGCGTAGGCGTAATATTCTAAGTAGTCGTTCAGATCCCTGTCCGCTAGCTTTATGGGAGCGTAGAAAATCCCCGTGTTGCTGGCGCTGAAGGGGAAGAGTCTGGAGTCCACGGCAAAATACCGGAGGGATTTGCCAGTGGCCTCCCTCAGCCTCCCGTAGAGCTCCACCATCCTCTCCTCCCCTCCAGAGAGTATGAGGACCTTAGCGGCGGCGTATTTAGCATTCATGGGAGTTATGTCCACGTAGTGGCCATACACTTCAGGGCGAGCCTCCACCTCATCAACATATTTGTCCGGGTGGGAGTAGATGTCAACAAGCCTCATGTAGTCTGAGGGGTCAGTAGTGTAGTTGAGGTAATCCTTCATAATATCGGCTACTTCCTTTGAGAACTCACCCTGATTTCCTATGAAGTCTCCTTCTAATATCCTAGCTATCATCAAGGCGATGGCTTCATCCTCATCTGTGGAGGCGATGAAGGAGCCTGCAAACTGATACCCGTACTGGAAGTTGTCCGCTGCTGTGGGGTGTTGCCCCATATAGACGCACCAGAACCCATAATCCCACCAGGATATAAAGGCAGGTCTCTCCTCCGGGGGAAGGTCTGCGTCCTGCTTTGAAAGCCAGTCAAAAGAGGCAATCCAGTACTCCCCGGGGAGGCTGTGGCCGAAGGCACCCATGTACTCCCCTGTAGGGTCTATGTCGCGCTTCTTCTCATAAGGAACCGCAGCGTCGGAAGCCACCACCACGTAGGGGTACATTATAAAGAAGCCCACAAGCACGCCTACGGTAACCTTCCTCAGCTTGAATCGGGGGTTTTTGACCCTGTACTTCATGTGCAGATAGTAGCCGTATCCAATCGCCAGGGCGATAGCGAAGACGATGTAGGGGAAATATTTGACGTAGAACTCATCCGTTAGACCTTTGTCGGAAGCATAACTTATGATGCCAAGGTTCACAAGGAATGTCCCGGCGCCGAGAAGGGAGAGTGAAAGGCTCTGCATCTTAGCATCGAACTTCTCAACGATTCTCCAGGTGACCCATCCCGCAAGGACTGCGAAGGCGGGGGTGGCGTTGAAGACGAAACGCACGGCGCTTAAGGCCATATATATTGCTACGGTGGTCCAAACCACAATGAGAAGGTAGTCCCGTTTGAGGTTCTTGGGTATTTGCATTATTGAGAGGAGAATGCCTGTGAGGGCTAGGAAGAAGCCCGCCACGCCGAAGGAGAATATCACCCTGCTTATATCCGGAGGCTGTGCCTCAGCGATTGTGCTGTACAGCTTGCTCTTCACAAAATAGCCCCTGCCAGTGAATATGAGCTGGGCCATCTCAGGGAAGCCCTTGGCGAGGATTAGGTATACCACTGCGATGATGACGCCTAGGGTGGGCAGGACCAGGAGCCAGGGGTAGTCCCTCGTGGGAACAATGATAAGGCCCAGGAAGAGCACCGCAAGGAGAAGGAAAAACGCTACCATCCAGGTGGTTATAGAGAACAGGTAGTAGTAGGGCAGGGAGAGGAACATGGGGAGTCCAAGAACAATTGTCATAACGATGAAAAGCCCCAAAGAGTCCGTGTTCCGGAAGCGGTCGATGAGAAGCTGGATGAAATAGTAGACCACCAGAATGACCATGATGTAGGGGAACCCCTCCCAGGTGAGCGTTATGGCCGAGATTGAGAGACCCGCAAGAAGGGCATATCCGGTGACGAGCTTGTTCTCCTCGAAGAACCTCTTCAGACCCAAGATCACCTCAGAAGGTTTCCTATAATCCGCCACCCACTTCTTCTCGGGCAGATGGGAGAAGGAGCGGGTAAGGAAGTAGAGAGAGAGTACCACAAAGAAGACGACAAAAGAGTCGTGGTCGGAGAAACCTAAGGGGGACCTTTCGATGTGCGCCGGTGTGAGGGCGATGAAAAGCGATGCCAGGAGTCCGCTTTTCTTATCGAATGCCTGTTTGGTTAGCAAGTATACTGGGATCACTGTGAGGGCGCCCCAGAAGGCAGGGTAGAACTCAAATATGATCCACGTCACCGCTCTAGCGCCACCGAACATGGGGCCAAGTAGCATTCCGAGAAGTGCTATAGACCAGTCGAATATGGGGGGCCTCGGGTTTCCTCCCACCACCGGGTAATTGAGCATGCTGTCATGTCTTATATGGGTATGATAAGTCTGAATATAGTCTATGACCCTTTTGTGGTAATAGGGGTCGTTTCCGGCCGTGACAGGGGGCCAGCTTTCGAAGGATAGGGTGTAGTACACGTACGTGCGCAGGAAGAAAGCGAGGAGGAATATGCCAAGCAGGGCGAGAACAGTCCTTCTCTCCCTCCTAAGGTAGCCCTTCAGGCTAACCAGCTCTTCACGTATCTCCTCCTCCCTCCTGGCCACCTGCTCAGCGGCTCTCTTTGCAATACCCCCAAGGGCAATCTCCCGTCTTGCTCTAGCTCTTTTTCTTTCGCCTCTTCTCGCCTTCCTCGCCATCCGCTTTCACCCTGTCATCACTTTTTGCAGAAGCGCCCGGGATTATCTTGATTGGACTTCCACCCATATTAGTTCCCATACTTAAGGCTTCTCCAAAGGTAGGTGTTATTTGAAAGGCTGTTTGATCACTCCTCGATTTTGCCTTTCCTGCGATAGGTCGCACTCTCCTCTTCTTCCGCCTCCCACATGCGTTCAATTTCAGCCTCTTCTCTGTGCTTCCTTACAAGAAGGAATACCGCCACGAAGATTATCACTACAAGCAGGAGGATCGCGGCTCCTAAAAGGACAGAGGGGCCTTGAGGGCTTGCCTTCTCCGGCTCGTACACCTCCACATGAATGTACGCCGTGGCGTTGAGCTCACCGTCGTCTACCTTAAGTGTCACAGTATAGTTTCCAGGTTCGGTAAACATCCAAACCACCACCGCCCCCTCCTTCTCCACCTGGAAACCGTCCCTTATGTCAAAATCCCAGTAGTAAGAGAGGGGGTCGCCGTCGGGATCATAGGATCGGCTCCCATTGAAGGTCACGAATTGGTTCACTTTCACCTTCATGGAAACCCCGGGGACCGGAACCGGCGGGTGATTGGGCAGTATGTGAAGCGAATAATACCTGCTCTTCCCACCAAGGTAGCTGTCCCTGGCATAGAAGTAGTAGGTGTGCCACTCCCCTCCGCCCCGGGGCACCCGCACGGAGCGAGCTACGAACTTCACGCCTTTGGCGTACTCATAGGCGAAGGGGTCCTCCTGGACCATGCTGTACTCGGTCTGGTTATCCACAACCAGTACCACCTCTAAGGGCTCATCGTCGTCGTAGTCCAGATAATAGATCGAGAAGTCGTACACTCCCCTTCTGAGCCGGGTGGCCGTCCCTCCGAAAAGAGATGGCCTCTGGTTGTCCAGGATCCCAGCAACCACTGTCATCTCAGCGCTTCCGAATTCTGTGGTGTTGGCCCAGTACTCCCTCTCCCCGGGGCCCCTGCCCCCGCTCATCCTAACCCATTCCTCGTTCACAAGCTTGAATACCCCCGCCCTAGAGAGGTTCATCCCAAAAGGCGGAAGGACCCCAGAGGAGTCAAAGGATATGTTGGCCCAGGCTATGAGGTAGGGCTCGTTCTCAAAAAGAGGTACGAACCTCATGCTCACGGGCTGGACGAGTGCCCTTCCCTCAATTCCCGCCACATCAGCCTCGGAGAACTCCACATACCCCGTGCCGCCGTAGCAGAGAAGGACAGCGACGTTCAGGGCAGGGGAGGGGAAGAGGGTTATCTTTTTCTCCAGAGCAGTGACGTTCAGCCTCTTCACGGAAAAGCTGCCGTAGGGGTCTTCAGCCCTCACGGTAAGCAAGTGCCTTCCCTCCTCCGAGAAGACAATGGACGCACCGTCGGCCCCGCCACGATAGAGAACTCCTTCCTTGTCAGAGATTATCACAAAGGTTATCTCGTCTCCGTCCGGGTCATAGCTTCCTCCCAGATCCACCTCAATCTCCTCCTCTGTAAAGAAGACATCGCCTTCCCGGGGGGAGTTTATAGAGACCCAAGGGGGTTTGTTCTCAGAGCCAAGAACTGTGAGACCCCCGGGCCTGTAGATGTACAGATAGCCGTCAAGGAAGGAGAGGGAGAAGGCCTCTATGCTGACTGACCAGAGCGTCTCAGGGAGGCTTGGAGTGGGGGGAAGAGTGAGAAGGCTCACCCCGCTGGAACTGTAGAGGATTAGAGACTTGGAAGCTCCAACAAACCCGCGGAAGTCCTCCTCCACGCGGTATCTCATAGAGCGCTTCTCAACATCATAGACCTCAATCCCGTCCTCCTCGCCTATGAGTACGAGGTCTTCACCACTACAGAAGAACCCCGTCGGAGAGGCGGTGATGTTGGTGACGAAAATGAGGTCCGTAGGACCCACCTCCGCGTCGGTCATCCCCTCATCGGTATCATTTATGTCTATCTTCCCGTCGGAGTTGTCATCAGGGTCTCCGTCCAGTGCGATCAGGTGGGTTTCAGTGAGGGTGTATAGCCACCCCGAGGAGTATCGGAGATGGGTTATTGATTCATTGGTGGGATTGAGGCTGTAAACCACCTTTCCAGTTGCAGGTTCCATGAAGAGCAGAGCTCCCGAGGAGTTGGCAACGTATAGGTATCGCTCGCCGAATAGAACATCCGTGACCTCCTGAAGAGGCAGGGTGAGGGTGACAGTTCCGTTGTCATCGTCAAGGGCATAGAGGGTGTCTTCAGCTGTAAGAACGTAAATTCTTCCGAAGGCCGGCATTACCCTCTTCACCTCTCCCGGCAGGGAAGCCGACCATACGATATCTGCGTGAGTTCCCTGGGGGCTCGGCTCCGAGGTGTAGGGGCCGTCGTTGGGGCCCCCGGGCTGGGAGATGTCCATAAAGCCGCTGAGGTCAAGGGCCCAGACCTCCCCACCTTGAAGAGGGACAATGACGATATCCTTGTCTGAGGGGGAGTAGACAGTTGATGCTAGAGCCACAGGGGGACATGAGAGGCCCTGGGGCGCCTGCCACTCCCAGAGGATAGTTGGAGCATCCGAACCCCCCGCAAGATATCGGGAGTAGGCCCTCACAAGACCCTGCTGGGTAGCTACCACAACCGCTCCTTTGATAACGAGAGGCTCCCCCTCTGGCGTACCAGGGAGGTCCACATGCCAGTATTCTTTTGTTGATGTAGGGCTCTGGGGGACGTAAAGGTTGCCGAAGTTATTCTTCCCCGGGGTGTACCATCCCCATTCAATCTGGCTGAGGACCGTGAGGTTCAGCCGTGCCCCCACAGGGGTTCTCTCAAGCCTGGGATCCCTTGGATACGTCGACTCCACAAGAGCCCAGACGTAAGGGGTTGATATGTCTACAGGTGCAGTGATGGTAACCTCGCCGAATGACCTTGGGGGGATATATACTCCCTTATAACCCAAAAGTACCTTCGGCTTGTTTCTGGCATTGGTCCTCCAGAAGGAGACGTTCACTTCCGCCCCCACAGTACCGTTGTTCCAGAGGTGGGCTGTGAAGTCTGCCATCTCGCCGTGATACGGGAGATAGCTGGAGGAGGTCACCTGATAGAGGTATATCTCCGGCACCCCTAGCATGTAAACCGATCCATTAGTAGCGACCGCTATCCTGCCGTCTGAGACTGCGGGTACCGTTCGCACGGGCGCCCCCAGATCTATCCTCCAGATCTCCCTGTTCTCCTCCGTAAGCCTGATGTCCGTGGCATTTATCAGATAGAGCTTAGAGTCCGCTAGACCGAAGGTGATGTACCTGCCGTTGGTGACGGGAGCGGACCCTTCGGGGGGCTTGGTTCGTGTGTAGTTCCAGATCTCAGATCCATCGGTGAGCCTCAGGGCCGCAAGTTTAGTGCCGCGGTAGGGGAAGCCGCCAATGTAATAGAGGCTCATTGTGAGGGTGTAGACCTTACCCTGGTAGACCGCCGGAGCCGCTGATATCATATCACCCACCTTCTTCACCCAGAGCGGCTCTCCTGTTAGACGGTTCAGGCAGTGGAGATAGCCACCTCTGTCGCCGAAGAGCACTACTCCTCCAGCTACTGTGGGTGAGCCATCCACCGGCCTGGTGGCATTGTATACCCACACCACATCGCCGTCCCTCAACGTGGTGTTGGTCTCCCCCTGATACCCATCGTTTCCGTCTGCGAATCCGTCCTTATCCAGGGCGTAGAAGTAGCCCGCATCTGTTCCAAAGTAGAAAAACTCCCCATCGGTGGCGGGCTCCCCAGCGATCCCCACCACGAGGGAGGAGAACTCAAAGGTCCAAAGGACACTGCCGCCTGAAGCATTTATGCCGTAAAAATAAGCCTTATCCACCCTGGCTCCGGAGATTCCCATTACATCCCCGGCAAGAGACGGCGTTCTAGAGACGGACCTCACAGGCATGATGGTATACCAGATGAGTCTCCCAGTCGTGGCGTTCACCGCATAGATGCCGTAGCTCTCCGTGGTGATATATATAACTCCTCTGTGGAGGGTGGGTGTGTAGCGGATCTCGCCCCCCGGGTTGGACTGGTTTATGTATGTGCTGAAAGTCCAGAGCAGTCTGCCGTCTTGAATGTCAAAGCAGTATAGCTTCCCGTCCCCGGAACCGATGTACACCCTGCCTTTGTATATAAGCGGGGACGAGCGGGTGTGATAGGGCACTGAGGCTCTCCAGAGCACCTCGGGCTTAAGCGGCATCTCCGAGGTGGTAACCCCCGTGTGCTGAAGGTCCCCCATGTAGGTGATCCAGCCTTCAGCATCGCGTACAGAGGGGGGGGCAGGGGATTCTGCCACCTGAGGAACTCCTCCAGCCCCGGGGAATTTGATCAGGGGCAGGAGAAGGACAAGGGCCATAAAGAGGTTGAATGCGAGCCTTCCAGTATAACAGGTGCTTCCACGGTATCTCAAACGCATACGATACACCTCTTTTTAAACTGTGAGGTAGTGCGTTAAACCAGAAGTCTCTATATAAACGTTTTGTGGAGTTGTGATTCCCTCAGAGCTCCACGCTCTTGCCCTCTTCAGGCAGTATGACCTCTCTGCTGCCGTCATCCACAGCCTCTTTGAGCTCCTCCCTGTTATCTCCGTGCATCAGGAGCACCTTCTCCGCCTTGCTCTCCCGTATGAACTCAACCAGCTGGGAGTGTCCAGCGTGGGCAGAAAAGTCGAAGAACTCAACATCGATGTTTATCTTCTCTTCAACCCCCGCAAGCTCCATGGTCCCCTTCTCAAGAAGCCTTCTCCCGTTGGTGTTTTCCACCTGATACCCTGTGAGGAGTATTGCGTTTTTTGGATTGTCTTTAAGCTTGATAACGTATTCAATAACCGGGCCACCGTCAAGCATCCCGCTTGTCGTTATGATCACGTCCCCTTTAAGCGCCTTCTTTCTTTGTTTGGGATTTCTTATCAGGTGGGCATCGGCCAGCGCCTTCCTGAGCCTGCGGGTGTTCTTGACCTCAGAGGGGTTCTTTAGCAACACCGACGATATCCTCTTTCCCATACCGTCAACCCATATCCTGTAGCCGCTCTTCTGAAGTATGAGCAGGAGCTCCTGGGTCCTCCCTAGCCCGAAGGCCGGCACAATTGCAACCCCTCCACGGTCTACCACCTCCTCCACCTTTCCAAGGAAGCGGTAGATGGTCTTCTCCCTCAGCTCATGTTCCCTCCCGGCATAGGTGGATTCGATGATGAGGGTGTCGCATCGGGGAGCCCTTGTTCCGCTGACGAGGTTAGTGTCAATGGTGTTTATGTCCCCGGTGAAGAGAACGCTTCTTTCCCCATCAACAAGGTACATGAGGGACCCCGGGATGTGCCCGGCGGAGAGAGCTTTGATCTCCACGTCATTCAAAATCAAGCTCTCGCCCTCTCTCACGGGAGTGTAGTACTCCTTCATAAGCTTCATGTCCCCTATTGTGTATTTCTGCGGGTAGCCCTCGTAGCGGCTCACTTTCAAGCTATCCTCCAAAAGAATCTGGATGAGGTCGTTCGTCAGAGGGGTGGCGGTATAGGGGATCTGATATTCCGCCACAGCATAGGGGAGCATCCCCGAATGGTCTAAGTGTGCGTGGGTGAGGAACAGAGCGTCCACAGGTTCGGCCAAGGGGAGGGGGTACTCCGGGGGCTTCGAAGGGGTCATGCCGTATTCAAAGAGAAGCCTCATGCCGTCTACCTGCATCACCATGGCAAGGCTTCCCACCTTTGTGGCTCCCCCCAGGAACGTCGCTTTCATGGTGGCCCCCTTCAAGATGCATTTTATTTAAACTTTTTCTAAACGCCCGTCAAAAAGAGCTCCCTATTGATTATAACCCCCCTCCAGGACCCTCTTTCATCGCATTATACAGGTTTTGTTATATAACCATTCCATCATCTCCACTCCTCTCCGATCGTAGATCACCCTTCGGACATGGATCAAGCTTTGGAGATCTTGGACCGATGTGTCTATTTGATATGCTCATGATCATAGAGGACGGAGATATACTCCCCTTCAGTCTGTGGAAGCCAAAGTACTATTGAAGAGAGAATCAAAGGTCTCTATAAAAGGCAGTCCTTAACCCGGTGTCATTCCCTCCTTCAATGCCTGAATACAGCAATTTGTAGAGAGATTTATAGTGAACTGTAATTCCGTTTTGTTTTTCGATTTTGTCATCCCCAAGATAGATAACCCACGCTTTGGAGATATTATATTTGCTCATAAACCATTGAAGAGACCTGAGTTTTGTGGCCTCCACTTTCTTGGTATTTTTAACCTCTATAGGCAGGATGCCATTCTTATCAACTTTCAGAAAATCCACCTCCCTGCTTCTCTCTCTGAAATAATGCTGGATTCCCAGTTTGCTGAGCACGAGGCTCTCCACAACTTTGTCTTCGTTTATCTCGTCATAATATGCATACGCCAGCGCGGGGTGGTAGGGATATACCTTCTGCAGCTTCCGTGATTCAGCAAACACTGACGGACGGTAGTTCCTGATTATCCTTATCACCTTACTGAATTCCAGGAGAAAGAGGTGATGCCTCATATTTTCCTTGCTAACATGGAGCTTCTCGCTCAACGTAGTTATGTTGAGAATTATTCCCACCTCCTTAAGAAACAATCTGAACAGCATTTTCAGCAGATAGGGGTCCGTCTTTGGAAATATGTCCACCAGATCGGAAAAGAGAACCTTCTCCACCACGAAGCTCTGGATGTACTCACGAACCCGCGTTGGATCGTAATGAACGATCTCTGGAAATGGTTTTCGCACATACTCGTCAAATATAGGCTCCAGGTTTATGTTCTCTATCTCATAACTCTGCATCTCTCTGCCGTAGTAAAGCTCTGCAAACTCTCTTAGGGTTAATGGCTCAATCTCAAATTTAAAGTGTCTTCCAGCCAGGTTCTTAGCGGCATTTTTCTCCAGATTTATTCCGGCAGAGCCGCTTATTACAATTTTGATGTTCGGGAGGCTATCGTAAATTGTTTTCAGTTCTGCGCTCCAGTTTTTCAATTTGTGAATCTCATCAAGGAATAAGTATACTTTCTCTTTTCTCCAGTCAACTTTCGTGATTTTTCTGTATTCTTTCAGCAGCTCCATTATACTCTGGCAGGGGAGGTCAAAGGAGAAGTATAGAATATTCTGGGCACTCTCCCCCCTGTGCAGTAAGTCCTCAATGATCTGATACATCATGGTGGTTTTGCCAACTCTTCTCAGGCCCGTAAGCACAATTGTCTGCCTGTATTTCCTGAAGGTATCCAGCACCTTCCTGAATACCTCCCTTTTATACGGCTTTGCCTTTTCCTCGCTTATCCTCTCGCTTTCCCACCATTGATTGAGCATAAGCATACTTTCGTACATATAGGTACTAAACGGGAACTCATCTTTAACACTTTCGGCTCCTGCGGGAACTAATGTGCAGGGCAGCTAAGCCATGAATCCTTCCGAAAATGGTATGCATGCTGCAGGGGCATGTACTCCTCTCAGAAGAAAGAGCGCCTTTATATTGCGATAGATGAGACGAAGATAAAGGTTCGCAGAAGGGAGATGTTCCTATGGGCAGCCATTGATTTCTACCCCTGGAGGTGGTTCGGTTGTTCTCTTCAGAGTTGAACACCTCTTCAGGCTTTCTGAACGGTCATAAGGCGTACATTTTAGGGGAAACGTTTAAGTATTTCGTCGCCATGTTGCACAGTTAGGTAGACCTAAGGAGGTGATAGAGATGCCATGGGGAGACGGTACAGGACCTCTCGGGTACGGACCTATGACTGGAAGGGGTGCCGGATATTGCTCTGGATTCCCCGGCCCCGGCTACGCCAACCCGTACGTCCCCAGAATGGGGATGGGATGGGGTGCAAGATTTGGCTGGAGAGGAGGATTCCGGGGCGGTGGATGGGGCAGGGGCTTCTTTGGCAGAGGTCTATTCGGCTACGGCCCCCGCTGGGGCTGGGGCAGAGGCTGGTGGGGCAGGGGGTGGTGGTGATGTGGGGGTGGGGATGGAGAGGCGGCTGGATGAGCCCCTATTACCCCCCTCCGCCCTACAGCCATCCGCCGTTCTACGGCCCCTACGGAATTCCTCCGGAGGAAGAAATAAGGATGCTGGAGGAGGAGAAGGCTTTTCTTGAACAGAGGCTGGAGGAGATAAACAGGAGACTTAAGGAGCTCAAAGAGTGATGTGAGCATCATATCCTTATTTTTTGGTGTTCAACATGCCGGGTAGAGGGTACGGGAGAAGAGGCAGAAAAAAGCTTATGAGATTTATAGGCGTCCCTCCACCCTATCCTCTATATGGCCCACCCCTCCCCCCACAGACGGACCTGCCACCCGTTGACGTCCTTCCGGAGGAGATAGAGGCTATGAGGCTAGTAGATCTTCTGGGGCTGACCCAGGAGGAGGCTGCTCACAGAATGGGTATATCAAAGAGGGCGTTCTGGGAAGATCTCAAGTCCGGAAGGAGGAAAGTCATCCAAGCCATCATAGAGGGCAGACCCATCAGAATACTTCCTGCCCCAGCCCCCCCCCCCCCTCCCCCCTCCCCCCCCCCCCCCCACCCCCCCTGGGCAAGGGGGGAGCCCACTTAAAAGGGGGGGGGGGGGGGGCGGGGAAAG
>Ga0164318_10002328_pt1 | contig 17582 bp, 8 predicted proteins | sample GuaBasSedimGuay9_FD_113734 | JGI IMG/M metagenome (GOLD analysis project Ga0164318, IMG submission 113734) | Subseafloor sediment microbial communities from Guaymas Basin, Gulf of California, Mexico - Guay9, Core 4571-4, 0-3 cm | ecosystem: Environmental > Aquatic > Marine > Hydrothermal vents >...
AGGTTTAGATAATTGGACAAACCGATAAACCGGGCACGGCTCATATCACCTAAAGAATAAATATCGAAATCCGTAAAACTCATTACCAGCGCTGCCAGTACAGGCAGGAAGAAAAAAACGAAAATCGCTGTCATCGCAGGAGCCAAAAAGAGATAGGCCGAATGGGAATAGTTTGTCCGAAATCTCATGGCTTTTCCTTCCCAAGCAGCCAGCGTCTTTTCTCTAATAATCGATCAACTTCGGTATTTAGGTGTCTCCCCACTTCTTCCGGTGTCATCTCAGCATAGGCCATGATTTCCACATATTGCTGAATCTTCAGCGCAACCTGTTCCCATTCCGGGATACGGGGCGTCGGTTTCACCCGTTGAAGTTGTTGATAAAAAACTTCGGTTTTATCATTTTGGTGTAAATTTGCCAAATTCCAGGCCTTGATATTCGCCGGCAGATCACCGCTCAGTTTGTAAAATTGAGCCTGAACTGCCGGCCTCGAAAGAAATTCCACCAGTTTCCAGGCGGCGGTTTTATTCCGAGATTTTCGAAACATGACAATACTCGAACCTCCGGCTGTGGAAACGCCCGGATATTCATCATTAAATGACGGCATCGGCGCCACCATCCATTTCTCCTGCATAGAATCCGGCAGACGCCTATCAAATTCACCCAAGTTCCACGGTCCGCTGATATAAATTGAAAAATAATTATCAGCGAAACTTTGATACAGGTTCGAAATGGTATTCATCCCCAGCGGACAAAGTTGATGTTTATATAGCTTAGAAAAAAAACGTAAAGCGTTCTGAAATTCCGGGGTGTCGAAATTACCGTATGTATTATTGTCCTTTAACAATGTCGAGCCGCTTTGCATAGCCATGGCAACAATTTCATGCCAGCCGTTTAACGGCAGGTAAAAGGCATATTTCGTTTTACCGTCCATCTGAATTTTTCTTGCCAGATCGAATAAATCGTTCCAAGTTTTCGGAGCTGACGAATAACCATATTCTTCAAATATATCCTTACGAAAAAATAATAAACGGGTATCGACATACCACGGAATTCCAAACAGTGTCTCATCGATAATATTTGTTTGCCAGATTCCAGGAAAATAATCCGTTTCATTTAATTCTGATGTATTTTCCAAATAATTATCAAAAGACTCAAGGGCATTCAAAATCACAAATTCCGGTATCCAGGTATTACCCAGTTGGCAGAGGTCCGGCGTTGATCCTCCGGCATACGCTGTCAGTAATTTTTCATGGGCCGCCGACCAAGGAATCGCCTGAACGTTGACCTGCAGTCCGGGATTTTCCCGCTCAAATTCGGCCACCAGCGTACACAGATGCTGGGCTTCGACCCCCATAGCCCAGAATTCAATCAACTTGTCCTGTTTTTTATCGGAAGCACAACCATTTAGCAGAACGGCAAACACCGGCAGCATTAATAAATAACCGCCGGCGTTTTTTATTTTATTGAGAAGAACGTTAAAATTCACCAGTTTCTGTTTACTTTGATAAGAGCATTTTTCCGAAAAGCGAGTCTGAATCATGTTCCAATTTATATAAATATATTCCACTGGAAAGTGTTTTTTTATTGATACTTGCGGCTTTCCAGAAAATCTGCTGATATCCGGAATTACTATAATTCTGCTTTACCCGATCCACCAACTGCCCACGGATATTGTAAATCGATAATATCACAAGTCCCGGTTTATCGAGACTGAATTGAATCGTCGTGCTTGGATTAAAGGGATTCGGATAATTGCCAAGAAGCGCAAACTCGCTGGCAACTTCAGCCGCCTGTGGTTCGATTGCTGTCGTCGAATCGGGCACAAAGCCAATCGCATCCAGCATGGGAGCGATCTCGGGATTCGCCATAAAATTATTCCAGATCAAATTGCTGCGATAATTCTCTATCATACAGATAATCGGCGCCTGATCGATGGCAAGATATGTTCCGGCGACCCAATCCTCAGTTTGGTTAAATGCATCCTTAAAACCAAGTGGACCAACTAAGTCTTCACCCAGCGTCCGGTAAAAATATTTCAACGCTTTCATCGATTCTTCCGGAGTATATGGGAATGCTGACAATGCGGCCGTTGGCGCAATAGTACCATTATCCCGGTCGATTGTCGGTTCATGTGCCAGGTAGCCCACCAGCGGATCGTCGCTGGCTGTCAGTCCCCAGCATTCCTCGCTGTATCCAACATAATTACCCGGATTATCAATGCACCAGGCCTGGTTAATCAATGAAATATTACGGTTGTTGATATAATAATTGGTATGGCCATCCTTTTTTCCGCGCGGATCAAATCCTAAAAAGGAATAGTGGGTAAAAAACAACGGACCGCCTCTATCCCAACCAACATCCTGGGTAATTCCATAAAATGTCCCGCCATTATCATAATGCGATTGCGATGCCCAGCCGGACTCCCAAAGACTGGCAGGAACACTATGTGTCGGCGATGCTATTGCCAGAAGATAAACAATCATACATTCATTGAAACCATAAATCGGCATATTCATTTCCCAGCCGTAATTTTCCGACCAGTGCCAGTAAAGCGACGGACCATCGGTATATCGCCGATACCAGTCCCATTCAATGCTTTCCCAGAGTTCCGTAGCCAATGAACGAATCCGGCTCTCCGTATCGTTTTCCTGGTTAAAATACTGTCGAATAGTCAATAATCCCTCGGCAACATAAGCCGTTTCGACAAGGTCGCCGCCATCATCTTTTCTACTAAATGGAATCGTAGTTCCTGTACTACCATTCATCCAATGTGACCAGGCACCATGATAACGATCGGCATTTTTCAAAAAGTTTAACATTTTCAAAATATGTTCCGCACCTTCTTCCCGGGTAACAAATCCGCGTTCAATGCCAACCGGAATCGCCATCATTCCCATTCCGGAACCACCGGATGTTACTGTCTCGGAATTATCGGGATAGCGCTCTCTTGCCATGCCGGAAACCGGATGGGCGTAATCCCAGAAATAGCGGAAGGTCATCTCCTGAACCATATCTAAAAGACCTTCGTCATCCATCTTGGCAGTTGTTGCAAACGCCTGATCAGATAAATCCGATTCATTATAACTATCGTCATAGGCGCTGACTTTGTAATAGTAACTCCGCCCAATCAATCCTTGGAAATCGGTATAAACCGGCAAATTTTCGGTTACGGCGCCAATTTTTCTAAATGAGCCACCCGGTGAAGCCCTATAGACATTATAACCAGAAACATCTTCGTCATCAATTAAGTCCCAGGTCACAACCACATGTTTTTCATATCCTTTTGCAGTAACATTAGTGGGAACAGACGGAGCTGTAGTGTCCGAGATTTGCGGCGCTGTCATGCGAATTTCATCAATATACATCAGGTGCGCTTTTCCATCAGCCGCATCCTGACCATAGAAAATAGTCTTAATAGTCGACAAATCAGTGCTTCCGGAATTATCCTTAAACGGTTGCAATGGCATTTTCACATTGTACCAGACACTATCGGGAATATCGCCGATATAATCGGACATACTGATTTTATCGGTTTTCGAATTCGATAAATCTTCAAGATATAATAACGGCAAATTCGCAGAAGCAATTACTGTGTCCGTCCATACCCAGAAGGAAAGCGTGTCCTTGGTGTTTATATCATGTCCCGGCCAACCAATCTCCGCAACTGCCATGCCCCAATCGCCGCCACTGTTGGACGTCCAGCCGAGCACCAGGCTGTTTTCTCCCTGGAAATAACGTTCGGTACTGACAGCGAACTTTTCACCGACCCGATTTAACAAACTCGGTGAATTCACATATCCCCAGCTGGGATCATAGGAATCCCCGGAAGGGCTGTCGTCAAAAAATATAAAATCATCTGCCAGTAATGAAGCTGATAAAAAGCATAATATCAAAAATATTAATGTTTGTTTTTTCACTACTATTCCTTTCTTTAACTTTGATCAAATCGCAATGGATTGAATTCGTTCTTCGCGAAAATATACCAGGCTATTGTCGATATAAAACCGCTGTCAAAATTCACCCATTCGTAGCCGCCTGAATGATTAACCGTGTACGGCAAAGCATGGACAATTTGATTTTTATACCGTTTCTCAAAGATTAATTTGTCCAATTGATTCGCGTAAAAATATCCTCTATATTTACCACCGCAACTGATAAACGCACAGGCCATCTGGCCAATGCCATCTATCCAGAAATTTTCAATATCGTAATCCGGCCTATGGAAAAATCCAACTACCGGTTTACCATTTATTTCAATAGTTTTTCGAAAGCGCAGATCGTATTCTGGAATATCCAGATAAGCAGAATAATCACGACCAAACGCCAGCACACGCCATGAATAAAGATCGATAAAAAGGTTCGGATTTTCATCCAACTTATGATCCAGCCACGTTTTTATTTTTCCGGCAAGTTTTGTTTCACCGCAAAGTCTGAATGCCGCATAACAATCAATATTTCCTTCCGGGTGACCGCTCCTGTAATGTAACTGTTGATCGCCATTGCGCCAGCCGTGCTGAATGTAGCCGCCGAACTCAGCGGGTTTGTAATATGATTTAAGCAAATTTTTTAATCGTGTTGTGATAACTGCATACTTATCAGAATTATAGGTGTATTCATAATACTTGTACGCCACCAGCAGCCAGGCCATATCGCCCATCCAGCGATCTGCAACCCGCAACTCATCCCGCCGTGTTTTCATATTGACCATCTGGTAAAATCCGCGGGCTTCGCCGTCCACATAAAAATTCTGCAAACGGATATCCCGGTTATTTTTATCCGTTGCATTCTTGAAAAAATCAAGAATCCGCTCCGCACGTTCCTTTTCCCCTTTCAGAATAAAGGCCATCGCAACGAGGGCATTATTAAACGTATGGGCTTCGTCATTTTCCATGGATGGCAACAGGTCATGCCGTGCGGATGAACTGTCCTGGAGTACTTGCAGGTATTTCAGAATAAGCGGATCTTCCGGAACCATCACCGAATCCCGCCGCTTGACCATTCCAAAACCTGCAAGTTCTCTGTGTGAATCCAGGCGAGGTCCACCAGGTTCAAAACTCGGATCATCATCGGGATTTGCCAGACCAAAATTTCTGAAGCAAACCCACCCGGAATCCCGCCCGGAAATTGCCAGCGCCAACTGTCCAAAACCGTCAAATTTCTGATCGCCGCCCCACCAGTAATCAAGATTCTCAATACTGAATACAAGCCGGTTCCAATTTTTGGAATAATTGGACAGCGCGACTTTTTTCCCAAATACGGAACCGTCTTTATCGATGAATTTTATTTCCAGGTCAGATTCACTGATCTCCGTCTTAATTGTAAGGGTAATCGGAATATTGGGATCAAAATACTCCGGTAGTTTTCTTTCTACGCTGATCCAGCCATAGCCGGGTTTTAACGCAAAAGACGACAAATCATAATGCACACAAAAACCAGCCAATTGGTCTACCGATTTTATCGTCACAAAACAGCCAATTTCATTTGATGTCGTCCACGTATCGGTATTATTCCATGAAGATTTATCTCCACTACATGCTAAAAACATCATGCAGAATAAAGATAACGTCCATGCGAATTTGAACTTCATTAAATTAAAACATCCTGTTTTCATTAAGCAGATTTTTCACACGTTCAAAACCCGGAATCTGTTCAAAACGACGGCTAATACTACTGTCATTCAAATAATTATCCAGACTGATCAAAATCATAGCCTGGTCCAGCGCTAGATATATTTCACCAACATCGCCACTGACCGGATCAAACGCATCATAAAATCCATATTCGCCGTAAACCGGATATTTTGATAACATCTTTTTCAGATTCTTAAAAACCGCTTCCGGATCACAGGCCACCGTCAGGATCGATGCGTGGGGGGATATAATTCCGGGCTTGTATCCACCTTTTTTTCCACCGATTTCAGGCACACCAAATTCTCCATACCTGCTATCCGGTAACGATGATGGTGACATTCCCCAAACCGGGTAATTCATTCGATTCAGAGCATAGTCAATATGGATCTTCGCCGCCAGGCAATCATTTTTTCCAATACCATTGGGTGAGAGCCGCAACTCATTTACAAAAAGTGTCGGCATGAAAAATTCAAACAGCGCACCACCCCAGGAAGGCACAATCTTTTTCCCATTGTATTCATAATAACCGTCAAAATACCGAATTCCTTGTACGGTTTTCCAGTCACCCTGCGGCAATTGTTCCTGGTCATATTCAAGAGGCAGTGTTTGTTCCTGATAATACCAAAATTCCGGTTGAATCGCTCCTGTAATTATTCCGTAATATAGACAGATACGACTTTCGGAGCAGAGCATCCCATAATGGTATGGTGAAAATTCTTCATTTTCAGTGTCAAATCCCAAATAAAAATGATGACAAGATTCATCATACAGCCAGCCAAAATCCACTTGTTCAGTCATTTGATCACATTGTTTTGATAATTCGGGAAATGCTACCGATACAATTTTCAATGCGCTGTAAAACCAGGCCGCGTCCACTGACGAAATATATTCTCGCGCACAATGCAACGTGGACAAATCATACCAGTTGTATAAAAAACCGTTATAATATGTTGAAAACATCTGAACAATAGTTAAAATATGGCGAATTTTACTTTCGGCCTCCGATGAATCAATAAAACCAAAATCCATCGCTGATATGATCGCCATCATCTGCAAACCAATATTCGTAACCGATGTATATCCGGCAACACTTTCCGGATTTAGGACAATTTTATCTGTTATTAAACCATTTTTACTATCCACGGCCTTGTCAAAGAATTTCCATGTATCTTTTGCAATATCACAGAAGCAAGAATCCACATTGCTGGTATCCGGTAAATAATATCCAGTCTTCGGAAATCCCACCAGATTCTCTTTGGAATAATCTTTATTTCCCCTTGCAATGCTCTGATTAAAAATCACAAAACCGGATATTATCAGGAAAAGAATCTTATTATAATCTGACAATCTGGACATAATTGCAGTTATTTGATCAAAGAGTTACTTCAACCAGGCAGGTTTTTTGCTTACTGATCGGAATTACATTTCCTTTTATTTCCCGCCCCTTGACAAGTATTTTCTTTACACTTAAAGCTTTTCCGGAAACATTCTTAAATTGAATATTATATTCCGTCCCCCGAAACAGCCTTTTTACAGAATAAGTTTTCCAAGTAAGTGGAACATGCGGATCAACAACCAATCCATCCTGGCTGGCACGCACTCCAATAATCCAGTCCATCGTGCATTTCTGCAACCAGGCCGCCGAACCGGTATACCATGTCCAGCCACCGCGGCCATAATAGGGCGAATCCGGTCCGTCGATATTTCCCGGTGTCACATAGGGTTCACCTTTATAGCGATCCGGTTTCAGGCCATTCAAAATCGGATTAACACCTTTAAATACTTGAAAAGCCAGATTATTCTGACCAATCTTTGCAAATGCCCAGATCGCCCAGGTGGCCGCATGGGTATAGACGCCGCCATTTTCCCTGGCGCCGGCCGCATAGCGGGACAGATAACCGATAAATTCATCGGCTTCACTATAGCTGGGACAGAGCAGCAGTGGTCCGTTATTTTTCATGAGGTGTTTTGCTACCGAATCCATCGACTTTCGCTGAAATTCCGGCGGCGCACTATCGGCAATAACGCTCCAGGTCTGGGCATTCAGAAAAATCTTTCCCTCTTTATTCTTACTGCTGCCTATAATCTCACCATTATCTTTCGTAGCCCGGATAAACCATTCTCCATCCCAGGCAACTTCCAGTAATTTTTTCCGAAGCTGCTTAGCCTTTACATCATATTTCTCAGCAATTTTTATATTGCCGAAATTCCGTTGCAGATCAGCAAATCGCACAAGTATGAAGTTCAGAAAGTGGATAATCCAGAAAGATTCGCCTTTCATGTCAATACCGGTCGCACTGAGCCCATCATTCCAGTCGCCACTGCCAATTAGTGGGATTCCACGTTCACTCATTCGTCCCAAGGCATATTCAATTGCCCGAGTGCAATGTTCCATCAGTGGTGCCGGTTCATCCTGATCATAATATTTGATCGATTCATTCAAAAATTCATAATCGGCGGTTTCCTCCAAGTAGTTTAGTGTTATAAAAGGCAGCCACAGAAAATCATCGGAAAAGTTCGAATTCAGACCGTCATCGGTAATTGGATGCCACCAATGTAAGACATGACCATCTTTGAACTGGTGCTCTGCGTGCAATCGAATGTGTTTGGCTGTGAGTTGCGGATCTATCTGTAGAAAGATCTGGCTATCCTGGAGTTGGTCCCGGAATCCATACGCACCACTCTGTTGATAATATGCAGTCCGCGCCCACAATCGCCCGCTAATCGCCTGGTAACGCAGCCACTTATTTGTCAGTAAATTCAGCGAATCATCGGGAGTCTTAACTTCAGTTTTACCAAATGTATCCAACCAGAAATTATGAACCGTATCCAGAGCCTCATCTATCGCCTGTGAACTAAAAAGATCAGCGCGAAATCTATCGATCTCTTCAGTATTTATAGCTAATCCCAATAAATAATCCACTCTGATTTCTTCACCCGGATCAACTGACAACAAAACCGATGTTCCGGCAATAGCGTCGTAAAAACTGCCCTGTTGCTGTCTCATACCACCTTTTTCAACAACCGCCGGTTTTTGCAGATTGCCAAATTGACCGATAAACGTGTCTTTATCGAATTCGAAATTTGAAAATGGTTTATTACATGTCAAAAAACCGATATAGGGATAGGGTTTGTTCCAATATCCCCGACCAGGCACGTTGATATCCCATAGACGCTTAGTCGCCAAAGCTGAGTTTCGCTCCTTATCAAATTTTGTTTCGATAAATGTTTTATGGAACTCCCGATGATGATCGGCGCTGGAACCCAGGCACCATTCCAGGTATGTTATCAATTCAATCCGGCGTTTTTTCCCGGAACGATTCTCAACTTTAATATCCCAAATTTCCAACGACTGATCCGTTGGTACGAAAATCGTCAATATCGAATGAATACCCTTATATTCTGCCGTAAACCGGGTATAACCGAAACCGTGAGCACACTGATATTTATCCAGTTCGGTCCGGGCCGGTAACCAGGTGGGACTCCAGATTTCACCACTGTCTAAATCTTTAAAATAGAGATACTTGCCCCAATTATCCTGCACCAAATCCTGATGCCAGCGGTTCAGGCGGTTATATTCCGAGTGATCCAACCAGCTGAATCCGCCACCGGCCTGTGAAATGGTCAAACCGTAACGACCATTGGAAATCACATTAACCCAGGGGCGCGGAGTATGTGGTGTTTTTATAATATATTCGTTGCCATTCTCGGAAAAACGACCATATTTTGTTTCAAACAAATTCATTTCTTTATCCTAATCCTCATTAAAAATCTATCCCGATATCAATTCGCTGCACATCAGGAAGCCGGCCAAAATCAGCGTAGGCATAATTGACCGTCAGTAAAGAATTCAGGAGTTTATACCGCAGTCCTCCCCCCACCGTTAAGCCCTGTTCACTATTCTCCTGAAAAAGCGCCTGATAGCCTGTACGTACAAATAGCACCTGATTCAAATTCCATTCAGCACCAAGATTGATCTGCTCACTGTTATCATTGGGGTGAATGGCATCGAATTCTGCCACAATATCACCAACCGGAAATTCCGGCCAATATACCGCCAATCCAATTCTGAACAATAAAGGTAAATCCCATTTATCGGTTTCATAATATGCTGGAATGTATTCGTTGTCTCCGGTTTCACTGGTATTTTGATCATAATAAATCCGCAGGTCTTTACCGGTAAATTGCATTTTGTTGCCAAAATTTGATACCGAGGTACCAATTATCAGCCGACCGTTATCCGCACAATATTGGCTGCCAAAATCAAAAGCAATACTGGTAGCATTACAGTGCCAGATGCTTTCACGAATATATTTAGCATTGAAACCAATACTGAAAAAATTGGTCAGTTTTCTGGCATATGAAACTCCCATAGCCAGGTTACCGACAGTAAATTGTTCACCCGTTCCCTCCGGTAATTCCACTGTCCGAACATCCATCATTCCCATGGACAGTGAATTAAAATAAAATCCAAAAGAGCCAAGTGTTCCCATAGGCAGAACAACACCGGTAAATGTCAATTTCGTATCAAGAAGCCAATCTGTATAGGAAGCAAAAGCCATACGCTTATTGAAACCGGCAATTACCGACGGATTCCAATAGACCGCTGTTGCATCATTGACAGAAGCCACAACAGCCCCGCCCATACCGATACTGCGCGCACCAATCCCGATTTTCAGGAACTGTCCCATCGTCGTTCCAACTTTGGTAACTTTACCGGCGCAGGGCAAGGCTATCAACAGAACAAGAATTATTACATAAAGCAACTGGCTTTTATCAAACAATTTCATCATCACTTTTAGTCCTATTTAATCACTGCGAATTTCCCGGTATATTTACCGGAGCCTCCGGCATCCACATGGTAGTAATAAACTCCCGCCGCCAAATCCAAACCATCTCTCGTGGTCAGATTCCAGGGTTCACTTCCATCATCAGCAGAATTTTCATGGTGAATTGTCTTGACGTGATCACCGCTCATTGTATAAATCCGGATCGTACAGGAACTGGGTAAATGAATGAAATAGATCAGGCGATCACCGCGACCAGACGCCAAAGTACGACTTGGTTCCCATGCCGCCGCAGCAACATAGGGATTGGGAACCACGGCTATTTTGTTGATATTCCTTTTTGCTAACTCCCAATCATCTTTTGCGGCAAAAGTTTTAAACTTAAATGTGTCACCACTCCGGAATGGCAGGTCAATTGCCAGTACGGCTGTATCACCAACTCCCGGTTGGATCGCCTCTTCATCCTCCGGCGCAACGAAAGTGATTTTCCAGGTTTCTCTTGTATAACGACCGTCCTTGAAATGCAGCTGAATATAATCACCAGCCGACAAAAGACTGTCTTTCTGACCGTCGGGCTCCCAGAGATATGCCCGGACTTTTTTATTATTAATTACATCCCAGACCCGAAAATTGGTCTCATGCTTAAATGTTGATTTCAGAAAGGAACTATCGGCAACACCGAATCGGATTTCATAGCGGGTTGGAAAGTTCTCAACCCGTTTATCCAACTTATCATTCCAGTAGCTATTTAATGTAGCATAATACACGAGATTTGATTTGGAGCCATCTTTCCAGACTGAAAACGTATCATTGTATGCCACCGCATCATTTTTAACCTGTATCCGCATCCCGTTAAACATTGGATTGGTATCTTCATTGTTGAGAGCGGTTGAATTCTCAAAAATCGGTACGGTATCATTACCGGTTGTTAATTCGTATAACGAGTACATAATCGTATCCTGCCGCGTCGTATCGTCAAAACAGATCAGGTACTCACTGTCGGTAACCAGTCCGGGATCAATCATGTTAAGTGTAATATCTCCGCTGCCCCAGCCCCTTACTTTAACAATTCCATCGGCGGTGGTTGGCTCTGTATACCCGGCGGCCGGTGCATTGGGAATCACGACAGCCGTGTTGTCGTCAGTGGTCACATCTCCGTAAATATCTTTGAAAATCGTCTTGGTACATTCCGACGGTAAAATGTATTTCTCCGCCCACCCCTGGTCATAAGAGACTACCGCATAATAATAGGTTTTCCCATTGATGACATCATTATCAACATATGAGTGTTTCAAACCATTATCAGAACCCAGATAATATTTTATTCCATCGACATCGATGTCAAAGAAATCCTTGACACTATCTACCAGATCAAAATGGGCAATCGGTTCATAAAAAGTCACTTCACCATAACCGTTTGTCAAAATATAAGCATCATTGAACGCCTCGTCACTGGAACGATAAACCCGATAACCTTCAAAATCATAACCGCCGTTTTCAGGATTGGCAAATTCATCATAGGAACTTTCCGCCGCATCATCCCAATATAACGTCACTTTGCCGTCGCCAGGAACTGCCGTTAGCTTTGGTTTGATCGGCGGACGGGCAAAATTGTAATTGGCATTGTAAATATCCTGAACAACTTCTTTATTGCGTTTTAAATCCGCAAGATTCTCACCAAAAAGCAAAGCCATTGAAAATCGCTCCGAATGATCCGGCGGCATAATAAACGGGCCGGAACCGAAGAGAAACGCAATATTACTATTCTGATGACCACTGTCGAAATGATAATTTGCGATCCGTTCCCAGATGACATCATCGTACTGAAATTCAACTCCCTGTCCAATATAAAATGAATCAAACGCTGTGAGTCCAATCTGGTCTGACTCATCTTTATCAGTACTGTCAAAATTAGGTTCACCTGTCGTTGGAACACCATCCTTCTCACCGATATCGCCGGTTCCTGCGACACCGTCAGCACCGACATCATCCATGTCAGGATCCCAATCACCATCATTATCTACACCGTCATCGCGACTTTCATCAATGAGATAATTATCAAACCCTGTCCCATTAACCCAATCCCGATATTTCAAACCGGTATGGACTGTTTCATTTTCATCAATTATACCATCAAGATCATCATCAATTCCGTTGAATAATTTTTCACTTACTGTGGAATTGCGGACAAAGTGCATTTCATTTCCATTGCCATCCAATAAATACAGAGTATCGCCGGAAAAATGGTAAAAATTGCCCTCCCCGCCGGTATCAAATGATACAATTTTCCGTCCCCAGTTATTTTCAGGGGCAAGATTACTATAATCAATGATAACAATGTCTCCGGTCAACACTCGTGGCTGAAAATCACCGGAAGTGAACGTTTCTCCACTCCCTTCACTCCCATCGCCATCATTATCTATTCCATCAAATGGATTACCGGGGCTTTCCAAAAATGCATATCCGCAATAGCCGGTTTCCCAATTGCCATCGCCCAAACCATTCGAGTCCCACGTATAGGCAAGATCATAATTCAAATCATAATAAGCATTATCGTCATTGGAATCGTTTTGACCACCCACACCTGCGTCGGCATACATCCCAAAAACAGTCTTATTATAGTGAGTCGTACTAATATTTGTTATATCATAATGCCAAAAAATAATATCTTCGGCTAACACGTTTGACCATTGAAATCCCCGAACCGCCATTCGCATTCCAATACCACCCCGCAGACTGTCATTTTTATCACAATAAAATAACCCGTCAAAATCACGTCCATGATCCTGGTAATCATCCGCTACAAAGTAACTTTCCTGATCGGCATTGGCACGCTGACCAAAATAACCGTTCCAGACATTATGCCAGCTGGCATCTTGATCCGGCCAGTATTCAGGCCAGGTATTTGGATCATCGCTCATCGCTATATAATCCTGATCGGGGTTGGAAAAATCAGGCAGCGGTTGCCAACCGAATTCGATTCCTGTCGGACCGGTCTCGTAATGCTCCCGATAACCACCTTCAACGATATGAATTGTATCACCATTGTCCAGCTTCACTTCCGCAGCAACAATCGGATAAATACCATCCATATAGGAATGCTGACTTCCTCTTGGCCATACGCCCGAAGGTTCTTTACCCCACCAGGCCACTTCACCAAAATTCCAGAATAATGTCTCAACCAGATTGCCATTGTGCAGTCCTTGTTTCCGGTATTTTCGATCCCCATGCAGATCATTGATATTATCCTGGGCAATCAAAAAAACCCGGCTGAAAAGTAATAGCGTAAATAGGCATGTTAAACGTCTCATAAATTCACCTTTATACCAAAAATTACCTGCCGGGGTGCCTTGTAATAATCCGGTCTGGTTAAAAAATCAGTCAAACTGTGAATGGGTTGTTCCGGAATATAAGTTGGAATCAGAGAAGTTGCCGGATCACCGGTATCCTTAAAGACATCCACAGCATTCAGACGATCAAAAAGATTTTTCACCTGTACATAAAATGTTAGACGGGCTTTATTAATCGGCAGAATGTATTTGGTATTCAGATCGACATTAAAGGTATAGGGTTTTCGTTCGGAATTTTCAAAGGCCGTACGTTGATTCTGATATTCAGGCGTATACGGTAAACCACTGCCAAAATTCACAATAAGCCCGGCACTCCAATTCGCATCCGTTAAATTAAGTGAAAGATTCAACGTATGGGTCTGATCCCAATCCAGGGGAACCGTTTGGATTTCACTGGCTCGGGGCGGATCGGATTGCTGATCATAGAAAACCGCTTTTGGATCTGAGGCATTTCCCTCTGCAACCTGATAGGTATAATCCAATGCTCCTGACAATACGCCAACTCGATTCTGGGTAATTGAAATTGCAATCCCACGAACATTTCCATAATCCTGGTTAACATAACGAGCATAACTGTCACCCAATATGTAAAGTTCTTTTATCTCAGTACCCACCAAATCACGAATATCTTTGTAATAACCTGTTAATTCAAGGACAAGACCTCGACTGATCATCTGCTGCAAACCAATCTGGTAAATCGTTGTTTTCATCGGCTCCAGATCAGCATTACCCATAATTGTATTTAAGCCACCTCCCTCAACTTCAAACTCCGAGTTATAGTATAGATATTCAAAGTTTGGTATCTGGAAAAAATTCCCATAGGAAATATGAATTGCGCCCTTATCGGTAATAGGATATGACATTCCTAATCGCGGACTCAATTGCTGCTTGATTTTCGCTTTTTTAAAAGGGTCAACGGCTTTTTTATAACTGCCATCGGGATCGCGTAAATCTCTGGGTACAACGCCATCAGGATCAAAATAGTCCCACCGCAATCCCAAAGTCAAAATAATTCTTTGAAATTCAACTTTATCTTCCAACCAGCAGGCTAATTCCCGTGGCTTGTGACGATACTCATTATTGTTTACGCTTTCAGCCGGATAAATATTCGGTTTCCAATTTGTCGTTCTGTTCAGGTAAAGATCATATTCGTGCAACCACAAATTGTTAAACCGATATTCCCAGCCGGTTTTCAATTCATTACTTCGGTTCAACTGTGAAACCAGATTCCATTTAACCGTACCGACCCGACTATCCCGGTAAAAATGATTCATCTCCATTCCGCCAGTATAAAATCCATACCCGAGACGTCGTAACAGCTGCGAACTTACGTAACGATCATCGTAGGGATCTTTGTAGACATATGATTCATAGTGATTATAAAGATAATTGTATTTTAATGTATAAAAAGTATTCTGTTTTAGAATATGGGTTATCCCGGCAGAGTACTGATAACGGTCCTGGTATTTTTTTGCCGTCCCATAGGGATTATATTTAAAATAATGATTATAATCTTTCCATCTGCGATCCGAATAGCTTCCCTGTAAATCCAATGTAATCCGTTTGCTTAGTTGTGTAGAGATTTTCCCCGTATAACTGACTTTTTCATTTGGATTCATTGTAATGTCTTTACCGCTACCAGTTCGTGCAATCGTCCAATTATCACTATCCGGATCATCCATATCCGATGAATCGGAAGGCATAAATTCAGCTTTGCCATACAAATACCCATCGGAAGCTGTTTTTCGTCCCGATAAATAAAATGACGTGTTTTGGATAAAAGATATTGGTCCTGTTACACTCATTTCTCCACTGTAAATTGCAGTCGGATCAATATCGTCAATATTGTAGAAAGGTGTAGTATGTTTGCTAACGTAATCACCGGAATAAAAGTCAGCATTTAGGTGGTACTTATCACCACCGGTCTTGGTAATGACATTTACAATTCCGGACATAGCCTGTCCGTATTCTGCACTAAATGTTCCACTGATAACTTTAACTTCCAGGATCGAACTGTTTTCGATTTCAACCGCCAAATTGCCATCGTAAGGATCTGATACCGAAATACCATCAAGCATATACGTGACTTCACCGGCCCGCCCTCCTCGAAAATGACCATCAATAACACCGGCCTGGAGATTGATTAATTCATTGAAATCTGTCACCGGCATTTTCTCAATTTCATCTGAACTCACAACAGACATCGTTGATGTTCTATCGCGTTGAATGTCAGGACGACGACCCATTACCAGAACCTCTTTATCGCTTTCAAGAATGGTTTGAGTCAATGAGAAGTCCTGGGTTGTGGTAAAATCCACGTGGACCGGAACATTATTCAACTGAATGCCCTTGTATCCTATCATAGATACTTTTAACGAATATTCACCTGGCGGAATATTTAATATCACATAATATCCGTTAACATCCGTTGCAGCGCCCATGCTCGTTCCGAGAATACTTACATTGACTCCAATCAAGGGCTGCCCGGATTTAGCATCTCGAATAGTCCCACTAATTTTACCGACAGTGCCAGCGACACAAACAGCAGTAATCAGGATTACCATAAATACAACACAAGGCAGGCTTCTAAGATTCATATTACTTACCATCTTGAAGTGAAATTTAAGCAGCAGCTTCTTTTTCAGAAGCTGCTGCTTTAGCATTTATAATTACTTCGATAATACCATCTTGGCAACTTTTACATTCTGACCGGCACTTAAGCGATAGAAGTAAATACCCGATGGCGCAGGCTGACCCTTCTGTGTTTTGCCATCCCAAATAACTGAATGATAACCCTGACTCAGGTCTGTATTTACCAATGTTTTTACTTGTTGACCAAGTATATTGTAAATATCGAGTCTGACCTGTGAATTTTCCGGAATCCGAAACGCAATAGTCGTAGTCGGATTAAACGGATTCGGTACATTCGGATAGAGTTTAAAATCAGTAATTAACTGCTCTTTATTTTTATCAATTGCATTCTCATTTGGTGAGAGAATAACGCCGCGATACATAAAATATTTCTCAAATGTCGGATCACACCATTGCGTTCCCCACCAGTTCGGAGCGTAGTCAGAAACTCCTTCCTGCATGGCATCGGCGCTTCCATAATCCAAATCCCAGACACAGGCGCTCAACATAACCGTATCACCTACCATATAATCAAAATCAGCCGTATGGATGACTACCTCAAGACTGTAACCGGCGTCCTCACCATTGGTTTCAGTATGAGTAACAGTTCCGCCTGGCTCGTAGGATACACCTTCTGCCGCACCGGATGGTACCGTACTGCTCAACTCGAATACAGCACTATCGCCCACTCCACCGGAAAAGTACATAGTCTTTATCTCCATCCGTTCGGCGGCAGACGGAATAGAACCATAATTCGTAATATAGAGAAATAAACCATCAGCCTCCCAACCGGTAGACCAACTGCAGACAGATTTATCATCCGACACCATACCAATGTATAAGTCTGTTCCATTATGCATGAATTTGAGAACGGCATTACTGCGATCCGTATAACTGTTCAGAGCATCACCCCATTGTGCATAATATCCGCCGGTTCCCAATTTAGAATCCACACCAATGTCAACGCTCTGTGCACTTGCCCAGAAATCTTCATCAAGTTTACCATCAAGATTGATCGTACTGGTCGTTGCATAGGCTACTCTTGTCGGTGGATCAGCCAGTTTCAATGTTCTGAATTCAGAGCCCCATTCGCTGCCCCACCACTGTTTGTAATAAACACCAGTGGCTTTATAAGGATCATCCGTTCCACAATAGTTGTCCGGATCAAAGATATTGATTGCAAC
>Ga0164318_10002329_pt1 | contig 17579 bp, 16 predicted proteins | sample GuaBasSedimGuay9_FD_113734 | JGI IMG/M metagenome (GOLD analysis project Ga0164318, IMG submission 113734) | Subseafloor sediment microbial communities from Guaymas Basin, Gulf of California, Mexico - Guay9, Core 4571-4, 0-3 cm | ecosystem: Environmental > Aquatic > Marine > Hydrothermal vents...
ATTAGTATATTTAATTTTCTTTTTCATATATTTTTTTCCCTTTTCGCCAATATCCTGCTCCAATTATTCTTATTTTATTATTCCGATATGTAAATCTGACAGTTAATATATCTTCTGCCACCTTGCCTAAACAATAAAATCTTTTTTCTGATTTGCTATGAGATAAATCTTCCAGAATTACACGATGTTCGTCCAAAAATACAAGTTGTGCCAAAGCAAATGGAACGCCATGTTTATTCTGGTTGTTTTTATCTTTATTTTCATCCCATTCAAAATCTGATTTTCTTTTCATAGCATATTATAGCATATCGGAGAACTTATGTCAATATTATTATATGGCTTTTTATATGGCTTGTATTCGCACATAACTAATTAATTATATAACGTTTGAGCTCACTGGTTTTTACGAAGCGAAGCGGAGTAAAAATCCAGTGCAGCGATTTGTTAGGTGCATTCTATTTCATTGGGATATACCCCCGAACCAACAGTATTCCAAAAACAATAATCATTATGCCTACAACTTGGTAGAACTTGTGGACGTTCTCACCCCACAAAATCTTCGAACGAGCAACGAGAATACGATAGATTATGAACTCGCTTTTGCGGAGCCCCCATATGAACATGATCAAACCTATTGCTACTGTAACACATCCCCATAATACATTCATTTCCATTCTCCTTAGATTGTTTTGGCACCTAACGCCGGAGATGACTGGCAGAAACTGCCTAAAAAAGCACCGCGTTTCTGTCCAGTCCATCGACTTTGTTAGCTAATTTTTCTTTCAGTAAGTTGACCGGTAAGATATTTGTGAAGAATACTTTTAACAAAAGTTTGATATTTTAGTCCTTCTATTGCTGCATGCTTTTTTATTTTTTCTAATTCAAGTGGATTAATTCGTATATTCATCTTTGCCTCTTGTTTTACAAATTTAGTGGCAGCGTTTTTAAACATTTTTTGTGTTTTCTTATCTGGAGTAGGAAGTTTGGTAACATCAAGATTATTAAGAGCTTTTGCTAAATTTCTCTCTTCTTCGTCTAAATATTTATTTTTATTTGAATTTATCATTTATTTTCCTCTAGTAAATACATGAATTTTCTATTTGGAATGACAGTTTTAAGAAACAGTTTTCCGTTATCAATAATATGTGGCACACAATATGTATAATTATTTATTTCTACAACCAAAACTTTTTGATTTGGATATTTCTCTTTGTTGGGATGGTCAAAGTATTTAAGTATCCCTTTTTCTGAAATTGCATCAATAGCATCTTGGAAAGTTATTCCTCTTTCTTCAAAAATTTTTCTCTTTTTATTATTGCTAAAATCAAAAGTCATATCTTATTATATAATATTGTGCGCACAAAGTCAACGCAAAATAAATTTTTGTGAAAGGCGAGATTGAATTAGCTAACGCTGGAGATGACTGGCAGGAACCGCCTAAAAAAGCACCGCGTTCCTGTCCAGTCCATCGACTTTGTTATATCTTTAAATTCATTTTTTGTTTTATATTTCTTTTGAATCTAATTTTGTTAAATCTGTAGAATCATATATACACTATTATATAATAAAAATTTATCAAGCCATTGTTATCTTACCATTTTCTATTCTCAGCACCTTGCCAAAGAATTGCATATTATTACCATCGACAATTATTCCATCGCCATCATCACAAGCATAAATAACTGATCTACTTGTTTTAGAATACTCAATGATTTCTTTCAGGTATTTTTTTCTATTGTGGTCAAGATGAGGAAAAAAATTGAAAGTTACTAACCCAAGAGCTGAATAATCTTGTAATCCAATCGTATTTTCATCGTGTAGCATTGCTATATCAATTGTTTTCGACATGATTATGCTACCAGCCGAAACACCAATCAAAACGCCGCCTTTTTCAACATAATCTCGTAAATCCGAAAGCAATTTTCGCTTTTTTAGAGAATTTAGGAAATAGTAAGTGTTTCCACCTGACAAAAAAATTCCGTCACAAGATAAAAGCTCGTTTATTTTTCTCTCATCGTACTCTCGGTCAATATCAAAGTAGAGCAAATCAGTTATGCCAAATTGTTTATACCATTCAACTTTTTCGTCAAAATATTTTCTACTAAAATCAGACTGCGATGGAATATATGCAATTTTTGGATTTTTAGAAGCGAACAAGCTCATCGAAGCTTCATCGACTTGAGTTTTTCCGCTGACTTGATCGCTAAGTAACACTAATCTTTTCATAGTTTTTTGCATTAAAAGGGGTGGAATTTATTTCATATAACTATATAATTATATGACTTTGTTAATAATACGAGTATAATATCAAAAATGTTTCTGGAAGTCAAGTTAAATTAACAAACACTTGATTAATATAACTAAATGTTGTATAATTGTTATTATAAATAATTATATAACTTTTATTTTTGTGGGTATTTATGTATGTATGAAATAATTAAACATTTTAAGAACTTTCTAAAAGATAAAACTTCCATCTCGCCCTCAATCGCAAAATTTTATGTGCGATGGGTTAATCTCTGCTGTGATTATTTAAAAATCGAGCCGGGAATCGCCATTAAACATGAAAAAAAATCGGTTTTTGTCACATCTTGCCGAAACTTATGAAGAATGGCAAGTTAATCAAGCGAATTACGCGTTAAATCTTTACAACTATTTTTTGTCAATTTATGATAAAGAAATTCCAGCCGAAAAAATTAATTCAGCGGCCGAATGGATAATTCTTGCCGATAAAATTCATAACGCGATGAGATTAAAACATTTATCTCGCCGAACAGAAGAAACTTATTTAAAATGGATAAGAAATTTTTACAGTTTTATTAATCATAAACGACCCGAAGAATTAACACCTGAAGATATGCGTGATTTTTTGAGTTATCTTGCAACTGAGAGAAAAGTATCCGCCTCAACCCAAAATCAGGCATTTAATGCATTACTATTTATGTTTCGTAACGGATTAGGAAAAAACGATTTTAAAATTGAAGATACGGTTCGCGCAAAAGTAAAAAAACGCATTCCGGTTGTGTGTTCCCGCGAAGAAATAGAAAAGATTTTTGCAAAGATGAGAGGAATTCCTCTGCTAATGGCAAAATTAACTTACGGAGCCGGACTCCAACTAAGGGAATGTTTGCAGTTACGTATCGGCGATGTAGATATTGAACGGGGAATAATTACAGTTCGCTGTGGGAAAGGAGATAAAGACAGGTGTACACTTTTACCTGAATCAGTTAGAAATGAATTATTGCGGCAAATAGAGTATTCACGCGGAATCTTTGAAGATGACCGCAGGCATAAAGTGCCGGGTGTTATGCTTCCAAACGCACTTGAACGTAAATATCAAAAAGCCGGAACGAGATGGGAATGGCAATGGTTATTTCCGGGGCGGAAATTATCACTTGACCCGATAAGTAAAAAAGTTCGCCGACACCATGTTCATCCGGTTATATTCCAGCGAGCATTTGCCAAAGCAGTAAAAGATATTCGTACAATTCAGAAATTGCTGGGACATTCAAGTTTACAAACAACAATGATTTACACCCATGTAGCCAAACGGAACGTTCTTGGGATAAAAAGTCCATTGGATGATTGAATTTTTTTATTAACAGTACAATTTTAAGCAATACGATTAAATCTTAATTGCATTTCTTCCATTGACTTTTTTTCGTGTTTTTGTTATTTTTATATATAACCTTTAAATATAGTGTAAATTATGATAAATGTTCAAATTCTACCGGAACCGAAATCGGCAAAATTTAATCAGCAAACCCTTAATCTAAGAAAAAGATTATCCGGGAAAGTGTTGCAATCGCTTGATAAAACTATTAAAAACTTTCCGCTTCGCGTGGAAAAATCTTTAGTGTCCGTAGGTCTTAAAGTAAAATTTATTGAAGTGGATAAATTTTCCGAGCAGGAATATAAAATTGAAATTGGTACAAAAGGAATAATTGTTTTTGGCGGCGGTATTAACGGATTATTTCATGGCTATCAATCACTGCTCCAGATTTTATCACAATGCGAAAATAAAATCCCGTGCGGAATTATTCAGGATACTCCTGACATTAAAACACGTTCATACCATCTCGACCTCCGCTCACATAAATATAAAGCCTCTTACATAAAAACTCTTTTCCGCGAACTTGCAAAATTGAAATTTAATACTGTAGTTATTGAGTATCAGGATACTTTTCCGTTTTCAAAAGAAAAATTCGTGACCGGCGATATTCATTTCTCAAAAGAACAGATCACGGAATTGAACAAAGCGGCCAATGATGTTGGTATAGAATTAATTCCGTATCAAAATATTCTCGGACAGTTAGATTATATTCTTGATCTTGAACCATATAGCAATTTGTCTGTAAAATCTGATGCCATTTCTTTCAAAAACAGAAAACTTGATATATCAAATAATAAAGCTGTTAAATTCATTGCCGGTTTGCTTGATGACTTATCTTCAAATCATATAAGTAAAAAGATTTTCCTCGGCACCGCAAATATCACTTCCAATGTAGAGGATAACGATTCATTATACGAAAAAAAAGCATCTTATCTTGCCGCTATTGCCAAATTACTTGCCAACAAAGGAAAAACACCGATTGTCTGGGCAAATTTATTTAATAAATGCCCTGATGTTCTGTCAGAACTTCCGGAAAAAACCGTGATTGTAGCCAGTCATACAAGTACACAAACCGAACTCTCAAAACAAATTAAACTTTTTAGTGATACAGGTCTTACACCTGCGGCTTCAGCCACTATTTTGCAATTCCCTGACAATGAATTTGCGCGTGACACATCAAGAGCTATTCAGAATATTATTGAAGCTTCTAAAATTGTTAAAAAATCAGCGGCAAACGGTCTTTTTGTTTGTTCCTCAACCACCATTGATGCAGCTGCAGTTAAACCAATTAACGGATATCCTGTTGACTTTATGTCCGGCTCACGAAGAATGCACATAGGCACTACTTGGTTTGCTATTTCCGCAGCTGCAGAATTTGCCTGGAACATATCGAATTCTGACGAAAAAAATTTTTCGGGCAAATGGCCTTTATTCTTTTTCGGTTCTAATGAAAAAAAATTGGCTCAAATTCAACATTACCAAATTAAAGATTATTTTTCCGGCGCAACCAACGCGGAAATCACACGTGATAGAAAAAGGATAATTAAACTTATAGGTGAACTAAAACCTCCTCGCAGAAGAGAAATCCTTGCTTTTATTGAATTTTACGCACGACTTGCTATTCACGCTGTTCATGTAAGACAAATCTTCAGTCATTCGCCTAAAAAGCAGGAAATAGCTTTGCTGAGAGGTGAAATCGCGCGACTAAAAGATAAACATTCAGGACTTATGAAAGAATCTTTATATAGCCGTGAAATTTCTGAAGAACAAAATCACCTCTTCGGACATACAGAACTCCTGCTGAAAAGACTAACAAGAAAATAATGGGAAGTTAATCCGTATCTTGGGCAAATAATAAATCCGCCCTCACAGTAATTTTTAAGGCTCTTACATAGCTTTTTAATTATTAAAGCACTAACTAAAAGAAAAGAATAGAAAAGTTTATAACTGCTTTAATTGCTGCTAAAATAGAATTTCCAAACAATATTAACCTATGACTTTAGTCGTGGAGAAAAATAATTAGTGAAACTAAAGTCATGGGCTTATATTAAAAGTCTAGTACTTTATTAAATAACTTCCATTATCGTTTATAAAATAAGTGGTAATAAAACCAATTCCTTTACAAGTGTTTATGCCGCGTTCGCAAAATGCCGCAACAATGATAAAATCATAATTTATCCCGGATATTATTATGAAAAAAATCCCGGTGCTGAATGGCTAATTTATTATAAAAAAAATGTCGAAATCATCGGGAAAGGAAATCCGTGGATCGTTGTTAAAGCTGACAAACCGGGCTATCAAATAAGTATGCAGCTCCCCTACAATGAAAATCTTTATGTTGAGGGAATTACATTAAAAACTATTTCAAATGTCAGTAATAATAAAATAGTTTATGGTGCTGTTTTCACAGGATGTAAAAATACTCTAATTTCTAATTGTATTTTTTGGACTGAACTTCACGGTACTAATTCGGTGTCAAAAAATGTTGTTGCGGTGAAAGGAGCAACAAATATTGTTCTTTCCGGCGGGATGGTTGTAACTCGTGATATTTCCGGCAAAAATGAAATTTCTCATTTTGCGACACATAATGCTGCTCCACTAACTTTAGAAAATGTTTATATTTACGGAGAAAATGTTGATCATTTCTCAATAGGAAAAGTTGAAATAAAATAACTATATTTTTAGTTATCTCTTAAAATCCATTTCACTACCATCACATACATTGCTTGAACTAAAGCTTTGCCTGTAAGGCAAAATTAATGTAGCCCAGGGCATCGCCCTGGGAACTATATAATCCAAAAATGTTCCCTGTAGGGGAACTTCAATATTTATCGGTTGTCCCATTATTTTAAATTTGTTGAGAATAAAACAAGTCGTTGCTTTATAACCATAGTGGAGATTCTGCCGGAGATGTTTTAGATAACATTCCCGAATCAATCAAATAATCAAGTTCTGAAATTATTCTACCTTTATCTTTAGGAAATCTACCTTCAAGAGGTAAAATATTTGAAGAATGATTAGCTCTAAAAACACAATTTTTCAATTTTAATTTTGATATTATTTCACGCAACTCAACTATTGATTGAAATTCAGTAAGTTGAGAAAAAATCCCGTTTTGCTCTTCATCAAAAAGTTTAGTTCCGGGAATAGGTATTACTCGTAAAGCCGAAAGGAGTTTAGGTTGCATCATATTAAGAGCAGAAGCTGTTTCATTAGCATGTCTATTAGAGTTTTTTTGACCGGCTAAACCGATTAAAATCATAACAGACATACGCATGCCGGCCTTTTGAGCTTTTTGAACAGCAGCAACCATATCTGCAGCCGAATCTTTTTTATTTACATTTTTGAGTGTTAATTCATCCCCACTTTCAAGTCCCATATAAAGAGTATTTAATTTAAGCGATTTTAATAATAAAAGTTGGGCGTCTGTTTTACTTAAAATCGAACCGCCATTGGCATAAACATTAATTCGAGTAACTCTTGGAAAAATTGAGTTAATGAGCTGCAAAATATTCTGCAACTTATCAGTTGAGAGTAACATTACATCTCCATCAGCCAAAAAGATTTTTCGCGATAATGGATTGATTTTATAAGCTTCAGCTATATTACTTTCGATCTCTTCAAATGAAAGTAAACGGTAAGTCACTTGTTTGTACATTCCACAGAAAGTACAGTTATTCCAAGGACATCCTTCCGCTATGCGTATTATTAAACTGTTGGCTTCTGCCGGTGGGCGAAATAAGGTTTGTGAGGACATAGATTATTATTTTACGATTTTATGATTGAAACGACCGGCAGTGGCCGGATATTATTTATGATTGGACATTTTTTCCATTTTTAACCGTACCGCCTGTACCAAGTTTTTGTTTAAGTTTGTTAATTGACGAGTAAAAAGCCCGACTGAAATCAGCCGGGCTTTTTCAAGCTTTGATCGTCAAGCATTGAACGTTAAATTATATAAATAAATTAACATTGCCTTCTTCCGCATGACTTAAATACATTGCAACGCCGCCTTCTTCAACACCGTCAATGAGTTCTTCTTTTTTAATTCCCATCATATCCATTGACATAGTGCACGCAACGAGACGAACGCCTGCATTTTTAGCGCTTTCAATAAGTTCCGGCAGTGACGCAGCATTTTTATTTTTCATAATGCCTTTCATCATTGTGGTTCCCATACCCATCATGTGCATTTTAGAAAGAGCGAGTTTTTTTGCACCTCTTGGCATCATCATACCGAACATTTTTTCGATAAGATTTTTCTTAACGGGAACGTGAGCATCTTTTCTAAGGATATTGAGTCCCCAGAAAGTGAAGAAAATAGTAACTTCACTTCCCATTGCTGCAGCACCGTTAGCTATAATAAAAGCAGCCATTGCTTTGTCGAAATCACCGCTGAACGCGACGATAGTCTTCTTTTTGCTAAGGTCTTTAACGACCGGTTTTCCCGGGGTTTGTTTTGCGACAATCGCTTCAATAACTCCATTATGTTTTTTCACGCTAATAAGCTCATTCCCTGTGCTCTTACACCAAGCTTCCACATCAGGCGGAAAGCCCGGATCAACAGCGGAAATTTTCACCTCGTCACCTTTTTCAATTTCACTAATTACCGCTTTTAATTTCATTATTGGACCTGGACATTGCATTGCGCACGCGTCAATTTCTTTAACAATTCTTCCTGCATGCGGCATAGAAGCAACTCCTGTATCTGACTTCATTTCTTTAAGCGGCGACTCAAGTTTTGGCGATGGTGAAGTAACGGCTTTGAACAATTTAAATCCACCCGTCAAGTTCAAACATTTATAACCTTTCTGTGTAAGAATTCTACAGGCAAGATAACCTCTCAAACCGGCACGGCAATAAACAAGATATTCTTTTTCTTTATCTAATTCACTAAGTCGATTTCTAATATCATCAAGAGGAATAAGAATTGAACCGGGAATTTTTTCTAAATCGGCCTCTTCCCGTGTGCGGACATCCAGAACGACCTGATTCTCTCCCGGATTTAAAATATCGTTAACGTGACAAATTGCACAATCCCCACGCAAAATATTTGCGGCAACAAATCCAGCGTAATTAACTGGATCTTTGGCTGAACCGTAAGGTGGCGCGTAAGAAAGTTCAAGCTCTTCCAAATCAAAAACAGTTAATCCGGATCGGATCGCAACTGCAAGAACATCGATTCGTTTATCGATGCCGTCAGCGCCAACTGCCTGTGCACCGAGAATCTTACCATTTTCGGGATCAAAAATTAATTTCAGACACATCGGATGCGCACCGGGGTAATAACTTGCATGGCTTGCGGGATGGATGAATATTTTTTCGTATTTTTTATTAATACGAATTAAGGTTTTTTCATTAGCGCCGGTCATTCCAACAGTCATATCAAAAACTTTACAAATACCTGTTCCCTGAGTATCTTTATAAATAATATCACGACCGAAAATATTATCTGCAGCAATTCTTCCCTGCCTGTTTGCCGGTCCGGCGAGAGGAATGACAGTAGAAAATCCACCGATAAAATCCTGAATTTCAATTGCATCGCCAACAGCAAAGATTGCCGGATCTTCAGTTTTCATGTGATTATCAACAATTATTCCTCCCCGCTCACCTATTTTTAATCCAGCATCTTTAGCAAGTTGAACATCGGGTTTTACACCGATAGCCAGAATAGCGATTCCTGCTTCGATAGTTTCGCCTGTACTTAAAGTTACATGTAATTTCCCATCTACATCGTGGAATTTTTTTACAGAAGTTCCAAGGCGCAAATCTACACCTTGGAAAGTTAATTCGCGATGCAGCGGTGAAGCCATTTCGGGATCAACAGTTCCCATCACCTGATTTGCAAGTTCAACAAGAGTAACAGAAATATTTTTTCTAATAAAAGCTTCTGCCATTTCAAGACCGATATATCCACCTCCGATTACAACTGCTGATTTTGTATTTTGGTCATCAACAATTTTTTTAATAACATCCATATCCGCCATATTTCTAAGCGTTTGAACACAACTTGATTCCGATCCCGTAATGGGTGGAGCAACAGGAGCCGCACCGGGACTTAAAACTAAATAGTCATAATTTTCGTGATAAGTTTCACCGGTTTCAAGATTTTTCACTTCAATCGACTTATCTTGTCGATTGATTTTTAACACTTCATTTTTGACCCGAACATCAATTTTAAACCTTTTGTTCATTGCTTCAGGCGTTTGCACAAGCAATCTGTCACGGTCTTTTATTTCTCCACCGATATGATACGGCAAGCCGCAGTTAGCGAAAGAAATATATTCTCCACGTTCAAACATTATTATTTCTGCATTCTCGGAAAGGCGTCTTGCGCGTGCTGCTGTTGAAGCTCCGCCTGCGACTCCGCCAACTATAAGTATTTTAGTTTTGTCTGACATAATGATAAGATGGATTATTGGATTATTGGATATGGAGTGCAGTAATAAAGACGCGGCAGCGGCATTTACTGCGTGTCCCGATTTTCGGGACAAAATACGTTGAATTATTGTATTATTGTATTAATTAGTTGAGTTATAAGGTTTCTGAATACCGATTACCGGATACTCGTTTTCAACCCTGCTATTTTAGTTTCACTTTTAAGTTTATTTTTAATTATATTATCCGCGCAGCAAATTATCTTGCATGCGCATGTTGCATCAATTTTATAAAAAACCTGATTCCCGCGTTTGTTGCTTAAAACTAATCCCGCATTCTTTAATATTGTCAAATGTTTTGAAACTGTGGAAAAATCATCACCAATCATTTCCTGCAATTCACAAACACACCTTTCACCCTTTGATAATTCATCAACGATGAAAAGACGGGTTGAATGCGCCATTGCTTTGATGATTTTAACGCGTGCATCATATTTAGATTTCAAATTAATATTCATGACAGATATTATATGGTAATTTTGCCAAATTGTCAAGCTGGCGTGCCGTTATGTTTACCTGCAGGCACGCCTGAGTAAATTTGCTCTTTGGAGCAAATTTATTTTCAAGGCACTGAATTAACTTATTGATGAAAACTTTATTTGGTCGCACGAACAATCTTTTAACCCCAATCACATTGCAACTTCTTCTTCCTGCTCTTCAGGGCGATGAATTTCTTCCTGGTCGGATGATTTCTTTTTCGCAATAAATGCTCCAATAAGTAATAATCCGACAGGAATAATTACCACATAAAGTAAATAACGCAATCCGTTAATATGAATTTGCGTATTGTCGGATTGCGGGAGAACACGATACATATTCCAGAAAATTGCGGCAACGGAAAGCCAAACAGTAAGGAAATTCGGTATCGCGTCATTCGCGTGCATAAGATGAAAACCTTCTGAGCGTTCTTTTGTGAAAGGATAAAATAAATTACTGCCAAGGTGGCCGAGTTGGTCTTCAAGAACATGAGTCCACAATCCGAAAGTAACCACTGCGGCAAACATCCATCCCGGATAAAGCCAGTTTTTTGTGCACAGGGCAACAATTACCCAAACAACAATTCCGCAAAGAGCGCCGAAAGTAAGACTATGACTCCAGCCGCGATGCCAAGGAATAAATTGGATATCTATGGCGTTATTTTTAGGAACGAAACCGAAGCTTGGTCCGCTGAAAATATTTACAGTTGTTACCGTTGAATAATTTTGCTTAAAATCGCAGGAAACTTTTGCTCTGCCAATTATTCGCACTTCCGGAGCGCTGTTCGGAACAGGGACTTTTCCTGTATTCACGATTCCGCCGATTTCAACTTCGATTTCCCTTGAGTCTTCTTTAAAACGCACCAGATATTCCCGCCACAGATCCGCACCAACTTTTATTGTGTGCAGATGAAGAAAAACACTTCTTTTTTCCGCATAAGCAACATCAAGCCATTTCGCAACTACCGCCGCTATATCATTCGGATCAGGATTTTCTCCCGGATCATAAAGTTCATCATATTTATGAGTAAAGCGGTTAAGTTTGAAATCGAGTGTATCCGGCAAAATACCGAAAACGCCGCCGAGAACAATTATATAGGAAGTATTATTTACGGCATATTCCGCTGCGCCCGGGATACAGGTGGCGATTGCGGTAGCTGAAATAAAATGAGTAAAACCTTTCATAAGAATTGGATTAGTGGATTAGTGGATGGAGGTGAGGTTATATAGCAGCCCGATTTTTCCATTAACATTAGGCAATCATTCCAACTTCCATCTCCCCCTTTTTTCTCTAAAGATTTTATGAGATTCATCAATTGATTTTCTATTAAATAAGCAAGTTTATCTAATTTTTCAAAATCTTCTTTGTTAATTTGATTTGTATCATAATAGGCATAAATTCCTGATACGGTTTCTCCAAGTGAAGCTTTTGCAATATTTAAAAACTGGAGATATTCATTTATTGACTTCCTGCAATACCCTTCCGCAATGTTGCGATGAACAGAATCGGTAGAAGCTATTTCTTGTGTAGCAACTCTTTTCAGTTTATAAGGGAATAATGTAAAAATGCAACATACTTCTTTATACAATAAAATAGCATTTTTCCAAACATACAAAGTCATATATCCTCTATTTACATTTTTTCTTTGCATAATAAAACATATCTCCTGTCAATCCATCCCTTTCAAATCAATCCCATAAATTTTGCTATTGCGGGGCCGTATCCCGCCATGTCAAGCGCAACGGGAATCAACAGCACTCCCATACAATTACTTCGTCGCGAATGTAAAACAATCGGTATCATTCCAATCCCGGTAGCAACAGTCATAAGCAGCAATCCCTGAAATCTTGTAATTCCAAATACGATACCGACCATAAAGAGCAGCGCCGCAATCGATGCGTATCTATAATCAATTTTTGTAATCAGCCAAATTGTTGCACGCGACATAACTCCTAACAAAACAAAAGCAAGAGCCCCGCTAATTGCAACGGCGCCAATAACCATATAATAATCCGCCATGGTTCTTGGAACGAACATTGTTTGCAGCATATTCGCGAGACCGCCTCGCGTGATATGTGCCATAGGAACAAAAAACAACATAAAAGCGCCAACATAATAAACAAGTTTTGAAGTCCCCTGCGAAATAATGAACGAACGTTCATCACTTTGAGCAGTGGCATGACCGGCAAGCAATCCGCCTATGCCGCCTGTAACTATGGGGAAAAATGCTGCAAAGAATCCGCCAAGAAACCCCGCGCTAACTCCGCGGAAAATTATAAATCCATTACAATCAATTGATTTTGGGAAGTATTGTTTTGGAACCTCCGTGCCGGAAATTATATTTTGAATTACCCAGGGAACTCCAAACAGCCCGATAAACGCAGGCATAATATTTGAGAAGGCGTATTCGGTAGTTATCGGTTTTCTTATTAAAATAAATCCCAGCCAGCCTGAAAGAAGTAAAGTTAAAATTCCGGCGCTTAACGATTTCCAAGCGTCTAATAATCTTGCCAAACGCGTGTCTCCGTGATCTCCACCCTTTGGAAATTCCGACATAACCATGTAAACGATAATCAGCATAAGGATCCAGAAAATATTCGGACCGACCACCCGCCGCGCAATCGGCATAATTTTCGGTAAGAAAGGTGAAGCGGCAAGCAAACATATAACCCCGCCAAGTGCGCCAACAGCTGTTAAAGCAGTCGCTTCGTACCCTCGTCCCTGCATAAGGTATTTTTGCGTTGGGAAAACCATCAGCATTGAACTTTCATCGGGTGCGCCGAGAAATACTGTTGGAACAGTATTTAGAATTGCCCATCCAACAACTAATCCCATCATAAACGGCATCATTACATACGGATCGGAGCCAAGCACGCTCTTAGATACAGCGGCATAAAAAACGATAAATAACGTTGCGACATTATAAACATGCATAGCCGGCAAGCAACCGATAACAATCGAAACAAGTGTTCCGGCAACGGTAGACAAAAAAACTTTTAGCATTAAAAAAGGCATATGTATATTTTAGGTAAATTAAAAATTAAAGCAATTATATCAATTCCAAATTATATCTTCAGCGCGTTTAAGCTGAATTTGTTTTCGCTGTTTATATTTCTTAACTTTTCCTTTCAATGAAATTTTATCACCAACTTTCGGACGCTTGCTCTCAGGAATAGAATTCCAGACATCAGGCCACGCAACAACGGTAACAGTATTACTTTCATTATCCGCGACAATAATTTTAAACGGTGCCGTTTCTTTTTGTGATTCATATACTTTTACCGTTTGACCTTTTAATTTAACAAAAGACCCAACCTGCGCATCCCATAGTTCATCCAATGGCATAAATTTACTTTTCTCCGGTTTATCGGCTTCTCTTCCCGCACTTATTAATTTATAATTTGACGCGCGTGATAATTTTAACTGTTTGTTTTCCTTGTAGGCGCTTACTGTTACATTAACCTCAATTTCCGCGCCGACCGAGGGGATTTGTTCTTGCGAAAGAACAACTCTTGACGGCCAAAAAACAACCGGAATTCTTCCATCATCGGTTTCAAAATAAATTTTATTTGGCGCGCGTGAATTTTCGCCGGGGAAAAATACATCCACCACTTTTCCACGAACCGTTATTCTGCTGCCTTTTGGCTGTTCAAAAGCTTCCTGTGGAGTAAGAATTTGTTTTTTAGATTTTTTATTTTTCACTTTAGCGGCAACAGCTTCCGCTTTTAAAAAAATAAGATTGTTTGAGCGTTTTAGACGGAGCTGGATTTTATCACGATACTGTCCAACAGTCGCTTCCACCTGTACTTTTGATCCCGAAACTAATTTTTCGGGCATTGCGATGCGAGAAAAAGTATTTTGCCAGAAAATTACAGGTAATTTTGTTCCCTCTTGCTCAATGATTAGCCTGTAAGGAGCTTTTGACCCTTCACGCGGTTTACTGAATTCAGAAATTATCGCTTCGACTAAAACATTGTTACCGACATCATTCGCGGAAATATCAGAAAGTTTTATAATTTGTTTTTTATGGTTTACTTTTGATTTTGCCGCCGTATTTTGAGGTTTGCCATAGTCTTTGTGCTTGATCTTAAGATGGTCAGGTACTTCAAGCGTCATACTTATTTTGTCACCTTCAACCACTCTTATTTTCCCTGAAACTTCAACTTCATCACCGGCAACAATATAAATATCTTTATTATATAGTTTTTCAGCAACCTGGCGAAAAGCCGTTACGCGCATAATTCCCGTTTTATCTTTAAGATAAATATAGCAGCTTGAAACTTTGTCTCCGGTCCGGTAATATTTCATCGGTCGCGTGGCAATTCCTTTTACTTTTATGTAGGCAAAATTCATCGCGGGAGTTATGCTGCTGATTTCTTTTGCCGGAGTTTCCCGACTCATTGCCATAAGTTGAAGACAGACAAGTCCAACAATCGCAACAATTAATGAAATATATCGTAATGATTTTAGTGAAACTCTTTTTTGTAATCCTGTTCCACAATACGGACAACGGTCATGCGCGCCGACAAATCGGCCGCAACTCGGACAGGAAATTCCTTTATTTGTTTTCATAATGTTTTAGAGTTGGCGTTAATGCCCCGTGTTCCGGGGTTAAATATTGATTGGTTTTATAGTTTTATAAGCGTGTTTGTTCTAATTACGGGCCCAACGGACAATTTTTCCCGGCATACTCCGGGCGTCATGCAAATTTCCAATTTCCATTTTATCGCGGCGCGTTCAAAGTAATATAAACAGGTCGATGATCTGAAGCTATTGCCGCTGTTTTATCGTTCCAAATTTTCGCTTCCGGTTTAACAAGTGCTTTTTCTACCGGTTTACTCACAAGAATATGGTCAAGCGTTGACGGCGGATAACCACCACTTTTAGCGTAAAAAGTAAATTTCTTTCTTTTGGAATCATACGCCGGAATTCGTTTTAATGGAATGCCGGGAATGTTCAAATAAGTTTTCAACGATTCGCTCTCCGGTGAATCATTAAAATCTCCTGCAATAATTATCCACGCGTTTTTTTCTTTGCCAAGTTCTTTAGAAATAACCTCACCTGCTCCGCGAGCTTCAGCAATGCGCCGATAATGTGCGTAAGCACCGCCGCGTTGTGATATCGGATGTAAAACGAAAAGATTTAATTCAGGAAATCCTTCCGGCTTTGCCTTAACATACAAAAAATCTCTGCTGAACGATGCTGTGCTTTTTCTATTGAGAGGAAATTTGTAATACTGAAATGTTGTCGCTGAATAAATCGGCACACGACTCAGCATGGCAACATCAATCCCTCTGCCTCTTGTCGTTCTGCTGCTGTTTGCTTCTATAAGAACAACGTATTTATATTTCAACTCACGAAGATAGGAATTGTTAAATTCATTTAAGAACCCACGATTCTCAACTTCCTGTAAAACAATTATGTCCGCATTGACTGATTTAATCACTTTAGACAGCGCGTATAATTCGCGCGCGGGTTTTGGCGCCGTGTTCTGATCAATCCGCGAATCTTTTGAATTATATGGATCATCGTAACGGTCATAAAAGTTTTCTAAATTATAAGTAGCAACGCGAAGTGTTTTATTTGTATTATCAGCAAATGCTATTACAGAGAAAAAAATAAGAAGCGATATTAGTATTCTTTTGTTTTTTATCATATTTTTTGTGTCAAAGTTAACTGATTATTATACCGTTTTTGTTTCTAAAGGTCAATTGTGCTTTCAAAACACTTGATTTTATAATCAGAAATGTTATAATATCACATTGCTAAGGGGTTTTTGGTCAAACACCAAATAAACAACTAATCCAAACCAACACAAAAAAATGACTGACAGAGAAAGAATTAACGCAATCCTGCATTATAAACCTTATGACCATATGCCGGCAGTTCATTTCGGCTACTGGAACGAAACGCTTGATAAATGGGCTGAAGAAGGTCATATCACAAAAGAAGAAGCCAAAACCTGGAGTGATGGAAATCCGAGTGATGTTTCAATAGGCGAAAAACTCGGTTTTGACTGTAACTGGTTTTCAGTTTTCCATACAAATTACTATCCCGACCCGCTTTTCGAACGCGAAATCATTGAAGAATTTCCCGATGGAACTAAACACGTCAGAAATATGTTCGGCGTCGTTACAGTTGAAAAACCCGAGGCAGGAAGTATTCCCGCCGAAATTGAACATCTGTTTAAAGACCGCGAAACCTGGGAAAAACATTATAAACCAAGATATCAGTGGAATAAGGAGCGAGTTACCAAAGCCGGCGTTTTAAAAAACGGTGAGATGATTCCGTTTGACCAAGGTGGACTCGAATTCCTGAAAGCCGATGAACGTGATTACATGTACGGTCTGAACTGCGGAAGTTTGTTCGGTCACATGCGTGATGTTATCGGAGTTGAAATGATAAGTTATCTTTTTGTTGATGATGAACCGCTTTACGATGAAGTAATTCAAACGGCATCGGATTTATGCTATCAAAACGTTAAATTTGCATTAGAAAGCGGTGCGAAATTTGATTTTGGACATTTCTGGGAAGATATCTGCTTCAAAAATGGGCCTCTCGTTATTCCGTCTGTTTTTGAGGAAAAAGTCGGACCGCATTACAAAAGAATTACCTCTCTCCTTAATGAATACGGAATCGATATCGTTTCGCTTGACTGCGATGGTTGGATAGATTCTCTTATCCATATCTGGTTGGAAAACGGTGTTAACACAATGTTCCCAATTGAAGTAGGGACATGGAACGCGAGCATAGCCCCCTGGCGCGAAAAATACGGTAAAGAGTTAAGGGGTGTCGGCGGAATGAACAAAACTGTTTTCGCGAAAGATAAATCAGCAATTGATGACGAAATCAAACGACTAAAACCGTTGATTGAACTCGGCGGATATATTCCGTGTCCCGACCATCGAATCCCGCCGGACGCGAAATGGGATTTGGTAAGATATTACTGTGATGAATTGAGGAAGATAAGTTAGGGATTTGAAATTTGACGTTGGACGTTTGACGTTAGACGTTGGATTTGGAGTGCAGTAATAAAGAATTTCTGCGACAGC